>Ga0247742_10001516_pt1 | contig 16115 bp, 13 predicted proteins | sample UWRJL208509C2_FD_180944 | JGI IMG/M metagenome (GOLD analysis project Ga0247742, IMG submission 180944) | Plant litter microbial communities from Arlington Agricultural Research Station in Wisconsin, United States - UWRJ-L208-509C-2 | ecosystem: Environmental > Terrestrial > Plant litter >...
CCTGGGCCCTCTTCGGTATTGGAGCTTTAACAAGCAGCCACAGAAGTATGCCATCGAGCAGCATCACGAATGTTGGACGTGTTCTTTCCAGTGGATATTTTCAAAACTCAGTTCCTGTTGCCTTGTCCAAACCCGAACTCTACATACGAGAGCCAGGCGCCGAAGAATTTGAAGCGCTGGACCTTGGCCTTCCTGGCCTTGATTCAGAGGACGACCCGGAAGATGAACCGCCTTCTGGGTATCCTCACCGTGAAGAACCGTCCGGCCAGCAGGTGCTTGGCCGCATTTTTGCCTGGATGTGTACAACACTGTATCTCACATCTCGACTACCCCAAATCTGGAAAAACGTGCGTTCAAACTCACCATATTTCATCATCCCATTGACGTCGCTTTTCCAGTATGTTAGAAAATCTGTAGAGGTGATTGCTCTGATTGGACAGAATGGCCAGGAAGCTCATACTCCTCTAGGGTCTCTCCATGTATCTCTTTATATTCGCATTTCTGGGTAACACCTTTTATGTCGCATCCATCCTAGCATCCCCAAGGCGCCTTCTTCCGCCGCCCCAGTCAACCGAATTCATTCGAGAGAGCATACCGTACGTCCCATACTACTTTCCATCTGCTGTTCCATAGTTGACATTTTTTTAGTTACCTTCTGGGTAGTGGAGGAACGCTCCTCTTTGATATCACGATTGTCAGCCAATCGGTCTGCTACCGGCCCAGAAGACGACACACCAACCCCTCGTACATCAGGATACAAGACGAGGAAGAAGCTGGACTACTCTCTGGCGATCCTCTCTCAACACATCCACCTAGCGATTCTGCCATAATAAACAGGGGACGGACATCGCGAACCCAAAGTGTTGCTTAGAGTAGTTTATCATCCTGCTATGCCACTGCTTTGTTAATGAATTGCTGCATCTGAAGGATGGTCTGTATTAGATTATCCACAAACCTTGCATTGCTACCCTAGCTTTACGAAATAATTTATTCGGCGTGTATTGAATGACTCTTGCCCACGTGCCTTGTGTGCGGAATTGGCTTTCTTGGAGTCTGATCTGGCCTTCCACTTGTCAAAACCTCGACCATGGACTTTCACAGATCCGTTTACGACTTCTTCTATCTCCACCACCTCTAAACTTTCCTACACAGCCTCCCCAATGTCGGGTTCGAGCAAAATATCATTATCGAACCCAACGCCTTACCAGCTGGTAAGTTCCAGACTCTAGAGAACGCAGGAGATGACTGGAGAGCTTATTCCAACCCTGAATGTTCGTAGCATTCGCTAGTCTTGGACTATCTATGCCACAGTTGTTATACGCGCACGGCCGCTGCGTTCAAGAAAGATGATCCATCGCGTCAGTTGGATGCAGATGGGGATGAAATCATTCCAGCCAGCAGCGCTGGGGGTGTCGGTGGGCCATCGGAGAACCTCGACAACCTCTTGAAGCAAGTCAAGCTTCGGCAAGGTAAGCCTTCTTCCTGTTGAAACAACCGGGCTCCCTTAACAGCCCATTCGGCCCTCTCCACAGAAATACAGACCCAAATTCTATCAGGTCGCGTGGACGATGCCATTGCTCTCTTGAACAGGCACTTCCCAACCGTCCTGGCCGAGCATGTGGGTGCCACCCTTGTTGCTGACTCTGCACCTCGACCGGAGATAAGCAATCTTGAATACATCTCCTCCACCTCGACCGAACCGGCGCATCTCCTCCTCAACCTCCGCATTCTGGCCTTCAGCGAGGCATGCCGAACTATTCCACTCGAATATCCTCCCAAACCGGTGTCGCCGGATGCTATGGTGACATCACCTGCCTTTGAGGAGCCGGAAGAAACGCCAGACTACCTTGAACAGCAGCTGGCTTTGCTCACACAGGCGCAGAAGCTGTATGCTTTCTCGAAAACGCTTCTCGATGCCAATGACCGCGCGACGTATTTGAAGGAGCTGGAGAACGTAGGCGGATTGCTTGCATACAAAGTTCCGGAGAAGAGTCCTATGGCAAAGTATATGACGATGGAGAGGAGAGAGGCCGTTGCGGACCAGATCAATCGCGCTATCTTGAGTGAGTCTCTCGGCCTTTCATCCGTACTTGACTCATTTCTATCAACAGAGAGGACCGGTCGACCTTTGGTGTCTGCTCTTGAATTGATCACGCGGTATACGTCTACTTTGTGGCAATCTGCGCACCAGCAAGGCGTAAAGGCGCGTCCTGGCGCATCAATAGTTCCACCGAGAAGTGGCAAGGCTTCACCCTCGCTGGATGCCGATAGTGAGGTGGGTATTTACTTCCACACTCGGATCATTGGTGATCTATTGCTTACTGATCTCCTTGTTGTTGATAGGTCGTACCAACCTTTGATTTGCAACAGTTCCTCGATGCAAAACCGTGATTAAGTGATCGTTTTGCCACCTTGTTGGGTTGCATCTGCCAATAGAGAGCCCGTCCGCCCAGCTTCTGTCTCGCTTGCTTTGCGTAGTATTTTCAGACCTACAGTATGTGACTTATTCTAGTTCGACACGAGCATGAATGCATAGATCATTCGTGTAACATTACATTACTGAGAGGGTCTACCTCTAACGAACTAGATCGATATCATCCCATCTGCCTTTATTAATTCTCTGTAGTAGTCCATCGGCAATGTAGCATTCCCTGAAACCCAAAACCTTGAGGTGGCTCCACCGCGTCCATTCGACCCTCTCGAGGCTCTTATAACCCTCGCCCACAGGCGCATTCAGCCATGTATTGTACGAGAGATCGAAAACGACAAGAAGAGGGCAGATCTTTGGCAGTCTGTGGAGAGGGACGTGAGAGGGTAGGTTGACAAGAATAAGGGTGGTCAGAGTCGGCGGTATGGTCAGAAGTGTGGATGTCGGCAGCGGTGTGGAGAGGAGGATGAGAGACTGAAATGTAGTGGGACTGATGTCGTCTGTCTCCCAGTCCCAGTCTTCCTGAGTCGCTCTCTCGGGGCGGGAAGCTTCAAGAACCCGTGCACTCTGGAGAAAATGGTCGTCGCGTATGAGAGTAGGGCCGACAATGATGAGTTCCCCATCCGCGTGTCCTTCTGGTTCGTAAAGCGCGTCCAATTTCCAAGCAGGTAACGGTGAATGAACGGCACAATGCCGCACCAAATCACGTCGCAGGTGTTCAGGAATATACGGCACAATCTCCTCTCTAAACTCGGCGCTGTTCGTCGACTTTGAGAGGATCAACTGGAGGCAGAGCAGCGTGAGAGGCGGGACCCGGTTCTGTGATGCGAAGTTTGGGTCTCCTGGAGCTGTGCCTGTGGATGCAACGAGACTGAGAGCCTGTGCGCGAAATTCAGGTGTATCGCGTGGATCTACTGCGGTTTGAGATCTCCAACTTTTGGGAGGAACAGGTCCTGAACACGAACCTCGGTTATCGGTAACTGAGGTTACAGGAGGTTTAGATGATTGGTCGGACTCGTAGACCTCGCTGGTGGCTAGACGTATGGGTAAGGTGGGTACATTAAAGTTCCGCGATGCAGTAAGGTGGCTCCGCGATTGCCTAACATTTTGTAGATGGCGGAATTGCTCCCCACTGAGGACGTAACTCAGTGTATATCGATACGTGAGTGAAATATAGCTCACCGAAGGGTGTGCAAGAGAGTATTAACTTCTCTAGATTGCATGGTATTATTATGGTGCAAGTCCTACGCTTGAAATTTATGACTCGAGGTTACATGATGGTGGACGGAGTCAAGAGACGCGTTCCGGCAACGATGTCGGATTCGTCAGGCAAACACACCCGGTCCGAGCATTCCGGGGAAGATTACTATGCACTCAAAATAGCAGATTCTGCCTATGGCAGATCAATTTGTTGCAAAGTCATAGGTAATACATTGTATTTGATTCTACATTCAGGTAAAACTAAACGCATACGAGCAGGAAGACGCAAGGCATAGGAAACGATCGAGGAACTGTTGAAGCACATTATAATACACATGAACGCTATTGGAGCGCACCAGAGGGATTTCGCAGACTACTACAGAATTGGAGTACCTCCTTTCATGGGCAATCAAAGGTCGTCGACCTTGGGGCTTTCATCATTGCTATCTTCTCCCGGGGCCAGAATGCGGCCATCGCGAGTGTGAATCTTTACCAGCCAATCGATTTCTGTCTTGTTGCCCGTGGGACCCTCCAAAAGTTCCAACGTCGCTGCATCCATAGGGACGTACAAATCCACATCGAGATGACTCTGGCAATTACGACACCTTTTCGCGTTCCAACGACTCAAAACAGGCTCCCTGCCAACCTCGACCTCCTTGCCGTCATGTCCCCGAGCATATAATCGAACGACAAACGAACCCTCGTAATGAGTGCGGCTGATATTGTGTACCCATTTTATGCGGGAGAAGGGATTAGGAGCATTTGGGTTGCTTCCAGCGAGCGTCATGGGATCAGGGAGTTGGGAATTAATGATGTCGAAGGGAGACTTCCCCGGCTCGGCGCCCACGGGGAATAGGACATCAAAGGAGCCAAGATCGTAAGCGATACCCAACTCATTAAGATCAGTCGCATCTTCCGAAGTATAGTCCTCTCCGCTGGGCTTTTTGAACGGGTAAAGGGGTGTAGTCATGTGGATATCGGTACCTTTAGGGAAATTCGGTGGCTGCCCGGCATCCTCCAGGAACGTCCCAGGATATTCCTTAGTCGGAATGAGAGTCAGGGATCCACGTTTCGTACGACCCCAGAGCCGCTGCCACACTGAAAAAGTATAGTCGATGAAGCAATGATGGAAGTAAAATATCGGATCAAAGCCAGCTGTCTCGTTATCGCCCATATCGCCATTGGCGCCGCGAATGGGATCGGCATTGTAGTCATCCTGCTGGTAGAATCCCCCCACAGCAAGATGGATCGCATCATGCGGACTTTCCAATGAAACGACGTAGTGACTTGTTGAAGGATCCTGCCCGTGATCTTTAATCCACTGGTTCTGAGAGGCCGCGTTCGAAAAGACTGTATAGTTGGGCGCAAGAAGAGATCGAAAGAATCTCGCACGAATGGAGTAGGTGTCTGGCCTTAGGGTGTCGTTCGGGTCGTTCGGGATCTTGACAGTGCCTAGCAGCCACTGATTTACATTATTGTTGAGCGTATTGGTGTTCTGAGCTTGATCTGGGAACTCCGCATTGTGCGCCTGTGTTTGTTGTATATCTTTCTCGGTTCCCACCAAGCCTAGTAGACAATGTAAGTCAACAGTTCGAGATTGTAACTCCTCTACAATGCGATACTCACCTGAGAGTGGATATCGGACGGTATCATATCCTTGGGGTTTGCTGTAGAGGGAGTTTTCGACGTTATCAGATAGTCCTTGTTGGAGCTTGTATGTTGGGAATGCAATCGGGCACGCCTCGGGATGCTCGAATATCCGATAAAATGGACATTATTAATATAATTACTAATACATATTCTTGTAGTATAAAAGCTGTAGATACACGATACGGTAATACAATCTACTCTCCTGGGTTCCACTGCGCGAGATTCCAATATTGTACGAGTAAAGCGGATTGTCGGTGCGACCATCCAGTTCGAAGGTCGGCGAAGTAAGGACAGACGGAATCGGCCCGTCAGCGGACACCAATACCTCATCCCACAATGGGAGAGTGACATCTTGACAGCCAGAGATGCTTCGGAGTGCATTTTCAAAATAGAGGATATAAATGCGATGCCAGGTAGGGAACAGAACAGTCTTATGCCAGCAGTACCCTCCCCACCACTTTGGGTCCGTTTCTCCCTGTCCACGGAAAGGCAAGCCATGCAAGCCACCGAGGTAAAAGAAGGAATTTGGGTCGTCGGGTGCAAGAGCCTGAATACCGCGGAATGCCCGGATAAGGTTTTCAAGCTGCGATCGATCTTGACCTGTATCGTACAGCCGCTGAATATATTGGAGGGAGTGACGAACTCGAGTAGCCATGGTGTTTAGCACAAATTAGCGACTACGTTGATGTGCGTTGGTCAATGAACATGCTAATACAGGTGTAACAACTTACTGGCTGAGGCTGCGAAGAAAATCTGATTGTAGTCGGAAGCAGGGAAACCTGAGTACGACTGACGGGACTTGGAATTGGTATACACAATCTTTTATATGCGGCGCACGCACTGCTTGTTAAAGTTTGGAGCAACAAAGACCAGTGCTCGCTCTCTCGTACCTGTTTATTGAGGTACGAATACGAGAGAGTGGTGACGAGCCAAGGAGATCGAGGCTGCCTCTCCAGATACCCTTCGTCTTTATTAGGCGTGGGTGGACCTTTCTATTGTAACAGTCCTGTCAAAGAGTAAAATTCTGGAAGCAGCTCAGCGCTCATACTTCAAACTTCAGGCACTCCTCTTTAAACGACTCTCTCCGCAATAGAATGGATGGGCCACAATCAATTACGCTACACCCTGCCAATTGCCACAGTTGCGCAAGGTCATGTGATATCTTGGCCTTATCAAAATGGGCCTCTTCATTCTGTGTCGGTTTCAAGGATAGGCCACGAGTACGTGATGAGGTTTTAGGGTACTTACAGTCATATCCATCTTCATTGATAGTACCTTACGCTCCAGCGATACCGTCATGACAGATGATCAAATGCTGGATGTTTCTCTGGCACTTACATTGGAAATGATAAACTTACTCAATTCTACTCCCCAGAACAACCGCAAAACCATTTATAATCGTCTGGTGCACAGTCCTGAGAGGCTAACAGCTGGTTGCGCGTACGTACTTTTGTAGCTTCAAGCTCTCTGAGCGCCAGTTTCTGCAGTTGTTATTTAATTGATTGAATGCCGATTAAGTCACGGAGATAGTCCCTGCGTTTCTAGAACATCCTCAATTCAGACATTATTGGAATTTTGATACATTCTACATACTTCCTTTTCAACGAGGTACATTTTGTGTAGACAGGTTTTTCGCAAAAACTCGTGGTCAGTGTTGTGGTTGGCATTCCGTTGACTACACACCGACAGGAGGCGTGTCACATACTGTAATACCACGTATGTTAGCGACTGTAACGCGTAACGGATCACTTTTACGCCATAAATATTCAAAACTTTGCCTTGGGCGCCTAAATACCTCCCCAATATGGTAACATACACACGGTCCGGTGATCCGGTTGCTAAAAAAAGGTCACTGTAACGCTGGTTTGGTGATTGTCACCATCATAGCAGTACAGTATATTAGAGAGGTGCCCAATCTATCTGCCTTGGGCCTTGTGATCACTGCAATTCCCAAATTACAACGCCAGGGTACTCTCACTTAATCGATAACGCCACCAGAAGATCACCGCTCCGTGCTTCAAACAACCATAAGCGGTCCGTACTAAGTATACACGCGTTCTTGTTTTTGACATGCCCAGACCGACTTTGAAATTACCTGGTGAACATGCTTGAGAACTGTTCCCCTCGGGATACAGCGAACTTAATTCATTACAGGCACAGCTCGCGCTGAATATATCGAAATTCCACCCCATGACCAGGGGTTCTTGGGTGGGACGGACACTTAGGGCTCATGATCGGAGAATACCATTGAACTCAATATTCTGTCTACTGCAGTCCCATCCGGGGCTCAAATGAGACAGATGAGTCTCCGACTTTTACGTTGTCCGAGAACCGCTAGCTGTACTCGGCATTGGTTTTGAGATTGCACTTAGGTAGCTGTGTCGAAATAGTTTGATATCGAGAGAGTCCGTTATTCTAAGTTATAAGGAGATTTCTAGGCCCAAAACCAACCGTTACGGATAACTTGTCTGAGGGATTAGTATCTGTAACGGAGCTTTCAGAGTTGCGATAAAAGCTACGATTACACACCACGGTCAAATTCGCCCCTCTGACTCCAAACTAATGTCTTTGAGTTTGATATCAATTCTATATATGGTTTTCAGTGCCCCATAATATTTCGTAGGCACCACACATTTAGAACTGCCGGATGGTTGTACGAGAGTCTTGACGTGGGTGTTTGGCGGTCTTTCTCGAAGGCAGATGTTTTTTTAAATCAGGGAAGTACCACGAAGAGCCGTGCCGGAACGTGTATGATGCTGTCGTATCGTGAGCAACAATGCCTAGTGCTATGACCACCACAAGTACGTCGTGCTAAACCGCCTTGTCATTAAGTTAAGAATCCAGGTTCGTCAAAGGTCTGATCTGTTTCAAATAGTTCTTTGAGTCCCCACAGGCCTGCCCTAAACTTACAGGTGGCTCAGTGGGAACTAGGAATGGGACCCTTCGAGTTTCTTTACCTCCTACTCTCACTATCCCCGGACAACATGCCAAGTATCCATCCCTCCTAAAGTTGCTCTTTGCAATGTCGTTTAAAAGCGCACTACAAGCCCAATCACTTTGGCTAAGTATTGTATGTCTACAATATAGCAGGCGCCTTACTCCACCTACATAACAGGACACATGCCACCGCCGCCCGCTACAATTATTACCATTGGTGCCCACATTGGACGTTGGTTGGTACTAGGAGCGGGGTGTACAAGCATGCTCATTTGAGCGCAAATGTGGCCACCAACGCAGATGAGTGTAAATTCACCACCCTCACAATGTACGAGTATTGCTGACCACAACGCCAAGCGACGACGAACCAGATGTCAGATACTGATGGCTACACCCCCATTGATCCAGGCGGCCCAGGTCCATATGATTGACCACACCAACAAATGCCAACGACGACTGGGGGGATTATCGCCGCCTCTGCAAGCAAGGCTCATGGCTTAATGATGACCACCAAAGCCACGACAAGTGAAAAACCAGCCCATCATAAGCAACAGCAGACAACAACTTACCTGGAACGGTGGGGTGTAGATTACCAGTGTCAATGCATCCGTTGAATAGTGTAAAACTATTACAAGCTCATGTTTAGTTAGTTAAAATGGCATTTCTTTCATGGCCTACATGATCCCAAGCGTTGCGAAGCACAAGTAGACTGCTATGAGGTACTGCTTATCAAACCTGGCATGCCATATAGCAATCTATAGTGTGACAGTGGCCTCTATTGCATGCTATGCAGTTTCGGCAGGGCACTGTCTACATATGGACCCTTGCTAATTCGCTATGGCACTATGCAGTGCTACGGAGCGCTCTATCGCAAGATCTGACTTTACTGATAGGCTATGTAACGCGTAACATGCTGTGAACTTTAGGTCGTAATGGTACAGTAGTACCTCTGTCCTTGTACGTGCATCTAAGTATTATAACACCGTCAAACCCAGCATTTCGGAACTCACAAGTACTCGCTGTTTGTTGTTGGCGCCCTCAGCCTTCTCATCCCCTCCACTACGATGGAATCTGACTCTCACCCAGCACCTAAAAAATTCAACCGCGATCACGACACGATGCCATATCTCAGACCCAGAGCAAGTACCGATAATATGCGCCTCGCTTTCCCTCTCCCTGTTGCGACTGGTGCCAGAAGCACTGATACTCTCCCCCTTTCCCACGATTCGCGCTCAGGTAATAACCCAGCCACGTCTATTCTAAAATCTACTCTAACACCGTTAAGATATTACCGCTGGAATCACACCAGTGAACTTATCTACTTTGCGAGAACTTGGACCAGAGCTTATTTCGTCGGTTCCTCATAATCTGGCTGGAGGCTGTGCGACGCCAGTCAACAGAGGAGGAGTTGTACCAGGTAAACTTGACGAGCTTGACATGAAATGCATTGCTTACTGTACTACACAATTTTTAGAACTTAAACTCGAATCGACCAAAACAACTGAGGATGGAGGAGCGGCGATTACTAGTAAGCACGATGAGTCTTAAATGATACAAGGGTTTTATTTACCAGTAATGCTCCGTTTTAGACGCAACGTTTAACTATGCTATACCCGTCGAAGCTAATCAGCATGCGTTGGATAATATGGCATCTGAACAAGAGCCTTCCGAGATTCTAGCGCAAATGGCAAATATAGAGGATCATAACCTCGATAAGAGTGCGTCACTCAAATTTCAACGATATATAACAGGTAAGATCAAAGCACCACTTGAGATGACGTGTCTCACTAATTGTCGCTATCAGACCTCCGACTTTATTGTACAACAGAGGGGGCGAACTTTCTGCCTCTCGACACTGTCAAGCTCGTCGTTTTTGGGCTCGAAAATGTGGAGGGGGATATTCTGGATCTGGAAAAGGAATCGCGATACGGGTGGAAGCAGGCGTCTGTTGCTGAAATGTGAGAATGATATTCATACATAAATGTACTGAAATTTTTTGACACCAGTCGCTTTCAGACCGGCAGACGCTGACGGCCTCACGGTTGTGGCTACATCGGCGGATTCAGCCGATTTTGCGCATGTATCCCTGACTAAAGATGAATTGGGATCAAGTAATGGGACCCACGAAATGCGTAAGTATAAGCATAACATATGCTTTAGACGAGGGATCGCTGATCCAAAGGGAATTCTATAAAACATCAGGAATAATCAAAGACTTCACGTCTGAACCAGGGGTGCCAGCACTCCAGTTGTCGTTTGTTATCATCGGGATTCCCAAGGAAGAAGTGAAGAGTGAATATACAAATGATGCTGAAATGGTACATATTGGTATGTTCGTTCTTCAGCTCTGAAAAAGAAATGGGTTAAACATGTGCAGCTCAGGAACTCGGGATCCGTGGAACTGCACTGTTGCAAGATTTCCAACAAGTGGGAAATCTGGCGGACATTTCTGAAGCTATCACTATCCTGGGGCAAGCGATTCAACTATGTCCCAATGGGGGCCAAAATATGCCGGCCATGCTAAACAATCTTGGAGTTTCATTTGAGTCTCGTTTTGCACGCTTGGGAGATCTCTCAGACCTCTCGGAAGCCATCTCAGCGATGCAGCGAGCTATCCAACTCGCTCCCAATGACCACCCAGATAGGCCGTCATGGCTGAGTAATCTTGGAGTTTTATTTCAGTCTCGTTTTGCGCACATGGGAAATCTTTCGGACCTCTCAGAAGCTATATCAGTAATCCAACAGGCCATTCAACTTACTCCCAATGGCCACCCAAATATGTCGGTCATGCTGAGCAATATCGGAAATTCATTTCAGTCTCGTTTTGCGCGCATGGGAGATCTCTCAGACCTCTCAGAAGCCATTTCAGCCAAGCAGCGTGCTGTTCAACTCGCTCCCGTCGGTCATCCATATATGCCGGCCATGCTGAACAACCTTGGAAACTCCTTTAAGTCTCGTTTTACGCGCATGGGAGATCTCTCGGACCTTACGGAAGCCATTTCAGCAATACAGCAGGCCGTTCAAATCACTCCCAATGGCCACCCAGATATGCCGGGCAGGCTGAACAATCTTGGAGTTTCACTTGAGTCTCGTTTTGCGCGCTTGGGAGATCTTTCGGACCTCTCAGAGGCCATCTCAGCAAAGCAGCGGGCCGTTCAACTCACTCCCAACGGCGATCCATACATGCCCTCCAGACTGACTAATCTTGGAGTTTCATTTCAGTCTCGTTTTGCACGCATGGGAGATATCTCAGATATCTCAGAAGCCGTCTCAGCGTCACAGCGGGCCGTTCAGCTCACTCCCAATGGTCACCCAGATATGCCGACCATGCTGAACAACCTTGGAGTTTTATTTGAGTCTCGTTTTGCGCGTACAGAAGATCTCTCGGATGTCTCAGAAGCCATCTCAGCAAAGCAGCGGGCTATTCAACTCACTCCCAATGGCCACCCAGATATGCCGACCTGGCTGAGAAATCTTGGGAATTCATTTTTATCCCGCTTTCGACACACGCAAGATTCTTCTGACTGCAACACTGCCATAAAGCATTATAAAATGTCTGCGACGACTTTAGGACCCCCTTCAGCTCGCCTGAATGCTGCACAACTATGGGCACAACTCACTACAAATCTTGATCACCCAGCAGCCATGGAGGCATACGCTGTTGCCATTGATCTCATATCGCAAATCGCTGGGATGGATCGCACAGTTGAAAATCGCCATACAAATCTCGTCGATATATCTAGCTTAACAACTACAGCCGCTTCAGTCGCATTTGGGCGAGGTGAGCTTGAAAAGGCTCTTGAATGGCTCGAACAAGGTCGTTGCCTCGTCTGGACCCAGCTAAACCAACTTCGCACACCTGTGGATGATCTTCATGCCCATGACGCAAGCTTAGCCAAACGTTTCTTGGAAATTTCAAGTGCATTGGAGTCTTCTGGCTCCCGTCGTGGATTAGGAGCACTGGGTTTGGACGCTCCGATGTCACAGAAGATGATTCTACAAGACGAAGCTCGCATTCATACCAACCTCGCTAGCGAATGGAAGAAAGTCCTTGACGAAATTCGGGATATACCGCAGTTCCGGAATTTTCTACGGCCACCTCAAGCGTCAGAACTTCTAAGACACATCCCGCTGGATGGCCCTATCATCCTTATCAATACCGATAAATCCCGCTGTGATGCCCTAGCTCTCATATCTGGCTGCCCTGAGCCCATCCACATTCCCCTCACGGATTTCACCTACGAACAGGCGTCTCAACTCACTAATCGCCTGGGGAACTTTCTGTCATGGAATGGGGTTAGAGTGAGAGAAGAAAACCGCGCGCTCCGCCCAGCACCGGCTCGTCGCATCGAAAGTGATATTCACTTCGTTCTTGGAGTACTTTGGTTGAAGGTGGTGAGGCCAATCCTTGAGGGTCTTTCATATTCAGTAAGTTTTATCTTTATATTGTTCTGAGTGCGATTTTCTCATGCGTCTTTTCCCCAAGTCCCCTACTTCGTGGGACCCACGTCGAATCTGGTGGTGCCCAACGGGTCCCCTTGCATTTCTTCCACTGCACGCTGCCGGAATCTATGGCAAAGCGCGCGACGAGCAATCTCCAGCTGGTTCTTGCATTTCCGACTTCGCAGTATCATCGTACATCCCCACTGTTCAGTCACTCCTCCGAATTATTCATGGCCCCATCAACGTGCAGCCACCAACATCAGACGAGCTTCTCATTATCAGCCAACCTAACACACCAGGCTGTTCTCCAATCAAGTGCACTACAAAGGAAATGGCCACTATATGGACTATTATGGAGGAAAATGACTGTAAATCCCTTCGTCTGGAAGGCGGGGTCGCGACGATTAGCCGAGTACAGCTGGAGATGGGATCCCACAGCTCCATTCATTTTGCGTGTCACGCGAGTCAGGACGTCGAGAACCCTCTCAGGAGTGGCTTTTATCTCCATGATGGACGGCTCGAGCTTACGGAGATCATGAAGCAGAAGATCACCAACTGCAAATTGGCATTCTTGTCAGCTTGTCAGACTAGCACCGGGGACAAGAAACTTTCTGAAGAGGCGGTGCACTTGGCAGCTGGGATGCTCGCCGTCGGATATCGAAGTGTTGTAGCGACGATGTGGTCAATCAAGGACCAGTATGGCCCTGTAATTGCGGAAGGTTTCTACAAGAGTCTCATGGAGAAAGGAACAACGTCTGGGAGGCCTGGAATTGACAGCGCCAATGCGGCACGCGCGCTTCATCGGGCTATTCGTAACATTCGACGGGAGGTCGGCGACACAGAGCAAGGTCTATTGACATGGGTCCCATACGTTCATTTCGGATATTGAGTACTTAGTGGATTCTCTTTTGTCTCGTGCGGTGGTAACTTGATTGTATTAGGGTGGTGTAAAACAGTGATGAGGGTTTATCGCAGTCGGAGCAGGTGTCGCGGCTAGAGAAAGCGACCATGTCCACAATTTGTCACGGATATTGGGGTGTCAAGAACAGACAGTATGTCTAGAAGAGAGAACATATTATTTAGTTCAAGTCAAGAGCCAGTTCGCCGGGGGACTCACTGAGAATTGAACCAAACATGGGGACCACATCCAAGATCGCCTCCATCTCTGAGCTTGCACGCGGAGAAACGAGCCTGTAATGTGAATGTGCCTGCGATCCTATATCTTATATTAAGACATAAAGCGGGACTCGGAAGACGAGAGAAATGACCAACTTCCAGCCTTGTTGCGCTATCCATCTGATCCCAGAGTGACGTCCAACATAACACTTGGCGAAAGCTCTATTCTACTACGACTACAGCCTCACATGGACATGTGAAGTCAAGTACTTCTGGCAGAAGATTTCACATTTTCGACTGCGCTCTACATAGATATACTTCGTGGCCAATGTCATTTATACACTCGCAATCAGTAACAAGCTCAAAACTCTAAGGGTGAGCAATCTCTACAGTTGAACGTGACCAATTTTTTGACGTATTTTGGGCAACTCAAACCGTGACCGTGGTACTGCTGCGTTGAGCCCATGTCAAGGCATGGCACTGTACATATTGGTTTGGTGAACCGTGTCGGTGCAGTGTCCTGCACTGGCCTTCTTGTATTGAAGATAAACACAATCTGGTGTTGAATATTTCATAAAATTTTAGACAAGCAAATGGTTTTCGTTCTATATAATTTAATCTGAATCTGGCTGCCCAGAAGTTCCTTGGTATGACTTGCATTATTTTTTGGCGCTGGCACTGTGGCTGTGTTGATTTCACTGGCGCGCGTTAGGTGCTTGCTATCTGGGTGCAGCTTACTATATTGTCCCTAGAAGTGTTTAAATACTCGGAATAAATAAATGACATTAGATATCTCTACTTTCCACTGCACATGAAAGAGGGAATGGAAGAAGGGGAACGCGGCCTTTCCCGGGGGTAAGTACATACACCACCTCATCGACTCTAAGGTACAAAAATTCAAGACACCTCTGTTAGCGTTGAGTGTAAATATAATTCGATAGTGCAAATCGAGTAGAAATCTGTCCGTTAATTACTGCAATTTAATCTCATCAATTCAAATATGAAGTATAATTGCCACTATATACTGTTACTATAAATTAAGTATGTGTGGCTAACTATTCGATGGGAGTGAAAGGGCTCCTGCGGTACGAAGGAGATTCGAGGATAGCTGGAAGAGTCTTCGCAAGTTCTGCAGTTCCAGCTGGGAAGGGTAGATCATCCACACCCTTCGGGAGGACTTTCTCGTAGAGACCTTTGGCTTGATTGTGGGCGCTCAAGCAGTTCATCTTTTTCTTTGCGTCACGGACAATTACGTGAGCATCGTCAACTCCAGGTACAGCACCCTTCACGAAGATGAGGTTCAGCTCGCTGTCGACGCGCACGACGTTCAGGTTCTGCGTGGTGATTTGCTTGTTTCCCATTCGTCCCGCCATCTTCTTTCCAGGGAAGATACGACCAGGGTCCTATTAGAGACATAGTTATGATGAGCTGTGTATACGCGTGCAGCCCAAATACTTATGCACCTGATGTTGACCAGTAGAACCAGAAGACCTGTGCGATACTGAAACACCATGACTGGCCGCCAGACCATGGAAACCCCAACGTTTCATTCCTCCTTGGAAGCCCTTCCCGATGCTATGGATGCAATTAGAATGAAGCATGAAGAGTCAAAGACTTTGCTCACGAATTGGCTACCACATCCACAAACTGCCCAGGAACGAAATGAATGGCCGACAATGTGGTCCCTTGAAAATAAAGATGATAAGGTACATTTAACAGGGGAGGGCTGGTGGAAGACTCACCGACAGGAATATGAGCATCTGGTGTCACAGGGAATTCCTTCACAACTCTCTTGGGAGGAACTCCGGCTTTTTGAAAGTGACCCAACATCTGCCTCGTCGTAGTCTTTTCAGGACGATCCGAGGCAGCAACCTGAACAGCGTGGTACTCCGTTCGGTCATAACGTTTAGACGTGATATTCGCTGTAACCTGGCAATTTTCGAGCTAGAACGCGCTCAGCTCCTGTGTCGTGATATAGAGGACTTGCACACTCACTTGCAACACAGTAACGGGTACCCGAACTCCCTGCTCGTTCCAAAGCGCAATCATCCCGCGTTTACGCGCAATAACGCCTGTCCGAATCGAATTTGGACCCCATTTGGTTGGTGGTGAGTCCTTGGCTGGGGTCGAGCTCGTAGTGGCGTCTGCACTCGTTGTTGAAGATGTCTGTAGCAGCCTTAGCTGAGTAAAAGCAGATTGCCGTGACCTGCAAACTGTACGGAGCCCGAGCATGGACATTGTGTTGGTGAAGACGACCGTGAGCGACACGAAAAGCTCGGGACGGTCGGAGTTACAACATTTTCCAGATTTGGAACTGGCCTATGTAACAGCGGCAGATGCG
>Ga0247742_10001517_pt1 | contig 16103 bp, 13 predicted proteins | sample UWRJL208509C2_FD_180944 | JGI IMG/M metagenome (GOLD analysis project Ga0247742, IMG submission 180944) | Plant litter microbial communities from Arlington Agricultural Research Station in Wisconsin, United States - UWRJ-L208-509C-2 | ecosystem: Environmental > Terrestrial > Plant litter >...
TGGGATCCGGTGCAAATTAAAAACTTTTATAAATGGGTGTGAATTGCTGCACTTCCTTGATAAGGAAGATAGTGAATTGCCTGACATACTCTTTTTGGACTTAAACATGCCCATTTTGGATGGGCTGGCTACATTACGCAAACTTCGTCAAAACGTTAGGTGCAAAAATTTGTGTGTAGCTATTTATTCAACCTCCGGCAGTATAAGAGATTACGAAAATACTTTTAGGGAGGGTGCCAACCTGTATATCCAAAAACCCAGTAATTTCTTTACTCTACAGAAAACGCTTTCCACTTTATTGAATTTAGAAAATATATCTGATAAATTTAGAACCGTAGGAAAGAACTTTATTTATAAACAGTAGTCTTAAGTGTGGCTTATTGCCATTTAACTTTTACTGCATTACCCCCGCTTAATTCAAACTCAATTACAGTATCAGAACTATTTATAGACTTTACTTCCTTTTCATCTTTTCCGGTTCCTACAGTAACTGTAAAAATTGATTTTTTAAGTTTAAGTTCACTCACAATCTGGAACCTGCACTGAAGTCGGGGATCTCCGAGTACCTTAAATGTCGTGCTTTTGTAATTGCTCACTTTAATATTCTCCACAGGATAATCACAATAGAGCTGAAATGTCTCGCCCTTAATACGCTGATACTGTCTCGGTGCAACGCCAAAACCAACTCCGGCACCATATACTTCCTGACCAACCTGTCCATTTTTCTCCCATCCGTCATATAAGTCTTCAATAGGAACCCACAAGTTGGGATCCAATTCTCCTGTTTTTGCCTCAGTTGCCAATATTTCTTCGGGTAACATAGGAGGATAATAAAAGGCAATCCGGTTAATGCTATATTTTATAAATTCAGGTAGCAGCATTTTAAGTGAAGGTAGAATCGGTGCGTTCATTTTTTCCGCTTCCTTAATGTAGTCGTTCAGTGCAGCGTATACTTCCATTTCCTCATAAGCTGCGCGATAAGGTGCATCATTTAAAGGGAAGACTCCAAAAAAAGTTGGAAAATGTTTACTGTATCCATAACCGCTCTCCCACAGCTGTACATTTTTCATAATGCCAGCAATACATAAATAGCTTAGCCGAATATATAGTTCGTTTTTTGTCTCGTTATACAGTCGTAGCAATCCCAATGCCGAAAAAGCGGTGTTATTTGCCTGATAAAAAATATCAAGACCAAGGCCCTCAAGATTTTTAGCCCCTTTAATAGCCTCATTAAGGTATCTTTCTTCCTGGGTAAGTTTGTACATATTCATCATAAGATTCAGGTATCCGCCTGCAACATCCTTTTCCCCGCCCATACCGGGAGCCGTTTCTGCTTTTAATGTTTCCAATGTATCCATTTTATAGAAAACAGGCCATTTGTAATCAAAATGGTGCGCTACCTTGATTGCATATTCTATGGAATCCAAAAGCAATTTCTCCGCTTTTTTATCACCATCTATAGCCAGTTTGGATAAGTTCATCATAGGATGGTGCAAGTACCAGGAATCCATCGTCATCGGTGCCTTTTGCTCTTCAGAACTGTCAAGATTACCGCGCATTGACGGCAGCCATCTTGAAATGGTTTTTAGTTTGTCATCATAAAAAGCAGGTAGCCCGGACCGGATTTCTTCGACCACAGGAAGTTTTTTGCCTGCCCATTGTGCATATTCAGATATAGCGTATAATACCGCAAGTTGGACCATTATCTCAGGAGGGGTCTTATAGTCACATAGATATGCATTTAGATAAGGATGCTGGCCTGCATAGGTCCAGCAGCCTTTGTTTGTTACCAGATCGTTTAATCCTTTTTTTGATATGTCAGACCAGTTGTAATATTTAGTTTCCGGTTTAGGCAGTTGCATATATACGGTACCGAGGGATTCTAAAAACTGTTCCGCAATATCAAATTCCTTTTCAGGAATAGTATCACTTAACACTATAAAAGCGTCAGATATTACATATGTCATTCCTTCCGGTAAAGGTTTTTCTTTACTTACAGGTAACTGGTAGCCAATTTCTGGCCAACTTCCCCCAGTTGTATTACCGGCACTTACCTCAATAGCATCACAATAGGCCGAAAGGGCACTAAGATTCTGCATGTAAAAAACAGAACCGTTTTTAGGTTTGGTCATACTGAAAAATAGCTGTCCCGATCTTGCGCCCACCTGACTGGTATGAATCTTTCCCGCTGTATTCACAACCTGACCTTCTTTTACCAATGGGACAATATCCCGTGGCCAATAAGGAATATGTAAAGTGAATTTAGGCGTGTAAGTAGTCGTATAGTGCAGCATTGGCAGGGGACTGTTAGGGAATATTATCCTGATCTCAAAATTGCCCAGCCTGGTATGGAGCTCTAAAACAATTATGCCATTATCATCTTGCAAATTCTGAATTTCAAAATCGCTGTTTAAGCCAAACGCCGCTCGGAAGGCAATACTACCACCATCCGGCCAGTTCGCGACAATCCAAATGGAATCCCCGGTATTGTAGGTTTGGAATGTATAACCTAATAATTTTTTTTCTAAAAGTGGTTTGCTTTTATTTAAATCATCCGGAACGGTTGCAGTCCATGGAGAAATTTTATTCATGGTAAAAAATTAAGTTAATAGTTAATATCGGTAATAATTAGTTTAAAATTTAATTGTAAATTTACTATAAGTCTTAGTGAAATATGCTGTAATTTTTGCCATACATTCCGTAATTGCATAGATATATCCATTATGCGGGATACGGTTCTTACGGTGATCAAGGTCCCAAACACCGCAATGAAAATAGTTGTTAAGGTTATCCCAGTCCGGCCGGTCTGTCACAGGATAAATGCAGATTCCTTCTATAGGAACACCATCATTCAATGCCAGGATACATTCGGCTGTTATTTCTTCAATCCATTGCGCGCGTCCAATCCCAAAATGCCCGGTTTCGGAAACGAAAAGCGGTTTTTGATACCGGCCATACGCAGATTTTAAAAGTTCCGAAAACGGTATACGCTGTTTTCCTTCTTCTTCCGGCCATGGCAGGGTTTGATTATTCCCATACCATTGGCAGTTCCAATAATAATTAAACCCGAGGATGTCCAGGAAAGATTCATCCCCACCCAGTTCTGGGCAGATCCTGCCTGCAATTATGTCCATTGCCTGAAACTGGAACTCATTGGTATCATTATTTTGAATATCGCTGTTTTCATGATGCCTGTATATGAGTGGTTCTACCAAAACAATCCTGCATCCCGGATCAGCTTCCTTAAGTGCCCTGATGCCTAGAATTGCCGCCTTACAAAGATGGTACTTAATATCCCATCCCGAGTTGATAGCAAAAGGCACGGTTCCCCGTACGTCGCCGGAATGCCAGGACAGAAAACTTATTTCATTAATGGGGACAACGAAAAGCTGCTGTGTGGTATGTGATGTATAAAATTGGGCAAATGCCGTACACAAATCAATAAAGCGCCTGCAGAACAGGGGATGGGTAGGGTAAAGGCCGTCAGGATATCCAAAATGGATAAGATCCCATATCTGCTGAATTCCGAAAATTTGTGCTGCCTTTATCCTTGCCAGTACTTCATCAAAATTAAAACTGCCATCAGCTCTTTCCACGGCACTCCAACAGATACCTTCACGTACAACCCCGATTCCCATCCCATGCAGAAGGGCATAATCTTCCAATACACGTACATCATGCTGTGTTTCCTGTAGCAAGTTTATCCTTTCGCCATCACGGTTGATATGGTCAGCACATTCATATCCTGCCATAAAAAAAGTATTAAATAGTTTCATCAGCGGTTACTATAGTATTCTGTTTGGCGATAGTGAGCAATTCAAGCGAATAGAACAGCTCGAGCGCATTTTTGAAAGCCTGATCCATATTAAAATATTTATAGTTGGCCAGACGGCCTACAAAATAGACATCGGTAAGTTGATCTGCCTCGGCTTTATATCTCGCATAAATTTCCTGGTTCCGCGGATTAGGTACAGGATAATACGGCTCACCATAATCAACAGTATATTCCTTTGCAATCGTCGTTTTTTCTGCTTTCTGATTGCCAAAATGCTTGTATTCTACTATTCTTGTAAAATCGACTTCAGTGCCGGGATAATTAACTACCGAATTTTCCTGAAAGAATTCCGTATCATGTGTTTCCAGTACAAAATTTATAGAACGGTATTCCAATTTTTCAACAAGGCTATGGCGAAATTCAAAGAACCTGTCGATAGGGCCGGTATAGAATAATTTTTCATAACCCTGTATATTCTCTTTTATATCAAAATAGTCTGTTTCGAGTAGTATCTCAATGTTCTCATGAGCCATTATCCTTTCAAACATTTTCGTATAGCCGCCTTTTGGCAGTGCCTGGTATTTGTCTGAAAAGTAGCGGTCATCATAATTCGTGCGTACCGGAATGCGATCTAATACGGAAGCATCGAGCTCAGTAGGATACTTATCCCACTGTTTCTTGGTATAATGCTTGAACATTTTATTGTAAAGTTCCTCTCCAACTTTGTTTAAAACTGCCTCTTCACCATTCGACGGATGTAAAAATGGTTGCCTGTTGCGTTCAAGCCATTCAGACATCTCGGCCTCAGTAGTAATATTAGTGTCAAACAGTGTGTTAACGGTTGTGATATTCACCGGAATAGGTACCGTCTTATCATCCACACGTGCAATCACTTTATGTTCCCACGAATACCAGTCGGCAAATAAATTGACGTATTCCCACACATCCTCTTCATTGGTATGGAACAGATGCGCCCCATATTTTGAGACCAGAATGTTGTTCTCATCGAGATAATCATAGCAATTACCTGCTATGTGGTTTCTTTTTTCAATTACCAATACTTTTTTACCTATTGTGGCGTAGCGCTCTGCCAGAACGGCACCGGAAATTCCGGCACCGATAATTACTATGTCGAAGTTTTTCATCAGATTACAAATTTTTTAATCAGTTGTTTCATGGCATCAGCAGTAACATCCCATGATGTCCTTGCGAGGATTTCAGAATAGTCAGCTTTTTTTGCAGTACTTGTCTTGCCGTTCCAGTTGGTAATTGCCTGCGAAAATTCTTCCGGCGTATCGACAAACTCTACATCATAACTGTAATCCCGAACCACATCAGTAATTCTTGTAGAAATAATAGGTTTACCCGCGGCCATATATTCAAGTGTTTTGGTAGGGCTGATATATTTAGTGGCATCATTCAGGGCAAACGGCATCATTGCAATATCAAAAGCCTTTAGATAGCCCGGCAATTCTGTATAAGATTTCATTCCGAGATAATGGATATTATCATTTTTTGGCAGGTCCTCATCGTTAATTTTTGCCAATGGCCCGATCATTACAAATGAATAATCAGGATTCATCATCGCGGTATTTTTAAGCAGGTCCAGGTCCAGGCGTTCATCAATGACCCCAAAATAACCGATAATAGGAGTAGGAATAGCAGAGATATCATCAGGGAGTGCTATCCCGTTGAGTGCTTTTGCAAAATGATCCTGATCAACGGAACTCATAAAACAATGTACATTGTGGTGCATCTCTTTTTTCGATTCATAAAGTGATTTCCCACCTGTAAATACAATATCGGAATTTGCCAACAGGTATTTTTCCTGTTCGATAAGCGATTGCGGCGCACCTTTAAATAAAGATAACTCGTCCATGCAGTCATAGACAACCGTTGTCATGTCAATATAAGACATAAGCGGTACGAAAGCAGGAGAATAAAACCAGGCTATAGGAATAACGTGGTTGCTTACGAAGTGTTTCCAAATAGCTGCAATATCCTCAATTGTAGCAACTTTAGGTTGCAATATGTGTAACTGCTCATGAATAATAATAAGGTTTGCCGAGTTTTCCTCTCCGGGTGAAAACGCGACGGGTTCCTCAATAAACAATACTTTGTATTCTTTTGCCAGCCTGCTTATAATATGTTGTGGTCGTTGGTATACGAAGTCCCAACGCAGATGACAAAAAACGATAAGATCATAATATTGAGCGACACTTTTAGGTGCTGAAATCGTAATGGCCGGCTCAGCCATTTTGGAAGTTTGTAGGTTATCCATATTTGTGTGTTTGTTTTAACAGTGCTTATACACTGCCTGATTTGATACAAAAGTAGAACCAGACCTATCCACAGAATTACATGATTTAACCCAATTTTTACATTTAAACAACATTATCAATTTTTGGTTATAATGCTATATTGCAGTAATATAAAATTTTATAAGAATACCATAAATAAGAATTTAAACAGAGGAAGTAGCTTTGAGATAATTGAAAGAACCCAATTGTAAATAAATTATGGATACACATGAAAATGACTTAAAAAATGGCGCTATCTCTTCAGGTAACAATGTAACTTTTTGGGTAGACACTACTCCAATTATTTCCTTCAAAAAGCCGGATCAGGAAATCAATACCGAGGTATTGGTTATAGGTGGTGGAATTGCCGGCCTTACTACAGCCTATCTACTACTCAAGGCAGGAAAAAAAGTAGTAGTTGTCGAAGACGGTTTCATCGGCAGTGGAGAAACTGGCAGAACCACAGCACATCTTACCTGCGCACTCGATGATCGTTATTATTATATTGAAAATATTTTCGGAAAAGAGGCTTCTGCACTTGCAGCAGAAAGCCATACTGCAGCTATTGACCAAATTGAAACTATTGTGGCCGCCGAAAGTATCAACTGTTCGTTTAAAAGGGTTAATGGCTATTTATTTCTTCATCCTACAGATAAGGAAGGAAATCTCGACAAAGAATATAAGGCTACGCAAAGAGCAGGTTTATCCACAACTTTGTTAAAAGGAATTCCTTCTGTTGTTGGGGGCGAGAACGGACGATGCATTGCATTTCGCAATCAGGCACAATTCCATATCCTGCATTATTTGGAAGGACTTGCCCAAGCGATTACAGAAATGGGGGGTCATATCTATACCGAGGCACGGGCCGAAAAAATTACAAATAATGGAGCAGAGGTAAATGGATATGCTTTTAAAGCGGAGCAAATTGTTGTAGCAACAAATTCACCCGTAAACGATGTGCTGACAATGCATACAAAGCAGCATGCCTATCGAAGCTACGTTATTGCCGGTAAGATTAAAAAAGGCACGTTGCCTTATGCGTTGTGGTGGGACACAGGAGATGCCGATTCACGATGGGTGTCACAACCTTACCATTATGTACGGCTTGAAGATTATGATGCAGAATATGACCTGCTAATTTCAGGTGGCGAAGATCATAAAACGGGCCAGGCTGATGAGGAAGGTATTTCGGAAGTAGAACGCTATGACCGACTTGAAGCCTGGACACGCGAGCGCTTTCCTATGCTGGGCGACTTATCTTATAGGTGGTCAGGACAGATAATGGACCTGTTGATTCTTTAGGTTTTATGGGTAAAAATCCGGGTGATGACAATATCTACATTATTACAGGAGATTCAGGCAATGGCATGACACATACCACTATTGGCGCAATGATCATCAGGGATGCAATCATAGGCATCAAGAATAAATGGGAAGATTTATACAACCCATCAAGAATTACCTTCAATACCACCGGAGATTTTCTGAAAGAGGCGGGTAACATGGCTTCACAATATCTGGATTGGATTACATCTTCCGATCTAAAAAATACTGCCGACCTAAACAAAGGGGAAGGAGGTATCCTTACCCTAGGATTACAAAAGATAGCGGCATATCGCGATTATGACAACAAGCTAAGTGCCTGTAGTGCGGTATGCCCGCATTTGGGCTGTATTGTACAATGGAATGCAGATGAAAAATCGTTTGATTGCCCATGCCATGGCTCTAGGTTCACGCATGAGGGAATCGTAATTAACGGTCCGGCAAAAACAGATTTAAGTAAAATTAAAATTAAATAACAGCAGCATTATTTTAAATTAAAACTCTTATTTTAAAATTTTCATAACACACCAACCAGAAAAAGCCTGCATATGCAGGCTTTCCGAAAACTGGTAAAAAACAACGAGATGTTTCATTAATTACTGACCGGTCTTGTAAATGTCATATTTACATTACCATTTGCCCAGGTCGCATTATTACCGCTTATGGTAGGATACTGCGCATTGGTCATAGAGCGTGTAAGAGTCGCACCGTTGCTGGCAGATCCATTGGCAAAGGAATAAGTCGCACTTGTAGAGGAACCTCCGGTAGTCGATGTAGTGACGATGTTGTTACCGGATCTCGTCCATGTTCCGCTTGTTGCCTGACTTGCAGCACACCCGGCAGTCGTACCAGTAATACCCAAGGCATTATAAGTCATAGTGTAAGTACCATTACTGTTAAGAATAATCTTAGAATTATTATAACAATTGGTCTCAGTCATGAAATTGGTCGAAGTGGTACCATTCCCATCAAAATCCATCGCAACAGGAGCATTCCATGCCGTCATGTTATAAGTACCGGCATATCCAGTGGTATTGCTGTTGTTGTTATCGTCGTCATTGTCACACGAACTGAAGGCAAGGCATCCCGCCATTACCATCATCAAAAACTTAACATTTTTCATAATAATTTTTTTAATCTATTGCTCAAATTTACATTTAGATTGCAATAGTCATTTTATAATCTATTTTAAAAAATTTGTAAAATAACTAACATGCGTGAAAATGCTTTTGGTAGCAAACTGCCAGAATCTAAAACGGCCTGAAATAAGGCCGGCTCGCAAATGGCGAAAATCCCCACGGAATTGATGTCAATATAATCAAAAGCCCAATAGTAAACCAAATTGCCATTATCTTAAACTTTTCGTTATCAGTCTGCCTCCGTTTTGTTTTTGCCGAACCAATTGTGATAATAACAATTCCCGTTATCATCATTAAACTATGTTCCATTCCGAAAAAGCGAATTTCTCTCTGATGAACAGCATCTTTGTAATGATGTAGAAAATAATCAATAATTGGGCTTATGAAGTAAAGCCAAAGACCAAGAACTAGCTGAATATGTGCTATAGTTGCTGTCCAATGCCGTATTGAATTGTCAACGCGGGAAAATTCAGCTTTTAAAAGCCAACCCTTCCAGGCACGGAAGATTGAAAAAAGCAAACTGATCAATACAAACCAGCGGACTAAAGAATGGAATGCTAATACTGTTGGATACATTTTTGTAAATTGTTTTAGTATTTATCTCTATAAAAAGCTAATGGCTATTTGTAATAAGGCGCTATTAATAAATAGACAATTACACCTGTTAAGCTCACATACAACCAGATAGGCATTGACCATCGTGTAACTTTCTTATGTAAAGCTATTTCCATATTTAGACCCCGTCCCATTGATACCAGCGCCAGGGGAACTATAATTACAGCAAGTAAGACATGTGTAAGCAATAGGCTATAATACACGTATTTTATAATCCCGTCACCTCCAAATTTTGTTGACGGTGTTGTAAAATGATAAAGTAAATAAGACACTAAAAATACCGACGTGCATAAAATGGCAAGGAAAATAAAATTGCGATGCCTCTTAATATTCTTCTGCCTGATAGCAAAAAGAGCCAACAAAAGAAAAACGAATGTAGAACCATTCATTATTGCGTTCAACAATGGTAAGAATGAAAAGTCAAATGCCTTAAAGTTCTCTTTACCCGGAAGGAAAAAAGCGAATACAATGAGTCCATTTATACCTACAGCCAAACTCCATATAAGCGGTTTGTAATTTCTGACTGTTGCTGGTTCTTTTACCTCCATTTCTGACTATTTTTTGTCTTTGGAGCAAAGGTATAACAAAACATACTAATTAGTATGTTTATGCGGTAAAAGATTATTTCAATGTATTTAAATAATTCTTTAACTCCTTTAAGTAAGGAAGATAAACTGCTTTACTGTTTTCAAGTTTTCCGAAATTTCGAATGCCCCAATAACCGGACAGTACAAATAGTGTCACCTGTCTGGCATTTATCTCTTTATTTATAAAGCCATTTTCTATTCCTTTTTCAATAGTAGCAATGATCTCTTTTGTCCATTGTTCAGTAAGTTCACCCAGTGCTTTATTAAAGTCTGCATTCCACGGAGACATTTCCTGCGTAAAATTGGCAACCGGGCAACCATATTCTACTTTCAAAAACTCATTTTCCATTAGAAGATTATGTATGAGGCTGTAAATAGCCTCCAATGGATTTTGCTCGCTTTGTAATGGCTCAAGAAAATGACTTACGAATGTAGGTTTCATGATCTCATTGATAATAGCCAGCCCCATTTCGTCTTTGGTCTTGAAATGATAATAGAACGCACCTTTTGTTACTTTCGTCGTAGCGATAATGTGATCAATGCTCGTGGTTTGATAGCCATTCACATAAATTAGTTCAAATGCCTTTTGTAAAACATTCATTCGTGTCGCTTCTGCCTTTTTCATAAAAGATACTGTTTAGTATTTTTGTAAAGAAACAAAATTGTGAGGTGAGTTGCAAGTTTTTGAGAATTGGCTCTGATGGCTGATGTTGTTTTTTATTATATAAAACTTTGTTGGTTAGTGAATTAAGTGAATAATTTTTTACCTTTAGCTGCATATTAAAGGCACTGTAACAAAACAGCTAAAAAAATCTTATTAACTTAAAAATATCAAAACCATGGCAAAATCAACAACCATCGTCCTTATTCATGGAAATTTTGTGAACAATATCACTTGGGCAGAGTGGAAGCGTTACTATGAGCAAAAAGGTTATAAAGTTTATACACCCGCAAATCCCGGACATGAAGGTAATCCTGCCGAATTAAGGACAAAAGTTCATCCTGATCTTATCAAAACCGGGTTTATAGATATTGTAAACAATATCGCAGAGTTAATAGATAGCCTTCCAGAAAAGCCATTAATTATTGGTCACTCTATGGCAGGAATGGCTACATTGAAATTGGTAGAAATGGGAAAAGCGGTAGCTGGTGTAAGTATTGATGGAGCACCGCCTAAAAATGTTTTTCCACCCTTTCAAACACTTAAAACGGTATTGCCGGCCTTTGGATTTTTTTCGTTTACGAACTATTTTATGGGCAGTCGTAAATGGTACGATTATTCCTTTTTTAATACGATACCCGATACAGAGAAAGCAAAAGCATTTGAAAAATTTGCAATACCGGAAAGCTATAAGGTTAGTCGCCAACTCGTTTTAGATTCTTTCTCAAATATAGATTTCAAGAAACCTCACGTACCAATTCTGTTTATTGGAGGAGGTAGTGATCATATTTTCCCGCCTAATCTTACAAAAAAAATAGCCAGCAGTTATAAAGACACTACCAGCAAGGTTGATATAAAAATATTTGAAGGCAAAAGCCATTTCATTTGCGGAGAACCAGGTTGGGAAAAGGTAGCCGATTATATTTTGGAGTGGTATGAATCGCTGTAAAACGGCTATACTTATTTTGAAGGTGTGAAATCTTCACTTCCTTTGAGCAATAAAATAGCCTGATATAATTCCGAATAATGAATGACAAGTTCACTACAGCAGTAGTCAGGCCATATCCGAAATCGAGAATAGTTGCGTCGTCTACAGGTTCGATTTGGTGTGGCGTAAAACCTGCCTGATGCAGTACCTTCCAAAAACGATTACTTCTCCCGGAAAAATGATGTCCGTCCCATGCAGATTTCAAACCAGGATTAATCCCACAGAAAATGATTGATAGGTTTTTGGTAATAAGATCTGTTAACATTGCTTGCGGTAGATTGATATAAATATATAATTCAGGGTTTCCGCAAAGGTAACATAATTAAAACACAATTAGCGATTCGATCTAGCGACAGGGCAGGGGCAGACACAGATAGATGTACCCCTCTTAATTAGGAATATAAATATCAAATCTTGCTCCATTCATAGGCTCCCCTGTAGCCGTAATTATTCCATTATGGTTTTCTACTATCTTTCTTACGATTGCAAGGCCTATTCCTGTACCCTCATAAGCATTCTTATCATGGAGCTTCTGAAAAACGCCAAAAATCTTATCACCATGTTCCGGCTCAAACCCGATACCATTATCCTGAAAAGATATACAGCTGTAATTTTCTGTATCTTTTATATTTTCATGCTGTAATACCGAACCATTTACTACAGAACTTTTTATAGTAATATGTGGTGGAAAATCAGGCCTCGAAAATTTTAAAGAATTCGCGATAAGATTCTGCATTAATTGTGTAAACTGGAACGGAATAATACTCACAGTCCCTTGTAAGTCAGTCACAATAGTTGCTTGCTTTTCCCTAATATTTTCACTCAGCAGTTCTTTTAAATCCTCTATGATAACATTCAAATCAACCTTTTCAAATTTCCGCTCCGAAATACTGGTACGCGAAAACGCCAGTAAACTGGTAATAAGCTCGCGCATCCTGTTTGTTGAGTAAAGTATCCTGTCAAATTTAACCTGAGTTTTCTCCGGTAAGGCATGATGATCATCTGTAAGTATCATGTTGGTATAAGTCTGGATTTTTCGCAGTGGCTCCTGCAGGTCATGACTGGATACATAAGCAAATGCCTCAAGTTCTGCATTTTTAATTTTAAGCTCGTTTGCATATTTCTCTATTGCAGTATATTGTGCTTCGAGCTCAGTATTGGCAGCAAGGATAGCAGAGTTAAGCAACTTGGTTTCTTCTTCTTTAATCTGCAGTTCATGGTTTTTCCTATACAGCTCAACAAATACCATTACTTTGGCCAGCAATATTTCTGCTGATAAAGGTTTTATCATATAATCTACCGCACCAGCCTGATAACCTTTAAAGATATAATCCTGAGTATTCATATTGGCAGTCAGGAATATAATAGGCACATGTTTTAGCTTGTCACTTTGCCGTATGAGCTCTGCAGTCTCAAACCCATCCATCAGTGGCATCTGAACATCCATTAGGATAATGGCAAAATCCTGGCTTTTCAAAAGAATCCGTAACGCATCTTTACCAGAAATTGCCTCAACAAATTCATAGCCTCGATTGGCAAGTATAACCTGCAGAGAGAGCAGATTTTCCTTTTTGTCATCGACAATTAAAATTTTTACCGGATGCTTTTCTATTGTGATTTCCATTTGATATTACTGTTTAAGCCAGACGCGCATTAGTGATGATAATTGGTCCACATTCACTGGTTTGGTAATGTAGTCAGAGGCGCCTGATTCTATGCATTTCTGCCTGTCGCCTTTCATCGCCTTAGCAGTAACTGCAATAATAGTCAGGTCTTTATGTTTAGCTTCCTTGCGAATGTTTTTCATCGTTTCATAACCATCCATTTCCGGCATCATGATATCCATAAGTACAATATCGATCCTGTTATTGTGATCCAGGATATCGATCGCTTCTTGTCCGCTCTCTGCTGTTATCGTATCCAGCCCAAAACGTTCCAGTGCGGTGGTCAAAGCAAACAGGTTCCTTACATCATCATCTACTATCAATACTTTTTTGTTAATAAGCACATCTTCTTTCAGGTAGTAGGTTTCGATTTTTTCACGCATTTGTTCCGGTAGCTCCTTGTGGATCCTGTGCATAAATAACGCAGTTTGGTCAATAAGCTGATCCATAGAATTGGCACTTTTAGTAATAATGCGATGCGCAAAACGGTTGAGTTTAACCCGTTGTGTTTTATTAACATCGCCCGCCGAATGTACGATAATAGCTGTATCATGGCCTGCAATATTATTCTCCAGGTCACTGATAATATCCAGACCGTCGGCATCAGGCAGCTTTAGATCCAATATGATACAATCAAATGTGGTTTCCTTTATGAAATTAATGGCCTCCTTGACTGTTCGGGCTGCTGATACAGCTATATCAGTACCTCCAACTGCATCGAGTACCATCTCTAACTCGGTTTCATTGTCGTCAACCACCAATAAGTTTTTTATCTTCTTATCCTTAAAATTATGAATATCATTAAAGAGATGGGTAAGCGAATCGCTTTTTACAGGCTTAAGTAAGAAGTTACGTGCTCCTCGCTTAAGACCCTTATTTCTTTCATCCTCACCTGATATAATATATACCGGAATATGGCGCAGGTTAAAGTCTGTCTTTAGCCTGTCAAGTATTTTCCATCCGCTGGTATCAGGCATATTCAGATCCATTGTAATTGCATCGGGGTTGAATTGGTTAATGAAATCAATGACATCATTCCCTTTGGTAGTCACAATTGCTTTAATGCCGTTTTCATGTGCCTGGTCCAGCATTATCTTGGCAAAGGTCAGATTATCCTCTGCTATCAGTAAAACCTTATCGTCGGGCTTAATATCGGTCCTGTCGTCGCCAACTTCATCAACAAAGAACAAATCAATATCAGATCGGTTAAAGTTTGCAGCTGGTAGTGATTTTAGTCCGCTTTTACTCGTCTTTGTAGTGTCGTCTTCATTTACTTCTATTGATTCTGCTTCAGAGGTCTGTATGAATTTAAGCGGTAGGAACAATGTAAATTTACTTCCAACATTAGTTTCACTTTCAAGCTCTATACTTCCACCAAGTAAGTCAGAAAGTCCGCGGCTGATAGACAAACCTAATCCTGTACCGCCATACTTACGGCTCGTAGAGCCTTCAGCCTGCTGGAAAGCTTCAAAAATAATATTTTGCTTTTCCTTGGAAATACCAATACCGGTATCTGAAATTTCAAATGCAATAACAGTTTCGGCATTATCAAGACTGCTGTTTTTAGTTTTCCAGTTAGTATTGGCTTTATATATTTTTAAGCCTACCTGGCCTTTTTCTGTAAACTTAAATGAATTGGAAAGCAGATTCTTAAGGATCTGGTTGAGTCGCTGGGAATCCGTTTCTATAAGTTCAGGAAGGTCGGTATCGATACTGATATTGAAACGCAAATGTTTTGCCTCCGAAATAGGGTTGAAGGTAGACTCCACAAAGCGGCTGATTTCCGCAAAGCTGATAGGGTTATAGTCTACCGATATATAACCGGATTCAATTTTAGATAAATCAAGGATGTCATTGATCAGCTGGATAAGGTCATCCCCACAGGCATTTATGGTCTTCGCAAATTGGATTTGCTTGTCCGAAAGGTTTCCATCCCTGTTAGAAATAAGCTCATTGGCTAATATCTGTAAACTGTTCAGTGGAGTTCGTAGCTCGTGCGACATATTGGCAAGGAACTCCGACTTATATTTGGACGTAAGCGTTAACTGGTCGGCCTTCTCCTCAAGTGCTTTTCTCGCTACTTCAACCTCCTGGTTTTTCAATTCCACCTCTTCTTTTTGGTTGGCCAGAAGTATCGCTTTCTCTTCCAGCTCCTCATTGGTGTTTTTCAGGACTTCCTGTTGGCTTTTCAGCTCACCGGCCAATGATTGGGACTGTACCAGAAGTTCCTCTGTCCTGGAGTTGGATTCGATCGTATTAAGTACAATTCCGATACTTTCTGTTAACCCTTCAAGGAAATCCAGGTGTGTCTGGCTAAAGGTGTCCAGTGATGCAAGTTCAATAACTGCTTTTAGCTGGCCTTCAAACAGTACGGGCAGGATAATTACATCTTTTGGTTTGGCATCACCAAGCCCGGAGTTGATCCTGATATAATCTTTAGGGACGTTACTCAATAAAATCCGTTCTTTCTCAATAGCAACCTGTCCTATTAATCCTTCACCCATTGCATACTGGGTAGGGGAGTCCTTACGTTTTATATACGCATAAGAAGCAATCAGGTTCAGTTTGGAATTCATAAACGTTTCTTCTTCCTGTAAGATATAAAATAGTCCGTGCTGTGCTGTTACAACGGTTGCAAGCTCCGATAATATTTTCTTTGTAACCGAATTCAGTTCCTTTTGCCCCTGAAGCATCTGTGTAAATTTGGCAAGGTTGGATTTTAGCCAATCCTGTTCCTGATTACGTAATGTCGTTGCTTTAAGATTGGAAATCATCTGATTAATGGTATCCTTTAATGCTTCTACCTCACCCTTAGCTTCAACACCAATCGTACGGGTAAGGTCACCCTGGGTTACTGCTGATGCTACTTCAGAAATAGCACGTACCTGTGTGGTAAGGTTAGCCGCCAGCTGGTTTACGTTTTCAGTAAGGTTTTTCCACGTTCCGGATGCACCCGGTACATTGGCCTGGCCACCGAGTTTTCCTTCCGCACCCACCTCACGTGCTACTGTGGTCACCTGGTCAGAAAAAGTCGCCAGGGTATCAATCATT
>Ga0247742_10001518_pt1 | contig 16096 bp, 18 predicted proteins | sample UWRJL208509C2_FD_180944 | JGI IMG/M metagenome (GOLD analysis project Ga0247742, IMG submission 180944) | Plant litter microbial communities from Arlington Agricultural Research Station in Wisconsin, United States - UWRJ-L208-509C-2 | ecosystem: Environmental > Terrestrial > Plant litter >...
CCAAGGGTGTTCGGCGCTTTCCAAAGATTGGTTCAAAATCCTTCATGTACAACGAGGACGCGATGCACAGGCATGTCGCCCATGTACTCAAATGGTGGAAAGGCGAACGCTACCCGGAAGGTGTACCCGTAACCCGTGCTCATAGGTGCAGGTGGGTTAACATGTCGTTCAGAATGATTTATCGTGCACTCATTGTCTCATTCAGGACTTGCGAGTACGCCGATGACTGCGAATGGCGTGCAGCCAAAGCACTGGAACTGAGCACACGCCAAAAGCAACGTGTTTAAATTTCAACATAATACGAGGATGCACATCGACCATATTTGCTGAACCCCTCGGGGTGTAAAAACAGAATAGTAAATGTCAGCTGTGTTCTTCGCCTCACGATTACATCGAGAGTTTTTTGCCTAAGATGATTGAGGGCTGCAATGGCATGCAGGAGCATTTGCAGGTTGATAGCAACTGGTGTACTACAGAGACTTCCTTGCCATTGTCAACCTGCTTTGTAGCCATTTGTTCAGATAAATGTACGATAGACAGATGTAATACGAAGGTATGATTCGAACATGCGATTGTTTCGCTACATGTCTATCGTAGTCTGCGTCCGCTGCCATTCCAGATGCGAGGAAGAAACAGAGCGGCTGGATTACGAGATGCAGCGTTGTACGGCATAGGCGGTGGCCGTGTAAGGTGCGTCACGGGTGTTGACAGGGACCATGGTCGCTGTGATGGTTGTTTCCTGACCACCAACGACGACGCCACCCAGATAAATCTAGAGGGCGGAAGAGCTCGAAGAGACCCTGGTTTCAACCCTTTTCCTAGTCGTATCAAACCCACCGTCTGCTGGATTGGCCGCGGGGCATACAGGATGCCTTTCGAACCACATCTCCATTGGTCCTTTCAGGACGAGCACGTTCTGTTTCCATTCGTCGTGTTGCATTCCTTGTGGGGATTTTTAGGCGCATGTCTTATGGTTATCATCATCTGTTCACTGGAGAGGTAAGTCAAGAGCTTGATAGTAATCTGTACTTGCTGAACTCAAATGCAGGTTCATTACTTTCGTATTGGACAAGCAATGGGTTCCGAGGTCACTGAAGCTGTCGCGCCTACGTTTGGCACTGTGGAGGTCGTGTTTGTTCAGTATTCTAACTTTCTTTAGATTGTGAGTCCTTTGTCTCCTCAGGCTGCACTTATCGTTATCCTTTGCTGACGAGCGCCACCATGAACACGAAGATGTTACATGCTTATCGCAATGTCTTTCCACCTAGGGTGAGTTCAAGGCAGCCACACATTCCAAAGCACGAATTGACGCATAAACTAGACTTGTACTGATGATTGTAAGCGGTGTCTATCTTGACTGGAGTGGCGTTAATTACATCGTTGCAGGTCGCCACACTATCTGTCGCGCAGTTTCTCATTGAGCTACAAAAGCTCCCCAAGGCAGCACTTTTACGGTGTGCATATATCCTTAGCCATTTCCTCGAATACAGGGCTAAATACTCTTGCAGAAATACCCACTCACTAGACTCTGACTCTCAGCCGCTTCTGGCACAACCGCATGAACATGCCTTGAAGTCAGTAAAGACGCGACCTAGATCAAAGTCAAAGCCAGACGACATCTTCATCCACCCAGCTGAGTCCAACATTGCGCGTGCTGATGCAGTCGCATTGGAACTAGGCCTTGCAGGCGACACGGACCGCGTCAAAGGCTACTCCTACACAAAAGACGCTCCAGCCTGGGAAATTGGGAAGGGTAAAGACATGGCCAGAGAGATGCTCATGAGCTCAAATAAGCCAAAGCCGCAGCAAGCCCACCGAGAGCCATTCTATATCAACGACTCCGATTCTGAAGCGTCAGATTAATGCCTTGGTCATCCATTACCCTACATAACGTACACTCATCTTAAATTATGTATAGCTCTCATATTTCCCATTATGTCCTTTTGGTTGTTGGTCCCTCTCTCATAGACGTATAACATAGCCAGAAATCATTTCTATGTCGGAAGGGCAGTTCTGCTGCATCTTCCTATATTTCAACTATATTCTCTAGGCAAGATGATCTAATTTTTACTTGTGTGAAACCTCGCTTTCAAATAGGTGTTTTTGAATTAAATGGAACGGATGTAAAAAAATTTTGATAATAAATAATTATACCCCTCCCTGCCTCAAATTTTGGGGAATTAGAGAGCGTATTCGTTAAGCAATTTGGAAAGTAGAGGAGTATGTAGGAGCCTGTTTTAGCAATTTCTGAAAACGACGCCTTTCGAAAGGCGTGTAGAATTCCAACAGAGACACCCAAATGCCCCAGAATTTGAGAGGATGTTCCTTGTATCTACTAATATTTAATTCGAAATTTTTAGAACGAAGGGTGCATTGTGCAGCGAGTTATAGCAGGGCCAAAGGTGTACAGTTGGGCCGTAGCCCGTAGAGCTTATTTGCGCAGTAGATTGATGAAAGGTGTTCAAGAACAAAATTCTACCGCCAATTCTGTCTCCATGGCCCTCGGTGGTTTGCAACGAAGTGGTTGTGATTTTATATAAGAAAGGGCCACATGTCTATCCGAAAAACCTCAACCCGCTCAACAACTCGTATTCTCACAGAGGTTCAACCAAGTACCTAGTGGATCGTTCGCCGAGTCAATAACGATTCTTATACCATTGAATGGACTGTAAGGATGGGCCCCCCGGTCTAGTTCAGCATTGAGGGGTTCATTAGGCCCGATATATCCATTCGCCTCGTTCCTACCCGACGTGAGTGGGTCGTCATTCCTACTAGTAGTAAGGTTGAAAATCTCTACAAATGGGTGTCCTCGGGCTGTCTTCGCCTACTACAAAAGCTTACAATCGAATGGTCGTTACGGTTAGCCCTTCAATTCAGATGATTGGCGTCAATTGGACCATTGACAAGGCTGATAACGAGGAGGTGAGAAAGGCATTGCCCGTGTGGCTGTTTGATACTAATATCTGTATAGACAAAGTTGCCGCCCTTCCCCATCGGCATAGAGACCACTCAGTGGCTCTTTTTCGGAGGTGAGGAAGACTAGACAACCTCACTGACCCGCACTACACAACGGAATTTACGTTGCCAGAGCAAGAGCGAATCAAATCGTGAACTCAAAATGAGTTGTCTATGTGGCTTGTATTACTTTATTTTGACGAAACCTGTCAAGAATCATAGATCAAGCTCAAAATATACGTTGATCTATGTGATTAAAAAAATGGTGTACTTGTGCTTCCAATTGCAACATTTCGTTGCTTTTAAGGAACAGCCCTTTTCACACTTAGAAGCAGCAGATATCGGATGCATTGCTTCATTTATACAGCGGTTGAGTTACTACATATTGTACTATTATGATCAGAAATCAAGATAATTCATGGACTCTACCAATGTGTATTTATATTTACAAAGCACGCCAGAAATTTCTTAGATAACACTAAATTTTGATGACGAAGCATAATAAATAATCAGATGAAAATTAAGCTCATAAAATACCTTATTATAAGGAGGTGATAAACCAATGTAGATCTTCTTGCGCAGTCACTTCTTGTCGCGTTGCGCCACATATCCCGAAGGGGAAGTCAAGGCGTGGCACAGCCACACTGATTTCAGGGCCCACCAAAGCGCAGCACCCCGACACTTCTTTATAAGGCCGGCTTTCTAGTAGATTGATTTGCCTGTTTAGGTCACGATGCTGCCGAAAACGGTGAGAATAATTTCAGGCATTTCAGCATTCACGGATATTCTGTCGGAGGCCCTTCGAGTTATTACAGAGCATCACCTTAGAAAAATTGCGTTATGGCCAGGGAACATCGCAAAGCTCGAACACGGATTAACTCTTAGGGTATACGTTCTCTCACAAGATGTCGGTGATTTCGGGAAGAGAAGCCAAGGTGAGGAAGGATGAATGGAGTTGACACCTGGAGGCGTGCCAACTATAGTGCTAAACCACTTTAACACTTACAATTGTCATCGGCGTGCAACGAAGTTGAGACTCGGTTCTGAGAAGGTAGAGTATGTGACAACTGACCAGGGCTCAATCAGGCTTCGCAATTTGCATTGTTGTCCACACGGGTATAGGTATGTAAATTAATACAACGGTGCAAATTAGATGCGATACGTGCGTGAAGGAAAGGAAAAAATATCCAAAATCATATAAAAGTCTTGGGCACAACTATGCGCTTGGCTTGAACTGGTCGAGATTGCTCCGCCTCGGCAGACTTCTTTTGCCATTGGTCAATGAGCTTGCCAACACCCTGGTAGGGACGATCAGGGGACGGTGAATTCGGTGGCTCGTCCGCATTTGAAGGAGGGTTCTGTGGAATGGTCAATGTGGCCTTCCGAGGCGATCTGGGAGGTTGAACAGATTGCAAATTCTGCGTAGTCGCTGCCTTGCGTACTGCAGTAAAGGGTTCTGGTCGAGTATTCGAGGTCGAGCTGAATGGTTCCGTCTTTAGCGACATCTTTCTTGTCCGTAGTGCGTCGTCCGTTGACGCAGGGACCTTCTCTGAGACTCTGCGAGTCTTCGTGGGGCTCCGAGGTACGGAAACATTCTGGTTGAGTGCTTCTTTCATCGTCCGAGACTTGGCAGAATCACCTCCACCAAGACGAGTGAAGCTTTCGCTGACACCCGTGACCTGAGAAGGAGCTTTCCCGTTGTCCGGGAATATCTTCAAAGGCCCATTTCCAATTCCTGATGGCCCAGCTTTAGCTGAGACCGGTCGATGAACAGGAGACGGAGGTCCCGAAGGCAATGATGCAATGGCCTGCGACGGAGTAGGTGTCGGTCTCCCGCCGATTGCTTCATATCTCTGAACCATGTCCGATATTGAAGTCCGACGTGCTGACCGCTGTTTGGGCTCTTCTGGAGGCACCAGGTTGGAAGGAGCAGCAGTTGTACTGTCGGTCGATTTGGATGGGAAGATGAACATGGACTGGGGACGGGAGCGTGGTGCGGCTGCAGACGTGGACGGTGATTTGATTGGAGGTGCTTGTTGTGTTTTTGGCTGTTGGGGAGCAGCAGAGGGTTGCCGTTGGTGGGACGACCGTGTTTGTGCAGCAGATGTGGGTCTCACTACATTGTTCGTCGGAGAAGGCGTCTTACGATCCATGGTTGGCTTAACTGCAGGCGGTGCTAGTCCTGTCGTTTGTGCCTTGCGTGGAATGTAGTCTCCGACTGACGTGTGTGCCGGGAAGCGTTCAGGCTCCTTCTCCTTTCCAGCCAATCCCCCGCCATACTGATGCACAAGGTCATGTACTGAACTTTGCCTCGCTTTGTGCCCTTGGCTACGCGTTTTGCGAGCAGACTTTTCAGTTGCCTTCAAACTGCTTGGGTCCTCAGGACCTTCATCTGCACTCGACGAATCCGGTTCAGTCTCCTTCCGTACAGGGCTCCAGTTATCAGTCAGACCACTAGATAGGTTCTGCTGTGCTGCTTTGGTGTCGATCTTCTGGATAGCTGGGAAAGCCTTGTTGAACTTGGACACCGTGGGTGACAGATCCACAGGAGCCGTAGAAACTGGCTCGTCAACCAATCGTTCAGCAAAGACATGTTGAGCACTGACACCGGGCGAGATCTGGAAGTCATTTTGCTGAATGAAAGACGCGCGCTTGCTCGGAGAGTCCCGGAGGACAGGTACTTCGGCGCTCAATTGAGACTTCGTATCATCATGATCTTCTCCCGTTAGCCAATCGCGAGGCGCAGAGCTACTCGGTGGCCGTGGTGGTAACTTTGGAGGACCAAGGCTACTCGATCCGGAGTCCACATTATCCTGCCACTTCTCCTGTGTTGCGTTGCTAACATTTGGTTTGATAGAGACAGAGCTTCGATGTTTCCTCACGAGCTGCGGCCGGGAGCTCGCAGAACCGTCTTTCAAAGAAGGTGGCAAGAGGCTGGAGCTTGAACTACCATTTGGGCGATCGAGAGTTGACTGCCTGCTAGGGAGAGGAACACTCTCCGGATTACGGCTGTCCTTGGATTCTCTCATCGCCACACCGGTCACTTGCTGTGATCGGACTCCGTCCAGCGAATACGAAATGTTGGAGATGACATTCGGTTTCAGCAAGCTGCTACCAGTGCCAGAAGTGCCAACGTTGTTTGGTCTGGACGAATATGGTGTACGGTTCTCGAGAGCTTTGGGTACCTGGCCTGTAAACCTGGCTCCAGTGTCGTTGACAGAAGATGGATAGAAAGAATGCGCAGATGGGACGAATCTGGCGTCCAGCTCCTCCAGGGATGGAAACCTAGATTCGATGGGCATTCCATCTGCACTTGTCGATGAAGCGAGCATAGGACTAGAGGCAGCATGAGGCGGCATTTTCCAAGTACTGCTCGAAGTACCTGGGGTAGGTACAGGAGATACTGATCGGGGTTGTGTTTGTGCAGGTGTCGTTGAGAGGAAAGTTGGTCGAGGAGACGGCGAAGGTCGGGGAGATGGTGAAATACCGTTTGCTTTGTCGAAATCGCGGCGTAGGTAGTCTCCTTGAGGTGAAGATGTGGTGGTGCTCATCGTCGCCAGACCTGTGCGTAGTTTTCTTGCCTCGCCCAGCGTTGGAGCGGGCTTTGATGAGGAAGACATTAAGCCCAAGCCTTCGAACGCATCCTTGTCCTTGCTCTGCACAATTCGATCTTGTTTTGGCCGCAGCATCCTTGACCCTGTGAATGCCAGGGGTGTCTCATTCGTCGTGGGGCCATTTGTATTTGGATTGGGACTCAGTCTTGGAGGAAGGCCAGCGGTGTTGGGATCCTGTGATTTCCAGAGCTTCTCCGCAAAGTCATCCCCAAAGCCGATAGGAGGTAACTTCTTTTCAGTCTTTGACGTGGAAGAGTTGGAGTCTGTGACACTCCAGACATCGTCGATGTTGGAAGATTTGCCTGGAGCAGAGGTGGCTGCTTGCCACACTTTATCTTGATCATCACCAAAGCCTGTGTCTGACCACCCTTTCCTGTCCTGGGTGTCCATTGTCATCTTCTGAGGACTAGGAGGTGCTGCTGGATCCATCGAATGTGTGGGCCGGCCGCGACGCATTGGCGCGATCGCTTCTAGGACTTTGTCTCGAGCCTGGACGCCTTGATTAGGAACCGCAGGATTTGCTGAAGACTTCGAATCATATAGTGACAGGGCAGACCTTGCCGGTGGTGCACCGTACGACACGATACCATCTAGAGCATGTGGTGAAGGAGCTGGCTTGATATACTGCTGCTGAGAACGAGGAACGAGTGGAGGAGGAACAGGGACATTATATGTGTATTTGGATTTGCTTCCTCGGAGACGATGTACATGGTTGAGAAGCTCAAAAACACTTGGTCGTTGGGCACCATGTTCACGTAGCATGGATCCTAAAATGGTCGGGGGTTAGTTTGAGCGTCGATGAGCTCGCGATAGACACACCGATCAGCATGTTCATCTCTTGCGAGTACACAGGATATGGAGGGATGCGATACTGAACGTTGAGGATTGCTAGCGGGCCGTGTTCTTCGAACGGGGTTGTGTAATAGCACAACTTGTACAAAAGCACACCCAACGCCCATACATCGCTCTTCTCGTTGACAGGCCGCTTTGAGTAGACATCGACCATTTCGGGAGCTCGATATTGGAGGGTCGTATGCCTATTGAGATCGGCTTCTAGTGCCCGAATTTCTTGCGTATTCGTCGGTGGATTTGTGACTGTGGTCGAGGAACCGAAGTCACAGAGCTTGAAGGATGCTGGTGAAGACTGAAGAATGTTCTCCACCTTGAGATCGCGATGAAGAAGTGGTGGACGGGAGTTGTGCATATAAGCAACGCCTTCGCAGACATCGACGAAAATCTGCAATATCTCCGCCTCAGTGAGTCGTTCACGCAGGCGCCGGTTCATCATGTCGATTATTCCGCCACCTGAAAATATCAAGTTCGTTTTTCAGCCACAAAGCACAAGATACTTACCAGGACAAAACTCCATGAGGATGAACACTTCAAATGTCCCATTGGGCAGTTTATGCCATGCAGCATCGATGAGGTGAACAATATTTGGATGACCTTTCAGCAGCCTCTGAATAACAAGTTCAGAAGTAGGATAGAGATGTGGAGCTAATATACGCACCATTATGTCCACTTCCTTCTTGACGTCGGTGAGCATTGACTCATTGGCAACTGCGATCCGCTTCAAGACGTGATGTGTCGTGTTGTAAACAGGCGTTGGTGTTCGTACGAGATATACATGAGCGAATCCACCTTTTAGAACATCAAAACTATGTTTCAAAGTATCCAAAACGAGAAACCTACCTTGGGATAGATATCGTTCAACCTGAACTGTATAGGCGTTGACCGCAATAGTTTGGCCTGGCATAAGGGTGCCCTTGTTCTGCGCATAAGCTTGGAATGCCTGCTGGCTCGCCATTGTGTTGAAATAACTTCTTGATAGTCGTGTAGTACTTGGTAGCTAGCAGCAGGCGGGCATTAACATGAATTGGGGTGTGATGGTTAGAGTCGCCTCGATCTCCAACCTTGAACGCTGCACACCGTCGCGAAATGGTAACCGGCCACGTGATGTTTATCTCGGCCCAGTAACCGGTAACCCCTGGCAGTCTTAAATGAGTTCTCTCTCGCAACCCACGCCGCACGGTAACGTCAAAGGTGCATCCTTACTTGACTCTGAGCTTATCTTACATTGCAAGAGGAAGTACTCAGGTGATGTCGAGCTACATAACAGCGTCTACTACCGTGCAACGGGAGCAAACATCCGCGATGCACTCGATTTCGACATCAGCTCCTTGTGGTAGAGCCGCCACGCCAACGCAAGTCCTAGCAGGCATCTTGTCCTTGTCGAAGAACTGGTCCTTGGTTTTAACTGAGCACCGCTGTGATGAAAAATTGCACGAACCTCTGCGTACACCCCGTTCATCAGCTGGAAGTCGCGAGGCATGTTCGCCAAATAGATATTGACCTTGACGATGTGCTCCAGACCAGATCCAGACGCTTTGAGTACAATCCGCAGGTTTTCCAAGGCTGCCCGCTTCCATCCACATCCTGCTTAGTGACAAGTCATACTAATTCACAAAGACTCACCGTCTGCGCCTGTACTCCGCCTTCTACCAATTTGAAGTCCTTATCGCAGCCTATGTTCCCACTGGCGTACACACGACCTTGCGAGACAACAGCTTGCGCTTAAAATGTATGTTAGATTATCTCAGGCAAATAACAAAGAATTTAAACCAACAAAAGACCGGTAATGGATGGATAGCATCTGGCGTGAAGATAAACTTTTTGTCGGATTCCGATGTCATGGCGCCTGGTGGTAGAAATATATAAACAAGTGGAACTTGTGCGAAGTCTGAGCGATTATTTTACACGCAGAAGTGATGAGTAAGCCGAAGCCAACGAGCACATCAAAGTCGTAGATCCCTACGATACTGAATAAAATCGACCATATTCTCCTTAACTTCATCCCCTCTTCTCCGTAGCTCCTTCCCTCCGTCTTTGCGCCTGTCTATCCCCTTCACAGCTTTCTTGATTCCATCCACGCTCTCAACAAGCCGGTCGATGTACTTGCCCTGGCGGAAATTGACATCGTACGGGAGAGTTTCATCTGAATAAATATCAATCAAAGCAGAGGCTGCTTGAATCATTGGCTCAGTGTCAACGCTTGAAGGAGTGCTGGAGGTAGGGAGGAGGGAAAGAAGGTACTCGGAGATTACCTGCAAGGGAGGGTTAGCGGTCGAGAATGAGAGTGGTTACAGTGCACTAACTCGGTTGGTGTCGATTGCTGGCGGGTTCTGAGCTAGAGTTTCAAGGGTCCCGATGCACTTGACCCGCAGACGTGCGTCCGTAGTGGCGTTACAAAGCTGTATCAGCACATTAATTTGTTCACTGTCTGGCGTCTGGACGATTTGTCAGCGGATTTTCAGAAAAGATTATTCTGGACGTACTATTGCGCCTTTCCACACCCTACCAACACCCCACAGGACACCAACAGCAACGTTCCAGAACTCTTCCCTCCGCTCTTGTCCAAGGCCGGTCTGTGTCCCCACCAAGCCAAGCGCGGACCATATTCCATTCCACATACTAACCCCACTATTGATATCGGAAGAGACACTGGGAATTGGAGAGGTGGTGAGAGATAGGAAGACGTTATTCAAGCACTCAAGAGCGCTTATATGCACCGCGCTCAGTGCCGATGTTGTGGGAGGGTGTATCGACGGAGCAGCCAGCGGTGGAAATGAGAGAGCGGTAGGCTGAACGAGAGAGAGCAGTGGAGCGACAAGCGTTGTTAAGAAGGATGGGCTACTTTGGTCCTTCGATGGTTTATCGCCCTCAGCATCCAAATCCATGTCTATACCGTCTGCGACGTCGATATCAACATCTAGGTTACCCTTGAGCAAATAATCCAAGTGTGGAAATATGAATTAACATACCTCCATCATCGTTGTCCTCCTGATCCTTGGCAAGATCAGGCTCTGGATCTGGTAGTGTCGCACAAGCGCCAGTCAACATTTCCAACGCAAGCTGCACAGTCCTCAGCTTCGCCTCCAGCCGTTCAAGTTCGACCTCAATAGTCGACTTGTGATCAGATTTTGGTGTCTTCAATGAGAGGTTCTCGATCTGAGGCTCTGTAGCTTGCCTGTGTATCAACTCTTGTACGGCGTTAGAAGCATCTGGGAGAGATATCGAGCTGATGACGGGTTGAAGGAGGGGTAGAACGACATCCTTGTCAATGTCAACGAAGGAGGCGGATGATGGAGGAGGTATGGGCGATATATTTCGCAATGTTCCTGAAGGAAAAATATAAGACTCTGTAACAGCGCTTGGGATGTTTTAACGGTACCAGCTGCTAGGACCGCTAAAGTGACAGAACGGGGGTCCTCCTCAAATTTAGGAGCTTCTGCTGACTGCTCGTGACGAGCAATGGACAGAAGCCACGCCATATATCCAGCGTCAGCTCTGACATCTGAGATGGCGGCCATGTTATCGTCCGTTAAAACATATAGACATTGGGCTGAATGACACTCGGTAAGTACCACGACGAGATAGAATTTTTTTTTCCATACCTGCTGCTGTTACTGGAGCTAAAGAAAGCTGATCGCGCGCACCAAGGAAGGACATCAAGAACGGCACGAGTTGTATTTCGTTGATCGCATTCAATGCTTTATTTGATGTTTCTCTACAGATGTGAGCATAACATCAGGCAGCCAGTAAAAACAAGAACTCACGAAAGACACCAGAGGATCGTAATCACGTTATCTGCAAAATCATAGACTATTCGTCGCACATTCTCCGGTGCAGCCTTTGGGTTTGCAAGAAACTGCGAGAGAGTCGAAGAGATCTATGTTGCTTTTTATGAGCTGTCTTGTGAGGGAAAGAGTACGAGATCATATACCTTTGGAACAAAGGTCTTCAGAGGAGCAAGGATATTTTTGTTGTACATTTCAGCACAAATGTCGTATCCCCCATCAATGCACAGATTCCTAAAATGCAGACAGAAGGTGAACATCAAGGAAGCGAGAGACAAGAATTGGAACATACCTCAACGCTCCAGCAGCTTCTACAACAACCTCTTCCTCGCTATCCGTCAAGCGAGTAATCAACGCGCCAACGACATTTTTACCCTGCAGCAAGCGCCTCGTCGACGGATCGTTTTGAATCAAGTTGGAAACGGCGATGCACGCCCATTTTCGTTCCGTGACGTCCGCACTCTCCATCTTCTGAATGATAGGTAGTATCTCATTTGCCCTCGACGAAGACTGAGACGCAGATGTGAGTCCTTTTGGCAGATGTGAGTCCGGAACGCGCATTGGATTATGCCTTCGCATGGATTTTTTCTTTTGTGACTTTCCCATCTTGACTTAATGACCGATGGCGACAAATAAAGAGAGCTTGGGATAGAACCGAGATCGGAAAAAAATGTTGGCACATGGTTAAGCTGAATGCGGACCGGAGAAGCCGAGCACGGACCTGGGAACCGCAACTCTCAGTGAGGTCAATGTTTCTCATCAGCCCTCATCAACATCTGCATCCAAAAGCCACGCAGAAATCGAGACCTCCCCTCCGAACCACATAAGCTGACGGATTTTGATGGCACCTGCGGCACGAATCAGCTTCAGCCCAGCTGCTTTCGCGGGGCACAGCAACTGAAGAAATTCTGCTGTACTTAGTTCTGCAGCATTGGTCAATAGGTAGTTGTATTCCCGAACTTTCGACACCCTATATATTGAAGAGGGGATGAAGGGAAGTTGGACCAGTGCGTACCCGGCTTGTCTTTCAAGTTGCTGCTGATGATTAGATATAAATAAACGCGTCGCGACATGGTGTTGGCAGTCTGACATGCACACCACCCATGAGGCGGTGTGTGTGAGGATTACTAGCGATTACTTGGGCCCGCTAGGTCAACCACAGACTCAGTGCATACGACCACCTGCTTCTCCTCATTTGCATTGTACGGCTCGGAGTCTCAGCTTGTTAGAATGTCTCCACAGCCCAGCCTTTCGTCACGGCTAGCACGAAAGGTCGCGAGAGTCATTCCTATTCGTCGCAAGCATCCAGAAACAACTAGTGTCACGAAAGTTCTATCACAACCTAGTGACGAGGATTCGTTTGGCCGCCGAGCTCGTGACTATGGAATCATTGGTCTCTCTTTCGCGCTGCCACTTTCGGAGGCTGTTCCTGTTGTAGGTGGGGCAATCAAAGCAGCGATTGGAGGGTTGCTGGAGGTGTTAAAGCTTGTGGAAGTAAGTATCTCTTTCTATATGTAATCTCATCCTAACAATACTTCCGTTGGCTTCAGCGAATCACACAGAACAAAGAAGACGCATCGGCCCTAGCGTATAAGCTCTACGATCTTCTCGATCACATTTCTGAGATTCCGATTGCTAGAATGGAAGTCAACGATTCACGTAGTGCCTTGAAACAGTCTGTAAAGCTAACCCAGAACCTCCATTTTCCACATTGACATTGCATCCAGCCAGTTGAATCGCACAACGGAAGAGCTCAGCCAAATAGGCGACTATTCAAGAGTGAGATCTGCGACGATATCCAACATCTTGCGGAAGTGCTCCGACGATATCAACTTTTATCTGGCTAGATACACAGTACAGCACAGCTTTATATCTCTCATTAACTCTCTCTGATTGCTGGTAACTTTTTTTTTACAGGCTCTTAGCAACATGCGCCTGGAAAATGCAATGGACATTCACGAGCGACGTATCGAATATCTACAAAGATTTATGCAAGATATGGTATCCTACCAGCAGGTTATGTCAATATCTATGGGTGTTCTAAAGCTTATCGACGGTGCCGGACGTGCACATGCTATCCCGATGACTTTTGCTATGTCGTTTGAGGTGTGTGATATAATGTACACCAAGAAGTTTCCTTGACTTAATCTGTTAGCAACTCAATGAAACTATACGAGTACTCTTCCTGTCGAGAAAATCCGAAGCGGACAATGTCCTTCTCCAATTTGTTCAAAAGAAGATGTACGACCTGTGTGTCAACAGTGGAAGAGAGGTGACTCGGGTTGAAGACAATTCTACTTTGTCAGTGATTCAACCTGGCACGACAATCGTCATGAGAATTCTCCTGGTAAAACAAGAATGGAGATTGCCAATGGACAAGCGCTACGTGACCTACCCTCGAGTAAGTCCTGGAGCACTAGCACAGACAATGGTCGAGGACGAGCTGGGCGTTTCCTCAATCGAATGGTGCGCACCATGTTTTCCTGTTAAACATACTTATCTCTTCTACTGAAATTACCTCCCCTAGTCATCGGCGTGGCATTCAATTTCAAATATCGGATGAACCTGGTCGCGAAGTTGGGACAGGAGAAACCTCAGATACCAGGCCTCACCATATTCGTCATATTCACATCAAGAACGTGCCTGGAGAGCTCAGCCGTGCCATCCGGTATCTCATCAAAATTAAAGCGCGTTTTTCTGACGACTCGAACAGTTACAAGCAGTACCAATATATTCTGCAGGCATACGTGAGTGGAATGACTTTCATATTAAGTATAGTATAAGTTAAAGATTCTTCATTTAGGCTCAGTTATATGTGCAAGTACAAATGCTTTACAAGGACGCACTTGATCTCTTTGCCGAGGTTACCGACTCTGTGCCAGAAGTCGTGCCTTTGAATATCACATATACTGCGCTGGCTCGGATGGATAAAGCCAGTAGTATATGGTCGTTGTAGTTAAGTTGAAACCTTTAGTGAATCTAATATAGGTTCTGTTCTGAGAGTCCAAGCTGTCTAATCATGAAGCGAAGAAAACTCGCCTCAAGGGCGCTCCCAAATCATACACTTCGCATGGATAGAGCAGTCGTGGGCCCTAGGAGAATCAAATGTACTTAATATGCTGGCAAGAGAGCTTACAATAGCCGAAGTTGGAGGCATCCAGAGAAAGAGGTGATGGTCCATGGCTAGAAGCCCATTTCACAGACCCTCTTGGCACCATCACAGTGACGACCCCACTTAAGTACTGTACAATCTATTGTTCACGTAACGTGTAACATGGGTCACAAACTGAACAATATTGTAAAGTGGCTTGGTGAACACCACCGTAAACTAGCTCAGAATGAGGCGAATTTTCAAGATCCAGAGCGATTCCACTTTCGCTCAACTATCCTCATTTTCCCCCTCTACATCGCTGAATCCAAGTTCATTCATTTTTGCTTATTGTAATTTGTATCACTTATCTTCTGTCTTCGAGATAAGATTAGATAGTTGTCAGAATATGCATTTCTCATCCGCACCATCTCATTCTGCATTTCCATATTCAGAAGGGCATCAGACTTAGAGTCTGTATCTCATCTTCCCCTCACTTAGCGTCGGAAGGGCCTAGTTGGTGGGTAATAGACATGCAGTAAATTAGGAGATGGCCCGAGCCTCTGCTAGTGGTGCGAGCAAGAGTAAAGGCGCTGTCCGCATCGCATTCAAATTCGATGCCGACACTTTCACACCATGCACAGATCGGTCACTAGCACTGGAACCGTGTATGTGAGGCTGTTGCCTCGAGGATTACAATGTACTGACCTTACGGCAAGCCAGGTCAATTCAGTGCTAACGACTTGTCCCGCACTTCTTGCTTCGTATTGAACGCTCGGAATTCAACCTACTGGAATGTCTCAACAGCCCAGCCTTGCTTCACGGCTAGCACGAAAGCTAGCGAGAGTGATTCCTATCCGCCGAAAGCACCCAGAAACTACTAGTATCACAAAAGTTTTGTCGCAGTCTAGTGACGAGGACTCTTTTGGCCGCCGAGCTCGTGAATATGGAATCATTGGTCTCTCTGTCGCCCTTTCCCTTTCAGAAGCCGTTCCTGTTGTTGGTGGGCCGATCAAAGCAGCGATCGGAGGGTTGCTAGAAGTCTTGAAGCGCGTAGAAGTGAGTATTCTATCGACATGCACCCCTCTTCATCCTGACAATATTTGTGGTCATTTCGGCAAGTTGCTCAGAACGAAGAAGATGCCTCCGCCCTAGCGGACAAGCTCTACGATCTCCTTGACCATATTTCTGAGATTCCCATCACTAGAAAGGAAGTCAATGATTCCCGCAATGCGCTCGGACAATTAGGCGACTATTCAAAAGTGAGATCTGCGACGGTATCCAACATCTTGCGGAAGTGCTCCGACAACATCAATTTTTATCTGGCTAGATATACGGTATAGCCAAGTTTAACCTCTTTCATCAGCTCAATGCTTGACATTTTATTACAGGCTCTTAGCAACATGCGCATTGAAAATGCAATGGACATACACGAGCGACGTATCGAGTATCTACAAAGATGTATGCAAGATATGGTATCCTACCAGCAAGTCACACCTTTGGAATATAATGAGAGACAAACGACGGGACAAGAGTTTGTCTTCTGGAGAAAGCTGGTTCGAGAATCGAGAACGCTGGGTCCCAACTTGATACATAGCTATCAACAAATAGTGCTCAGAAAATATCGAACCTTTGAGATAAGATTAGATGCTTGTCAAATTATTCACACGCAGGTTTTACCTCCGCTGGACGTGTTTCTCATCCGTACCATCTTATTCTGCATTTTCATATTCAGAGACGAGGAGGATGTCAGAAAAGTTAGAGCCTGTGGACGGCGAGGTGATCCTGCAACTCGTCCGCGA
>Ga0247742_10001519_pt1 | contig 16093 bp, 15 predicted proteins | sample UWRJL208509C2_FD_180944 | JGI IMG/M metagenome (GOLD analysis project Ga0247742, IMG submission 180944) | Plant litter microbial communities from Arlington Agricultural Research Station in Wisconsin, United States - UWRJ-L208-509C-2 | ecosystem: Environmental > Terrestrial > Plant litter >...
CTTTCACAGGCCACGCGCATCATCGCCGAAGGCGAAGTGTTGCAGCTGTCGAAGGTTCGCGACGCCAGCACCACCGAAGAAACCTACATGGAAGTGATTCGCGGCAAAACCGCGATGCTCTTCGAAGCCTCGACCCACAGCGCCGCCGCCCTGTGCGAAGCGACGCCCGAGCAGAGCGAAGCCCTGCGCACCTTCGGCGATCACCTGGGCGTGGCCTTCCAGCTCGTGGACGACCTGCTGGACTATCGCGGCGACGCCGAAACCCTGGGCAAGAACGTCGGTGACGACCTGGCCGAGGGCAAGCCGACCTTGCCACTGATCTACACCATGCGCGAAGGCACGCCGGAACAGGCCGCCCTGGTGCGCAAGGCGATCCAGAAAGGCGGGATCGAAGACCTGGAAAGCATCCGCGAAGCCGTGGAAGCCTCGGGTTCCCTCGAATACACGGCGCAACTGGCCCGTGACTACGTGGCTCGCGCGATCCAATGCCTGGAAGCCCTTCCAGCCAGCGAATACCGGGACGCCCTGGTTGAGCTGAGTGAGTTCGCGGTCGCCCGTACTCACTGATTCTGCTCTGCTCCATGCAGGAGCTGGCTTGCCTGCGATTGCATCACCGCGGTGTAACAGACAAACCGAGGTGCCTGCATCGCAGGCAAGCCAGCTCCCGCAGCGTTCTCTGGCGTTGCTGCCCCCTGCCCGGCTAAAACCCTATACAATGTGCGCTTTTTAGCCATCCTGAAACCAAAGGAGCTTTAGTGAGCACGTTGCCACCCTGCCCGAAATGCAATTCCGAATACACCTACGAAGATGGCGCCCAGCTGATTTGCCCGGAATGCGCCCATGAGTGGGCCGTCGGCGGCGAAGCCGAGGCGGCCAGCGATGAATCCGTGAAGAAAGACTCTGTGGGCAACGTCCTGCAGGACGGCGACACCATCACCGTGATCAAGGACCTCAAGGTCAAGGGCACGTCCCTGGTGGTCAAGGTCGGCACCAAGGTCAAGAACATCCGCCTGTGCGATGGCGACCACGATATCGACTGCAAGATCGACGGTATCGGCCCGATGAAACTCAAGTCCGAGTTCGTCCGCAAGGTCTGAATATGCGACCTCCATCCCGTGCCCTGCACGGGATGGCGCTTCACCCTCCCCGCGTCAGTTCCGCACTGGCGGCAAAAGGCCAGGCCTTTTGATCAAAAACAATATCCACACAGAAAAGTCCGGAAATGGCCAATAGGGACTTGCTATTCTACGAATAAGAATTATTCTCATTGAAACCCATCAAGGAGATACTTCCCATGACTTATTTGATCGATGCTTGGCTGGACCGTCCACACCCTTACCTGCGAATCCTCCATCGGGAAACCGGGGAAGTCTGCGCGGTGCTGGAAGAAGAGGCGTTAAGCGAACTGCAGGATCAGGGCGACCTGGACGTCAATGGCCTGAGTTCCAGTGAGCCCGGGGTGCTGAAGGAAGTGGTGAGAAATCTGTTTCTGTTCTGCTATGCCCGAGCGTTGCGCCCGGTGACGGATCTCAATGGCAAGTTTCATCCATGAGCAACCGCGCAAAACACTGCAGGAGCGAGCAGGCTCGCTCCTGCAGGTAAGGTCTTACAGAACGTCGAGCAGCTCGACGTCAAACACCAGAACGCTGTGCGGCGGGATGCTGCCAACGCCTTGAGCGCCGTAAGCCAGTTCGCTCGGCACGTACAGGCGCCATTTGCTGCCGGCATTCATCAGTTGCAGGGCTTCGGTCCAGCCGGCGATCACGCCGCCAACCGGGAATTCCGCAGGCTGGCCGCGCTCGTAGGAGCTGTCGAACACAGTGCCGTCGATCAGGGTGCCGTGGTAGTGAGTACGCACCTGGTCTTCACGGGTCGGCTTGGCGCCGCTACCTGCAGTCAGCACTTCAAATTGCAGGCCGGAAGCCAGGGTGGTGATGCCGTCACGCTTGGCGTTTTCAGCCAGGAAAGCCAGGCCTTCGCCAGCAGCAGCTTCAGCCTTTGCAGCGGCTTCGGCTTGCATGATTTCGCGGATGACCTTGAAGCTGGCGGCCATTTGCTCCTGGTCCACACGGCTAGGCTTGCCGGCAAAAGCGTCGGTCAGGCCAGCCAGGATCGCGTCCAGGCTCACGCCCGGTGGCGGGTTGTCGCGCAGCTGGTCGCCCAACTGACGGCCAATGCCGTAGCTCACGCGGGTTTCGTCGGTGGACAGATTAACTTCGGACATGGAAAGGCTCCGCTGTAGGACGACACAGGTGCCGTCCAAACTAAAAGGGCGAGCAGACTAGCACACAAGCCACGCCCTTGATGAGCCCCGCGCAGGAGAGCGCCAGGGGCTGATTAATGCTTGGTAACCTTGTCCAGGTAGCCCATGGCAAACGCCGACACCACGAAGGTCATGTGAATGATCACGTACCATTTCAGGTGCTCGGGATCGACGTTCTTGGCGTCCATGAAGACCCGCAGCAGATGGATCGACGAAATCGCCACGATGGACGCCGCGACCTTCATCTTCAGCGACGAGGAGTCCATGGTCCCCAGCCAGTTGAGCTTCTCCTTGCTTTCGTCGATGTCCAGCTGGGAGACGAAGTTCTCGTAGCCGCTGATCATCACCATCACCAGCAGGCCGCCCACCAGGGCCATGTCGATCAACGACAGCAGCACCAGGATCACATCCGACTCGCTCATGGTGAACACGATGGGAATCACATGAAACACTTCCTGGAAGAACTTCAGGCCCAGCGCCAGCAGCCCCAGGGACAGCCCGAAATAGATCGGCGCCAACAGCCAGCGTGAGGCATACATTGCATTTTCGATAAAGCGTTCCATTGAATCTCACACAGCTTGGCTAAAAATGGCGGCGAGTATACCAGCCGCACCCAAACCCCAGAAACCGTCGAGAAAACTGATCTGTACGGCATCTGTTAAGGAATTTTTCTGCTAGTGTCGAGCTCATCAACTCGGCTCGATGATGTCGGACAGGAAAACTCAGATAATGGATGTGCGATCCCCTTTGGCCAGCCTTGGCCTGTGTGCGGCGTTGCTGATGGGCAGCGGTTGTTCCCCAAGCGATGAACACAAGCAAGCCAGTCTCGAAGAGAAAACCGCCAAGTTCGAACAATCCCTGGACGCCATCCAGGACCCCAAGCTCAAGGACGCCGTGTCCGAGCTCGGAGGCTCGCTGCTGTTGCTGGAACGGGCGCGCGCCAAGCTCGCCACCAAGCCCATCGAGGCCGAGTACAGCGAAGACGCCCTGGCGCTGCTCAAGCATTACCCTACGCCGCAGGCCCTGGTCGATACCTACATCAATGGCCTGTTTGTCCTGCGCAAGGCGTCCCATTCGGACTACCTGACGGACCTGCAGCCGATCTTCCCGTTCAACTTCAACATGCCCGACCAGTTCCCCTTCCCGCACGGCCTGGAATGGCAGTCGGTGACCCTGAGTAACAACAAGGTCATCCCGTTCCAGCCGGAATGGTCGGAAACCGACCCGGGCATCCAGTTGAGCCCCACCAGTTCCAACCTGACCAACCCCGATGACCTGACGGTGACCTACCCGTTCGTCGAAGGCGTCGAGACGGAGAACAAAAGCCAGCCGCAGCCCGTCACCCTCAAGGGCAAGGTGGAAGTGATTGCCCCGCGTAAAGTCTTCACCTTCGACTTGTCGAAAAAGGACGTGGGCCGCAAGCGCACCGAAGAAAACGTCACCGTCACCCTGCTGGCCCTGGAAAAGAACTACGCCGAGATCGAACTGACCAACAGCGCCCCGCTGGCGCCGGAAGTCGCGGACGAATCGCCGAACCCGTTGCTGGTGCAGGCTCGTGACACCACCGGGCAATTTCTCTCGCGCTCGGGCTCGATCAACGAAAACGCCGCGCAACTGGCGTTCTACGAGAAGCAACTGGCCGAAATGCAGAAGCAGAAGGCCTGGTCCGACGCCTTCGAGAAACAGCTGGAAGACGAGCAGAAAGCCTTCGAGCTCAAGCAGAACAGCCATTACACCAAGGTGTACTTCAATGGCCTGATCGACAATGTGCAAGTCAGCGTGCTCGACTTTTCCCAGGCCACGGTGACCCGCAAGGACCTGGACCTGCCCGTACGGCGCTTCGACAAGAACAGCCTGGAAAAAACCGTACAGCCGTTGCCGATGCCCGTCACGGTGTATGACGACCAGGCTGCGGATTGGCTCAAGGACGCCACCCTGTCCGAAGACCAACTGAAGAAAAGCGTCACCATCAACCAGTCGGTGGATGACGCCAGTGCGGCGCACGTTGAGTTCGATCACCCCTACACCTTCAACGACGACCTGCTGGGCGAGGACCGCGGCGGCGGCGATGCCCCGGTGACGTTCCTCACCGCCAACGACGAAGGCAAGCTTGGCGAGCCGATCGAACTGCCCGCCGAAGCCTACGAGGTCGACCCGGGGCGCGGCACCATCACCTATGACCTGAACCTGTTCCCTGAAAACCCGGGGTTTGCCGTCGGATCGATGCCGCTGTTCCTGGCGACCATCGAGAAAGGCAGCCTCACTGCCGGGCAACTGCCCAAGGGCCTGGAGCTGAAGGACAACGCGCTGATTGTCGACCAGAAGCTGTTCCCCTCTGACAGCTGGCGGTTCTATGCCAAGGACGCCAGCGGCAACTACCTGAAGGAAATTCTCGGCGTCAGCCACCGCGCCGAGGAATACGGCACGGCGCTGTTCGACGTGCATTACTTCTACGGCCAGCCGACGACATTGGAAACCTACCAGCGCACCGGCCTGGACACGGTGCAGTATGGGTTTGAGGTGAAGCTGGACAAACCCGAGGCGGCCCCTGCCCCCAAGCCATAGCCCCTCCCCCGCCCCCGTAGCAGCTGTCGAGCGCCAGCTGCTACGGGGGGAGTGCGGTCAGCGGATATCGCTTAGCACCGTCTGCCGCCCACCGTTGAGTTGTCGCAAGTGCGCCTGCAGGTGCAGGCACCAGATCTGCGGGTCGTCAGCCAGCTCGTAACCGTGCAGGGTCAGGCTTTCAACAATCGAATCGAGGATGCTTTGTGCCACGAAAGGTCCGTGGAACGGGCCTTGGGACTTGATGGTGGAGGGTTGTTCGCCGGTCATTCCGGCGGCAAACAACAAGGTCCACATCCCGGTATCCCCCGCGAGAGGGCGAATGGAACATTCGATACGGGTGACCAGGCCCAGGCACTGGCGGGTGAGGCAGAGGTTGCGCGACATGGCGGCGACCCTCGGTAGATCCGGTATTCAGCCTCGCAGGGCAAGACTGTTTCTATCCAGCGACTCCTGTGGCTATCCCTTGAGCTGAGAATAGAAGAAACCCGGTACAAACCAAGGCTGGGGGACCAACGGACGACTGCCGTCACGACGGCGTCAAAAATATGCCGAAGGGACCTGGAACCAGGCCCCTTCGGCATTGATTACACCGGCTTGGTCTCAGCCAGTGCTTCCTGCGCCAACTCCTTCTCGGCTTCCTTCAGGTCATCTTCACTGATCATCTCGGCGATCGCCCGCAGACGCTCCACCACCCGCGCATTGACGCTGCCTTCGGGGAACTGCCCCTCCTCGTCGGGCGAACCCGCAGGCTCACCCACCAGCAGGCTCAAGGCCTCGTCGGCCTGACGCACGGCATAGACGTGGAATTGCCCCTGCCGCACGGCCTGCAACACCTTCTCATCGAGCATCAGTGTCGCGACGTTGGCCTGGGGAATGATCGCCCCCTGCTCGCCGGTCAGCCCGCGGGCCTCGCAAAGACGGAAGAAACCTTCGATCTTCTCGTTGACCCCGCCGACCGCCTGCACCTCACCAAACTGGTTGATCGAGCCGGTAATGGCAAAGCACTGCTTGAGCGGCGTCTTCGACAGGGCCGAGATCAAGGTGCAGGCTTCGCCCAGGGACGCGCTGTCGCCGTCGACATAGCCGTAGGACTGCTCAAGGGCGATACTCGCCGAGATCGCCAACGGGAATTCCTGGGCATAACGGCTGCCCAGGTAACCGGTGAGGATCATCACGCCCTTGGAGTGAATCGGCTGGCCGAGGTTAACTTCACGCTCGATATCGACGATGCCGCTGCCGCCCGGGTACACCGTGGCAGAAATCCGCGCCGGCACACCAAACGCCGAGTCACCCACCTCCAGCACCGTCAGCCCGTTGCACTTGCCCACCGCCGCGCCGGCGGTGTCGATCAGGATCACCCCGGCGAGCATGTCGTCGAGAATCCGCGCCGACACCCGCCCGGTGCGCGTGGCCTTGGCCTTGAGTGCGCGCTCGATGTGTCCGGAGTCGGTGCGCTCATCACCGGCTAGGTGACGAATGAAGTCCGCTTCGCTGACCAGCTGGAACAAATCACCGATACGCGCCGACAAGCGGCCCTGGTTCTCCGCCAACCGCGCGCTGTAGGTCGCCAGCCGCGCCACCGCATCGGAGGTCAACGGCGCCATGCCTTCTTCCGAGGTGCGGGTTTTCAGCAACTGGGCGAACTGCTCCAGGCTTTCATCCACCATCGGGATGTCTTCGTCAAAATCCACCAGTACCCGGAACATCTCCTGGAAGTCCGGATCCGCGTCCTGCAACGCGTAGTACAACTGGCGGGAGCCGATGATGATCACCTTGAGCTGCAACGGGATCACTTGCGGGTTGAGGGTCACCGTGGCCAGGCGGCCCAGTTCGCCCAGCGGTGATTCCATCTTCAGCTTGCGCGATTGCAAGGCACGCTTGAGGGCGTCCCATACAAACGGCTCGCTGAGCATCTTTTCGGCTTCAAGGATCAGGAAACCACCGTTGGCACGGTGCAGCGCACCCGGGCGCAATTGGCGATAGGTGGTGTAGAGCGCGCCCTGGTCGGTGCTGTATTCAATACGGCCGAACAGGTTGTCGTAGGTCGGATGCGGCTCGAAGACCACCGGGGCGCCACCGTTGATCGGATGCCCCACCACCAGGCTCGGGCAGTACTGTTCTTCCAGCAACTTGCGGGCCTGGGCGTCGGTTTTCGCGTCGTCCACCAACTGCTCGACCACGGTTTTCAGCAGATAGACCTGCATCGCCTGCAAGTAGCCGCAGACGGCCGCGTTCTCCGCATATTTTTCGGACAACGGCGCCAGCAGTGGCTGCAAGGCCAGCGTGATGGTTTCTTCGTTGAACTGGCGCATCTGGTTATTGGACTCGCGCTTCCACTGGGGCAGGCTGGCGAGTTCTTCGTTGAGGCGTTCTTCCAGTTCGGAAATATCGGTGTGGAAACGCTCGCGGTCGGCTTCGGGCAACTGCGAGAACTCGGCCTCGTCCAGGGCCTTGCCGTCGAGCATCGGGGTAAACGCAATGTTGGTGCTGTCACGGTACAGCGCCACGTCTTTTTCCAGGGCCAGGCGCTCGATGACGTCCAGGGCACGGTCATAACGCTGGTTGAAGGCACGGTCGATGGCGCTTTTGCGCTGTTGATACGTCGGGTGTTCAAACACCGCCGGGAAGGTCGCGACCAGGTTGTCGATCAGGCCGTTGATATCGGAGATGAACGCGGCAGCACCGCCCGCAGGCAGTTCCAGCGCGCGGGGTTCGCGAGGCTCATCGAAATTATTGACGTAGACCCAGTCGGCCGGGGTCTGCAGGCGCTTGCCTTCGGCCTTGAGGTAGCGTTTGACGAACGAAAAGCGCCCGGTACCGGGCTCACCCATCACAAATACGTTGTAACCGGGGCGTGGCATGGCCACACCAAACTGCAAGGCTTCGACCGCACGTTCCTGGCCAAGCACACCGCGAAAGGGCTCCAAATCATTGGTGGTCGAGAAGCTGAACTGTTCAGCGGAAAAAGGACGAGTCAGCGCTTCGGGCGCTAGACGCAAGCTGGCAGCAACAGGATCAGGCATCGGGCTTCCTTACATCAGGCGGGGCAGATGACGGCATTCTGGCGCCGGGTTGGGCCGGCTGGCAAGGACGGCTTGGGGAAAGCATAGACCCGTGTTCGGGGCTGTAAAAAAACCGAGAGTTTCCGGCTTGTTTCATAAAAAGTCACGGAACCCTTGGATCATGCCTAAACTCCAACCTGCTGCGGGTTGGACTAATAACCGACCCCTAGGGTGCTGTCAGGCACCTGAACCCTTGTCCATTGGTTTGCACACAAAGAGAACAAAGCTATGAAACGGATCCTTCTCGGTACTCTCTTCACCGTCGTCTCCCTCAATGCAATGGTAGAAGCGCCAGGTGGCCCGAACTGCGGTTGGGGCAACATGTTGTTCGAAGGCCAACGCGGCACTCCGGCTCACTTCCTGGCCTCCACCACCAACGGTACCTCGGGTAACGCCACGTTCGGCATGACCTCGGGCACCAACGGCTGCAGCACCAACAGCGCACTGACCTACGGTGGCAAATCGTGGATTGCCATGAATGGCATGATGAACGAGCTGTCCGAAGACATGGCCAAGGGTAACGGCGAAGCGCTGACTACCTACGCTGTAGTACTGGGCGTTGCTCCTGAAGATCGCGAGCACTTTGCCGCTGTGACTCACGAGCACTTCCAGCAAATCTTCAGCAAGGCTGACGTAACCGCTGATGACGTGCACAACAACACCCTGGCTGTACTGAAAAGCGACACCCGTCTGGCGAAATACGCTACCCAGGCTTAAGCTCGACCCGCCCGTGCCTTTCGAGGCACGGGTTTTTATTATTTTTGGACCTGCCTCCCCTTTGGGTCTTTTTATCTCGACTTAAGTTGCCCACATGCTCAAACGCCTTGCCTACCTGGCACTCTTCGCCTGCGCCCCGCTGTATGCGGCGCCGCACCTTGATGATCAACGTTTGCAGCAACTGGCCAACGACCCGTTCTGGCTTTCGCTGGGGCACTACGAATCCGGCAAGTTCAAAGGCTGGCGCAGCTATGTCAGCGACAAGAAATTCTTCCTCGCTCCCGATGGCGCCCACCATCCGGACCAGGAGTTGAAGGCCACTGTCGAGGCGCTGTATGCCCCGGCCAGCCTCGGCGAAAAGCACGCCCAATGTGTTTACCCGGCACGTACACGCTGGCTCAAGGACCAGTTGCACCTGACGGACTTGCCGACGCTGGACTGCAAGGAGTTCAAGCAATGGTTCAAGGACGTCGCCCCCCACAGCGCGGTGATGATCTTCCCGGCGGCCTACCTCAACAGCCCGTCATCAATGTTCGGCCATACCCTGCTGCGCATCGACCAGGCTGACGTGCAGAGCAACAACACCGCCCTGCTCAGCTACGCGATCAACTTCGGTGCCTATATCGAAGGCTCGGACAACAGCATCCTCTACGCCTGGAAGGGCCTGATGGGCGGCTACCCGGGCCTGTTCGCGCTGGTACCCTACCAGGAAAAACTCTCGGAATACCGTAGCCTGGAGAACCGCGACCTGTGGGAATACCGCCTGAACCTGACCCAGGTCGAGACCGAGCGCATGGTCGAGCACGTGTGGGAACTCAAGCAGATCCAATTCGACTATTTCTTCTTCGACGAAAACTGCTCCTATCGCCTGCTGGAACTGCTGCAAGTGGCCCGCCCAAGCCTGCGGTTAACCGAACAATTCCCGCTGACCGCGATCCCTACCGACACGGTAAAAGCCGTGAAAGAAGCCGGCCTGGTGGAGAAAATCGATTACCGCCCTTCCCGTGAACGGGAGCTGCTGGAACGCGCCAAGCCGCTGGACAGCGACGAGCAGCAATGGGTGCTGAAGATCAGCGACGACCAGAAACAACTGCAGGACCCGGCGTTCAAGGCCATCGCCAAAGACCGCCAGGCCCTGATCATCGACGCCGCCTACCGCCTTGGCCGCTACCGCGCCAACGGCCTGGAGCGCGACACCGAACGCTCCCAGCGCAGCTTCGAACTGCTGCGGGCGATCAACCAGAACCCGGCGCCGGACCTGAAGATCGAACGCCCCGGCCTGCCCGAAGACGGCCACGAATCCCGCACCTGGCAAGCCGGCATCGGCACCCGGGGCGACAAGGCTTTCGGCGAATACGGCCTGCGCATGGCCTACCACGACCTGAACGACAACGCCGAAGGCTTCCCCTTGGGCGCGCAGATTGAAATCCTGCAAATGAAACTGCGCCAGTACGAAGGCAACCACTGGCAATTGCAGCAACTGGATCTGGCAACCATCCGCTCACTGACCCCACGCAACGAGCTGCTGCAGCCCTGGTCGTGGCAAGTCACCGGCGGCCTGGAGCGCGTACCGGGCAAGCATGACGACGAGACACTCGTCAGCCACGTCAACGGTGGCGCGGGCGGCACCTGGCAACTGCGCGACGACATGCTTGGCTTCGCCCTCGGCACCGTGCGCGTGGAGCACAACAGCGACTTCGGTGAAGCCATCTCCCCGGCTGCCGGGTTCAATACAGGTGTGTTGTGGCGCAACCCGCTGGGCAACCTGAGCCTGGAAGCCAAGGGTGACTTCTTCACCAATGGCGAGGTGCGGCGCAGTATCAGCCTGAATCAACAGTGGGAATTGTCGCGCAACCTGGGGCTGAGACTGAGTGCGCAGCGGGAATACAGCCACCTCGCGACACCGGTGAACGAAGTGATGCTGGAAGTGAAGTGGTATCACTATTAATCCCTGAGCCGTAGATCGTTCCCACGCTCCGCGTGGGAATGCATCCTGTGACGCTCTGCGTCACGACCTTTAAAAGCGGACGTAGAGCGTCCAGAGCGGCATGCCCACGCAGAGCGTGGGAACGATCACATAGTCCATAAGGAGCTTCAACCGACATGGCCGTCAACTGCACCAGCCTTGAACAAGTCCGGGAAAACATCGACCGTCTTGATCGCCAGATCGTCGCACTATTGGCCGAACGGGGCGGCTTCGTTTCCCAGGCTGCGCGGTTCAAAAAAGACAGCGATGGCGTCAAGGCACCGCAGCGGGTTGAGCAGGTAATTGCCAAGGTTCGCGATCTCGCTGATACCGCTGGCGCCAATCCGGACGTCACAGAGCACGTCTACCGGGCGATGATTGCAGCGTTCATCCAGCAAGAACTCGCAGAGCACGCCGCGCTGACACCAGACTGAACCACACAATAACCTTGTGGCGAGGGAGCTTGCTCCCGTTGGGCTGCGCAGCAGCCCCAAAACCAGACACCTCACCCTCTCTGGAATATCTCAATACCCTGAACAGGGGCCGCTTCGCGCCCCAGCGGGAGCAAGCTCCCTCGCCACAGGGTCAGCGCCCGCCTAGAAGTAGCAATTCCTCCCTAGGGATCCTTCTCGACTAAGAAATTTTCTTGCCCCTCCCAACTCATTGAAAAATAAGGACGAAAATTCATACATTTTTTTAGCTTTTTTCATCCGGCGCGAATCGGCTCTATTCCATTCTCTTTATCAGAATTAATGTCTAGTATCGGATGGCAATCAAATTGCCACCACGTCTATACACGGATCTGAATAGGTAAGAGGCTCATATGGATTTTTTTGAAAAGCTCACCAGTCTGGCGGCTAAAGTCCGACTACAAGGCCCCGCAATTCAAACAGAAGAAGCCACAAAAAACGCTTTTGTAATGCCGTTTATAAATACAGTTTTGGGCTACGACGTATTTGATCCACAGGAAGTAACGCCTGAATTTGTCTGCGACATTGGGACGAAAAAAGGTGAAAAAATCGATTACGCCATTATGAAAAACGGAGAGGTTCAGATACTTATCGAATGCAAAAAAATCGGTGAGTCACTCAGCATCAATCACGCGTCACAGCTATTTCGCTATTTCCACGTCACAAGCGCGAGGATTTCGATTCTCACCAATGGCCAGGTCTATCGTTTTTTCACTGATCTGGACGCACCCAATAAAATGGATGAAAAACCATTTTTAGAGTTGGATTTGCTAGATATTGACGAATACTCAGTACCAGAGCTGACCAAGCTGACGAAGTCCGCCTTCGATGTAGATTCGATCATCAATGCGGCCGGAGAGCTGAAATACGTCAGCCAAATCAAAAAAGTGATCGCCGCACAAGTCATCAAGCCAGATGACGATTTCGTCAAAGTTTTCGCCTCTCGCGTGTACGAAGGGGTGATTACACAGAAAGTTCGCGAGCAGTTTTTTGAATTAACTCGAAAGGCGTTAAGTCAGTTCCTCAACGATCAGATCAATGATCGACTTAAGTCAGCGATGAGTGGCTCTATCCAGCCGGCGCTGGCCTCACTGCCCACGTCTCCCGCCGCTAATACCGAAGCTACAGAGCGTGACGAGTCAGAGGATAAAATACTCACCACCCTTGAGGAACTTGAGGGATATCACATAGTAAGAGCTGTCGTACGCTCGGTGGTGGATGCCAAACGAATTGTGCAACGTGATACGCAGAGCTATTTTGGGATATTGCTGGACGACAATAATCGCAAGCCGATTTGTCGCCTTCATTTCAACCGCAGTCAGAAATACATTGGGATTTTTGACGAGGAGAAAAATGAAACACGACATCCGATTTCGTCGATTGACGATATTTACGAGTACTCAGACCACCTGAAGAAAACTGTGGGTTACTACGACTGAAGACCGGATGATGAGGGCTGCTACGCAGCCCTACGCGGGCAAGCCCGCTCACCACAGGGATAAATATTTATCTCTCGGTGGCAGGCGTCATCGCTTGAGCGAGATCGTCTACAACTGCCTTGCCCATCTCGCATAGATAATGCGCTGCCCACGCATATTGCTCACCCCGTACATCCATGGCGGCCTCCATTGCGAGTGTCTTGGAGTAGTGAAGCAGTGTGGATACATGTTCAAGCGCTTCACCAATGGGCATGCCTGCGTTGACGCGGAACAGAGGTTTCTCATTTTCGCCATAGTCGCCGAAGGTAACTAGACCGAGCGTAATGATTGAGGACAGCGGTGGATCGGGGACGATTTTAGCCATGATGTCTCTTCTAAGTGAAAAAAGGGACCACCGCGACATGTCGCTAAACATAAAGGGGTGGCAGCTGTACGCAGGTTAGCGAACCGGTCACCTAGACACCCGGCAGATCCGAAGATCTCCCGCGCACAGCCGCCATAGCACGATATGGCCGGCAAAAAACCGCCTGCCAAGTATGTAAAGAGGTTGCGTCTTGGTGGTTCGGGCCGCTAAACCCGTTCACTGTTTTCACAGCGAAGTCAGGAGGCTAGTGACCCAAACTCTAAGGCGCAATAGTGTTGAGATTCTCTAGGAATCGTCCTGCAATTTAAAGGGAATCGTCGTTGATGGCCCTTTAACTCAACACCTTTCTCACGTCCCTTTCACATCTATCCAACGACTCCACTTCTAAACTTCCCCCCATCAGCCGTTCAACGGCCAGGGAGCAAGCGATGTGGCGGTACGCTGTAGTGCTGGGCCTGTTGGCCCTGCTGTCGGGTTGCCAATCAACCCATGAGGATTTGCTGGCCAAGGGTTATCCACCCGCCTTCGCCGATGGCTATGACGACGGTTCCATCAGCGGCCGCCAGGCTGCCGGGGTGATCACCGGGGAATTTCGCAAGAACGTCCCGCGCTACCTGAAAGACCGCACCTACGCCGAAGGCTGGGATGATGGGTTTCGCCAATGCAAAGCCATGCGCGAGAACGAAGACCTGAACGACTACAAGAATCGCCACTGGGACGACCGCGAACGCGCCTGGCAACAGGAAAAAGACCTCGACGCTGCCAGGGCCTTTCGCTCGCAATAGGTCGCTTCCAGACATCCAGCGAAACTTAACCCCTGCGACCATGGCCCAAACTCCATAGCAGGAGAACGTCATGAGTCGAGCTTTCGTCAACGAAGACAGCGCCGCTGCCCAGGCCAGCCAACCGGTGGAACGCCAGGTCAGCGCGCAACCCAATCACCTCACTGCCCGCGGACTTGCGCAATTGCAGGCCAGGGTCGCGCAGTTGCAGCATGAGCACAGCGAAGAATCCGCCAAGGGCGAGCAGGCCGATAAACAGCGCCAGGCCGACCTTGAGCGGGATTTGCGTTACTTCAACCAGCGCCTGCAAAGCGCACAGGTGGTGGCGCCGGCAACCTCCACCGACAAGGTGCAAATCGGCAGCTGGGTGACCTTTGCCAACGAACAGGACGAAGAGCAGCGCATTCAGTTAGTGGGCGAAGACCAGGCCGACGCCACGGTGGGCCTGATCAACTGGGGTTCGCCACTGGGCCGCGCTCTGCTGGGTGCACAGGTGGGCGACGAGGTGCTGTGGAGGCGCCCCATCGGTGATCAGTTGATCGAAATCCTGCGCATCGAACCCGAGGGTTAAACGATGCCCTGGGCCAGCATTGCATCCGCAACCTTCACGAAGCCTGCAATGTTGGCGCCCTTCACGTAGTTGACCCGGCCGTTCTCTTCGCCGTAGTGCACGCACGCATGGTGGATCGACTGCATGATGTTGTGCAGCTTGCTGTCCACTTCACCGGCGGTCCACAGCAGGCGCATGGCGTTCTGCGACATCTCCAGCCCGCTCACCGCCACCCCGCCGGCATTGGACGCCTTGCCTGGCGCGAACAGGATGCCGGCCTCGATAAAGATATCCACCGCCTCCAGAGTGGTCGGCATGTTGGCGCCTTCGGCCACGCAGACGCAGCCATTGCGCAACAGGGTGCGCGCCGCTTCGGCGTCCAGTTCATTCTGGGTGGCGCAGGGCAACGCGATGTCGCAGGCCAGTTCCCATGGTGCTTTGCCGGCGCGGAATTCCAGGCCGAAACGCGATGCCAGCTCGCTGATGCGCCCGCGCTGTACGTTTTTCAGTTCAAGCAATGCCGACCATTGTTCTTCGGTCAAACCGCTTTCGCAGTACAGAGTGCCTTCGGAGTCGGACAAGGAAATCACCTTGCCGCCCAGGTCCATGACCTTGCGCGCCGCGTACTGGGCGACGTTGCCGGAGCCGGAGATGGCCACGCGCTTGCCTTCGACCCGCTCGCCGTTGCGCTTGAGCATTTCTTCAGCGAAGTACACGCAGCCAAAACCGGTGGCCTCCGGGCGAATCAGGCTGCCGCCGTAGCTCATGCCCTTGCCGGTCAGCACCGAGGTGAACTGGTTGCTCAGGCGCTTGTACTGGCCGAACAGGAAGCCGATCTCCCGGGCGCCCACGCCAATATCACCGGCGGGCACGTCCACGTCCGAGCCGATATGGCGATACAGCTCGCTCATGAACGCCTGGCAGAAACGCATCACCTCGGCGTCGCTCTTGCCCTTGGGATCGAAGTCCGAGCCGCCCTTGCCGCCGCCCATGGGCAGCGAGGTCAGGGAGTTCTTGAAGGTTTGTTCGAAGGCGAGAAATTTCAGCACGCCCAGGTTCACCGACGGGTGGAAGCGCAGGCCACCTTTATAAGGGCCGATGGCGCTGTTCATCTGGATCCGGAACCCGCGGTTGACCCGTACTTTGCCCTGGTCATCTTCCCACGACACCCGGAACACAATCGCACGCTCCGGCTCGCAGATGCGCTCCAGGATGCCCGAGTTCAGGTAGTGGGGATTGGCTTCAAGAAACGGCCACAAACTGCGCAGGACTTCTTCCACGGCCTGGTGGAATTCCGGCTGGTCGGGGTCGCGTTTCTTGAGGCGGGCAAGGAAGGATTCAACGGATTCGATCATGAAAAGTCTCGGCAAATTTATTGTCGTTAAAGGAGATTTGTCCCGGACTTTATCAATTCATGTCGCACCGCGACAGGGCAAAATGTCGCTTTTGTGAATTTAAATGGTGCATTAGATATAAATACAGGCGTTTTTTGCACCTTAATGAGGATTTCAATCCAGGCCTTGCACCAACAGTTAATCCGCTATCGCAGGCAAGCCAGCTCCCACATTTGATCCAGTACATCCATGACAATGCGGTCAACTGTGGGAGCTGGCTTGCCTGCGATGCAGACGACGCGGTCCACCTGAAAACACGCAAAAAAAAGCGGAACCCGAAGGCTCCGCTTGTTCAAACCACCAACCCGGATCAGGCCAGCTTCTTGTGCCGTACACGATGCGGCTGGGCAGCAGCTTCGCCGAGGCGTTTCTTGCGATCGGCTTCGTATTCGGTGTAGTTGCCTTCGAAGAACACCGCCTGGGAGTCGTCTTCGTACGCCAGGATGTGAGTGGCCACGCGGTCAAGGAACCACCGATCGTGAGAGATCACAATGGCGGCGCCCGGGAAGTCCAGCAGGGCT
>Ga0247742_10001521_pt1 | contig 16085 bp, 12 predicted proteins | sample UWRJL208509C2_FD_180944 | JGI IMG/M metagenome (GOLD analysis project Ga0247742, IMG submission 180944) | Plant litter microbial communities from Arlington Agricultural Research Station in Wisconsin, United States - UWRJ-L208-509C-2 | ecosystem: Environmental > Terrestrial > Plant litter >...
ATCCAAAAAGCGCAGGCTGATTTGGACTTGATAAAAAGCGCTTACATGAATGATCTTAATAATGGTACTGATGATACATCGCCAACATTTAAGGCTTTTGAGGAAGGCAGTGAAACGATGTCAAAAGAAGCGAATTCACAACTGGCAATCCGTCAGGAGAAATTCATCCGCGATTTGAAAAACGCACTTTTCCGTGTTGAAAACAAAACCTACGGGATTTGTAAAGTTACCGGGAAGTTAATTGGTAAAGAAAGGCTTAAAATTGTTCCTCATGCAACAATGAGTATCGAAGCTAAAAACTTACAGCGTTAAGTAAAACACATAATATTTATTTAAAACGTTCCTAAAGGGACGTTTTTTTTATCCCATAATTATTTCTTTATATGAAAAATATAATTGTTCTTTTTTTATTATTCCCTTTTGTAATGTCTGCTAAAATGTATCCTGGTAAAATTACTTTTAATGATGGTGTTGTTAAATCAGGATATATTGATATTCCTGATTTTAGGGATCAAAAAGTAAAATTTAAGGCTACAGAAGATTCTAAAGCAGAGAAATTTGAAATTGATCTAGTAAAAGGATTTGAATTTCAAAATGAAAAAAATAGCACTATTAAATACGTGACACTTTATCTGTCGATGCCCAAATCTTTCAAAAATGATGAACTTAAGATTGATAAACATAAAACCTGGCTCAGAATAGAAAAAGAAGGTAATGCTATGGATTTGGTTTCGGTTTATTATTATAGTACCGGCGGAGGTGGCGGTATTGGACAGACAGCAGGCTCTTCGGGAACTGTTTTTTATCTCTGGAAAAAAGCAGAAGCTCATTGTTTATATTTATATGAATCACCAGGAGGAGGGTTTGCTTTTGTTTTGGGAGCTTATAAAGCTATTTACAAATGCGTAGAACATTATTTTGCTACAGAATGTCCAAAACTTGTAGAATCTATGGATAAGGAAGATATTAAGAAAAACGGCTTAGGGCGAATTATTGAGTTATATGATGCGAATTGCGGGACAAAATAATCACAAAACATTAAACGCTTCAACAGAAGCGTTTTTTTATGGATAATATTGTTATTTTTGCGCCAACAAAATTTAGAAAATGTCATTAAAGAAAGCATACCTTATTATTTTCCTTATTCTTCTTGTAGACCAGATCACAAAAATATATATAAAGACCAGTTTTGTATATGGTGAAAATGGACAGATTGATGTAACCAGCTGGTTTAAGATACTTCTTATTGAAAATGAGGGGATGGCATGGGGAACTGAGATCCCGGGTGCTTATGGGAAGCTTATACTGACACTTTTTCGTCTTGTGGCTGTAGCCGGTATAGGATATTGGCTTTGGGATTCTGTAAAGAAACACAGCTCCAACTTTTTGATTGTTGCGATCTCACTGATACTTGCAGGTGCTTTTGGTAATATAATTGATTCTGTTTTATATGGACTGATTTTCAATGAAAGTACAAGTACATCTACTGCTACATTGTTTCCGGCAGAAGCTTATGGTACTTTATTTCATGGGAAGGTAGTTGATATGCTGTATTTTCCTTTTTGGGAAGGGAAGCTTCCGCAGTGGCTTCCAATATGGGGAGGTAATGATTTTAAATTCTTCAATGCTATTTTTAATATTGCTGATATGGCGATATCAACTGGTGTGGGGATATTGATTGTTTTTAATAAGAAGGCTTTTCATAAGAATTAGAATGTATAGACTGTTTTTGGGGTGACGCAGTAGTTGAGTTTTACATCACTTTCGAATACATCATGGCAGGTTTCTTCGGCTTCGAAGAAGGATAGGCCGATTTTTATGGTGTTGTCATTGCATTTTGAGAGGAACTTATCGTAGAATCCTTTGCCGTAACCTACTCTGTTTCCTGTTTTGTCGAATGCCAATAAGGGTACGAAAACTACCTCTATTTTTTTGGAAGGGACTTCTATACCGTCTACAGGTTCGGGGATATTGTATTCGTTTTTTTTTATCCTTGTATTATCGGTTAGGAGGTAATGGGTCATTTCGCGGGTGTTGAAATCACTTTTAGAGACTATGATTTCTTTGTCCTTTCCGGACAGCAGGTGTAATATATATTCAGTATCGACTTCTTTTTGTTCGGATATGGGAAGAAAAATGTGGAAATAACTTTTATCCCATATCGGGAGATCCAATAGTTTGTTTGTTATAAGCAGGCTCATTTCCTCGATGTCAGTTTCCGTGAGCTCTTGTCTTAGTTGCCTGTATTTAATTCTCAGATCTTTCTTCAGCATAAAGGGTTACTTTCAATTCGTGTATAAAATAATTAGATGCTGTGTTTTTTAAGGGATTGGTTCCTCTATAATTCCCAATGCATTTGAAATATGGTAGATGGCATCGCCTTCATATACTATGGGAGACAGGTTTGCATTGATGATATACCCATCATTTGGTGCTTTTACTTTTTGTTCAAATTTACCGAATGGATCTGTAACACTCCCCAAGACGAAACCTTTTTTTACAAATTGTCCGATCATGTTATAATCGTGTAACAGTCCTGAGTTTTTGGATCTGATCCAAACGGACTTGGAAATGCAGATGGATTGTTTCTGCTGGGGTGTGGCTGTTATTTTTGGATTAAGCATGCCTAGGAAATCCAGGAGCCTTTTAACACCATTTACACCTTCTTCGGCTACATTATTATTAATGTCAAGTGATTTTCCACCTTCAAACAATAACATTGGGACCTGAAGTTTCTCACTCGCAGCACGAAGAGAACCTGCTATATTTCTCGAATATAAGGTAAAAGGCGCTGCGAAAATATCTGCCAGTTTTTTAAGTCCCGGGTTATTTGGTACGATCCTGATTTGTGGAGCATTAAATCGGCTTGCGCCACCTGCATGGAAATCCACTGCAAAGTTTACAATAGGCAGGATCTCTTTTAAAATATGCCAGGCAAACCTGCTGGCCAAAGAGCCATTTTTGCTTCCAGGAAATACACGATTCAAATCCCTTCCATCGGGGAATTCTCTTGATTTATTCACAAATCCAAACATATTGACAATAGGGATACAGATAATTGTTCCTGTCTTTGGCTTATTAATTTTCTGGATAATAAGTTGTCTTACTATCTCGACACCATTAATCTCATCGCCGTGGATTGCTGCTGTAAACAGAACTACCGGGCCGTCAATTTTGGAACGCTCGATTATAACCGGGATTTTGAGTTTGGTGGTGGTGTGCAATCTGGCAATTTCCATATTAAGGGTCCTGCTTTCACCGGGCAAAATGGTTTCGCCCAATATATGGATGATTTTTGGCATAGTATAGCTGCTGCTGTTTAGCGTAAAATTATGAAATATAGAATAACTCTGCACATTTGTAGGAAGAATTATCGTATAAATGGTTCAATTTACCTTGTTTTAAATATTAAACATAAATATTTCATTTAGCTTTTTGCTTTAACAAACAAAAAAACAATAATCACTATATTTGTAAATCTGAAATTTTCAAATAAAATACTGAAATTTTGATGGTACTTCCCGCATTAGCTCTTCAAATTCAAAGCCTTCCTGACGGTCCCGGTGTTTATCAGTATTATGATAAGGAGGACAAAATCTTATATGTAGGAAAGGCTAAAAATTTAAAGAAGAGGGTGGCTTCTTATTTTAATAAGATTCATGATACGGCCAAGACAAACGTAATGGTAAAAAAGATTGTTACGATCCGGCATATTGTGGTAGCTTCTGAAAGTGATGCGCTGTTACTGGAAAACAACCTTATCAAGAAATACCAGCCCCGCTTTAATGTATTATTGCGTGATGATAAAAGTTATCCTTGGATATGTATTAAAAAAGAACCTTTCTCAAGGATATTTTCTACAAGACGGATGGTTAAGGATGGGTCGGAGTACTTTGGCCCCTATACGAGTTTCAGGACGGTACATACTATACTCGACCTGATCAAGGAACTTTACCCATTACGTACCTGTAATTATGACCTTAGTAAAAATAATATTGATAATGGTAAATTCAGGGTCTGCCTCGAATATCATATAGGCAACTGTAAAGGCCCTTGTGAGGGGCATGAATCCTTAGAAAATTATCACAAGCAGGTAGATGCTATACGCGAGATATTAAAAGGAAATTTCAAGGATAGTCTTAGGGAATTCAAAAGGCTTATGGGAACCCTTGCTTCTGAAATGAAGTTTGAAGAGGCCCAGAAAGTTAAGGAGAAAATAGAAGTACTTGAGAATTACCAGTCGCGTTCAATGGTTGCAAATCCAAAAATCACCAATCTGGATGTATTTACCATTATTTCTGATGAAAGTGTAGCTTATGTTAACTTCCTGCAGATCTCCCATGGTTCGGTAATCCGTTCGCATACGCTTGAAATGAAAAAGAAACTCGATGAATCTGACCAGGAATTGTTGACGCTTGCTGTTATTGAACTCAGGGAAAGATTTAATTTACTGTCAAAGGAGGTACTGGTTCCGTTCGATATTGAACTGGGTGAAAATATAAAAGTGACTGTACCTCAGTTGGGTGACAAAAAGCAGATTCTTGATTTGTCCGAACGGAATGCGAAATTCTATCGTATTGACCAGTTGAAGCAATTACAGATTGTGGATCCTGACAGGCATACGAAAAGGATTATGGCCCAGATGAAAAAAGACCTCAGGCTGTCTGAAGAACCCAGGCATATTGAATGTTTTGATAACTCGAACATACAGGGAACGCATCCGGTTGCTGCCTGTGTGGTATTTAAGGATGGGAAACCAAGCAAAAAAGATTACAGGCATTTCAATATCAAAACGGTTGAAGGACCAAATGACTTTGCTTCTATGGAAGAGGTGGTATACCGCCGTTATAAGCGTTTATTGGATGAGAACGAGCCATTGCCGCAACTGATCATTATTGATGGTGGTAAAGGGCAGCTTTCGTCGGCCTTGAAAAGCATAGATGATTTGGGATTACGCGGTAAAATTGCAATTATAGGTATTGCAAAAAGACTGGAAGAATTATTCTATCCGGGAGACAGCATCCCGCTTTATCTGGATAAAAAGTCTGAAACCTTAAAAGTAATACAGATGTTACGAAATGAAGCCCACCGTTTCGGGATTACTTTTCACAGGGATAAAAGGAGTAAGGCAGCACTTAATTCATCTATAGAAGGGATACCTGGTATTGGTGAAAAGACAATGATTGTACTGATGAAACATTTCAAATCGGTAAAGAGGCTTAAGTTGGCCACAGAAAAAGAAATTTCTGAGGTTGTAGGTATATCAAAAGCCAAAAAAATTACCGACTTTTACAACGCAAAAACAAATTAGACATGAAGAATATTGCTCTGTTGGTCATGATGTTATGCACGTATCTGACTGCTTTTTCACAAGAGCAAGCAAAAAGGAAGCTAAAGGTCGGCCTGGTTCTGAGTGGAGGAGGCGCTAAAGGATTTGCACATATTGGCGTACTTAAGGTACTGGAAGAAGCCGGGGTGGAAATCAGTTTTATAGGCGGAACCAGTATGGGTGCTGTAATAGGCGGGCTTTATGCGTCCGGATATAATGCCACCCAGATTGATTCTATCTTCAGGAATACGGATTTTGACGAATTACTTCAGGACTATATTCCGAGGTCCTCAAAAAACTTTTTCGGTAAAAGGAATGATGAGCTTTATGCGCTTTCGCTTCCCTTCAATAAATTCAGGATAGGAATTCCTACCTCTTTGTCTAAAGGGATGTATAATTACAACTTACTCGCGAGACTGACCAATAATGTACGGCATGTAAGGGACTTTAATAAATTGCCGATTCCCTTTTTGTGTATTGCCACAGATATAGAAACCGGCGAGGAAGTTTTGCTTAATAAAGGCTATCTCCCCCAGGCAATGTTAGCCAGTTCTGCTTTTCCCAGCCTATTTTCCCCTGTTGAAATTGATGGCAGATTGCTCGTGGATGGAGGAGTAACTAATAATTATCCCATAGATGAGGTAAAGAAACTGGGAGCTGATATTATTATTGGTGTTGATGTACAGGATGATCTTAAAGGCAGGAAGGCATTAAAGGATGCTACCCGTATATTGGTACAGATTGCTAATCTTCAGATGATTGATAAGATGAAAGCTAAGGTTAAAAGAACTGATATTTATATTAAACCTGATATCAGTAATTTTTCTGTGATCTCATTTGATGATGGGGTGTCAATTATAAAAGAGGGAGAAGAGGCCACGTTGGCGGTGATGGATCAACTCAAGGCTCTCGTAGGTAATAGAAGGGTTTATAAAAAGCCTGGTATGAAAATTACTACTGACAGCCTGAGTATAAAAGATATTAATGTCAATAAGCTTGATAATTATACGCGGGCCTATGTTCTGGGGAAACTGAATTTTCAGCAGGGAGATAAAATTTCATATGCCGATTTAAAAAACGGGATCAATAGTCTAAGTGCTACTCAAAACTTCAATTCTGTAGCCTATTCACTTGAGCCGGACGCAGGAGGAGATGACCTGAATATCACTCTTGCGGAGAGCAGGCAAAAGACCTTTCTGAAATTTGGTTTACATTATGACGGACTATATAAAAGCGGTATTCTTGTAAATATTACCAATAAAAGGACTTTTTTAAAAAATGATGTAGCTTCTCTTGATCTTATTGTGGGTGACAATCTGCGGTATAATTTTGATTATTATATAGACAATGGATTTTACTTCAGTTTTGGCTTTAAATCGAGGTTTAATCAGTTTAACCGTAATGTATTATCTGATTTCCATCATGGAGATTTGCTTAGCCAGTTTGGGATAGATGCTGTTAATATTGATTATTCTGAGTTTACACACCAAGCCTATCTGCAGACATTATTTGCGCAAAAATTTGTTATTGGAGCAGGAGTAGAATTCAAATCCTTAAAAATAAAATCGGAGACGCTTGTCAATACAATGCCGGTATTTGATAACAGTAATTATATAAGTGTTTTCGGGTACTATAAATACGACTCTTTTGATAATAAATATTTTCCGAAATCGGGTTGGTCATTTTGTGGAGATTTCCAGTCTTATCTTACTTCGACAGATTATACACAGGAATTTCAACCTTTTTCAATAGCAAAAGGAAGTTTTGGGATTGCCAGCAAGCTTTTCGATAAAGTAACTTTTAAATTTGAATCGGAAGGCGGTTTTGCTATAGGCGAAAGAACGATAAACTTTTTTGATTTTATTCTTGGCGGGTATGGTTTTAATGAGACTAATAATATCAAGCCTTTTTACGGTTATGATTTTTTAAGCCTTGCTGCGGACAGTTATATAAAATCAACGATAACACTTGATTATGAATTTTTAAAAAAACACCATCTTAATGTTGCGGCGAATTATGCGAATATGCAGGATAATCTTTTCCAGAATACCGACTGGATTTCGAAGCCAACATATACCGGTTATGCTTTAGGTTATGGGCTGGAAACAATCATAGGACCAATAGAGGCAAAATATACCTGGTCACCTGAAATCCACAAAGGTTTTACATGGTTTAGCGTTGGATTTTGGTTTTAGCAAATCCTTATGTGAAAAATTTTATTCGGGGAGTTTTATAAAAAAACAATATATTTGAATCCAATTAACAAATAAAATAGAAAATATATATGTCTATTTGGAAGAAAAAACCATTAGCGCTGTTATTAAGTGAAGCGTCAGAATCAGAAAAAGGATTAAAGAGAACATTAACCGCATGGTCTTTGATTGCGCTTGGAATCGGAGCAATTATAGGTGCGGGTCTTTTTGTAAGGACAGCAACCGCAGCTGCCCAGAATGCGGGTCCATCTGTAACTATAGGATTTATAGTTGCTGCTATAGGCTGTGCTTTGGCAGGTTTGTGTTATGCTGAGCTTTCCTCTTCAATTCCGATTTCGGGGAGTGCTTATACCTATACCTATGCAACTATGGGTGAATTAATGGCCTGGATCATCGGCTGGGATTTAATCCTGGAATATGCTGTTGGAGCAGCTACTGTAGGAATTGCATGGAGTGAGTACCTTAATAACTTACTGGTCACGGTACTGCATACAAGTCCTATTCCTTATTCTTTATCGCATTCCCCTTTTCAGGAGTCAGCACTTGGAGAACATGGGATTATCAATCTGCCGGCTTTATTTATTGTTGGGGCGATTAGTTTGCTTTTGATTAAAGGAACGCAGGAATCGGCATTTGTAAATGGCTTGATTGTAGTTGTAAAAGTGGCTATTGTAATCATGATCATTGTATTTGGATGGCAGTTTATCAACCCGGTAAACCATGAACCTTATATACCAGCTGTATCGACTTATACAGATGATCAGGGTATTGGCCATCATTTTGGAGGTATTATGGGGATACTTGGAGCGGCAGGAACAGTGTTTTTTGCATTTATCGGTTTTGATGCCGTTAGTACAGCCGCACAGGAAACCAAAAATCCAAAGAGAGATATGCCAATAGGGATATTAGGATCATTGGCTGTTTGTACTGTATTATATATACTTTTTGCACACGTTTTAACAGGAGTTGCAACGGTAGAAGATTTCAGAACCGGAGGAAAAGAAGCCTCGGTAGCTTTTGCAATCGGGAAATATATGGTAGGATACCAATGGTTGGCACAATTCGTAACAGTTGCTATCCTTGCAGGATTTTCTTCTGTAATCTTAGTTATGTTATTAGGACAATCAAGGGTTTTTTACGCTATGGGTAAAGATGGTTTACTTCCAAGAATGTTTGGGGATTTACATCCTAAATATAAAACACCTTACAAAGCCAATCTTGTTATTTTGGTTATAGTAGGTGCGTTTGCTGCTTTTATTCCTGGAGATATAGTTGGAGATATGACCAGTATAGGTACTTTATTTGCCTTTATCCTGGTTTGTATATCAGTTATAGTTTTAAGAAAAACAGAGCCTGATATGAAAAGAGAATTTAAGACTCCATTAGTGCCATTGGTTCCTATCCTTGGAGTACTGGTTTGTCTTGCAATGATATTTGGTTTAGGCTGGACGAACTGGCTTAGGCTTATTGGCTGGCTGGCACTGGGGCTTATTGTATATTTTGTGTACGGTAAGAAACACAGCAGGCTGAACAATCCTGATAAATAGAATCCACTATTTGGATTAAGGAAAGGCATTAAGGTTAGTGAAACTAATTTTAATGCCTTTTCTCTTTTAAATATTTCACAACAAATGATTCGTAAAATTAAATTTTTACGATATTTGTTACTATGAAAGCAACATGGATTGGATTATTGTCACATTTAAAATTTCTCATCAAGAGAAACCCAGAATGATTTAGCATTATGGGGGTAATCTGGGATTACCGGATGTTTTTAACAGATTCATTTTCAAAATATAAATAAAACAATATGCCACTATATCATAAATTGGGGAGTTTTCCCCAGAAGAGACATACGCAGTTCGAAAAGCCCGATGGCGGACTTTATTACGAGCAGCTTTTTGGTACTGAAGGTTTTCATGGATTTTCTTCGCTTTTATACCATGTCCATAGGCCTACTCAAGTAAAAGAGATATTGTCATCGACAAATGTGGAGCCTAAAATAGCAATTGGAAAGAATATAAAATCTTTGTTATTAAAGGGATTTGAGCTTAAGCCGCAGGAAGATTTTTTAGATAGCCGTAAAGCGATGCTTGTAAATAAAGACTGTGTTATCGGCCTTGCTGCTCCACAAAAATCATTGACAGAATATTTTTATAAGAATGCTGATGCTGATGAAATGATTTTCATCCATAAAGGAAAAGGCAAATTACGTACGATGATGGGTAATATTCCTTTCGAATATGGGGATTACCTTATTATTCCGCGTGGGATTATTTACCAGATACAATTTGAGACTTCCGAAAACAGATTGTTTTATGTAGAATCACATTCTCCTATTTATACACCTAAACGATATAAGAATCAGTCGGGACAACATTTAGAGCATTCGCCTTTCTGCGAGCGTGATTTTAAATTGCCATCTGAACTGGAAACACACGATGAGAAGGGAGACTTCCTGATCAAGATAAAAAAAGAAGGCATGTTACACGAAGTGGTATATGCCACGCATCCGTTTGATGTAGTTGGGTGGGACGGTTATAATTTTCCGTATGCATTCAGCATCCATAATTTCGAACCTATTACAGGGCGTGTACATCAGCCGCCTCCAGTACACCAGACTTTTGAAACTAATGCTTTTGTAGTATGTTCATTCTGTCCGAGACTATATGATTATCATCCAAAGTCAATCCCTGCACCTTATAATCACAGTAATATTGACAGTGATGAGGTATTATATTATGTAGATGGTGACTTTATGAGCAGAAATAATATTGAACAGGGGCATATTACATTACACCCTAAGGGAATTCCTCATGGTCCTGCACCTGGTGCAATGGAGAGAAGTATTGGGAAAACCGTAACTGAAGAATTGGCTGTAATGGTTGATACTTTTAGGCCTTTACAGGTTACAGAGGAAGCTATGGGGCTTGACGATGGTCAATATTATAAATCCTGGGTAGAATAGCCAACGGCTGGAGTATTAAAAACAAACTAACAAACGAATTCCATAGTTCTTCAGAGAACGAATTGGACAAAAAAATAATAAAATGGCAAAAGAAGTAAAATCCGTTGAGTACGGACTGGAAAAAATATTTGAAGGAGCACAAGATTTCCTTCCGCTTTTAGGAACAGATTATGTTGAATTTTATGTGGGGAATGCAAAGCAATCAGCTCATTTTTACAAAACAGCTTTCGGTTACCAGTCACTTGCGTATGCAGGATTAGAAACCGGTGTTCGTGACAGGGCATCTTATGTTTTAAAACAGGACAAAATCCGTTTAGTTTTGACAACGCCTTTGAATTCAGATTCTCCCATTAACGAGCATTTGAAGAAACATGGAGATGGCGTTAAAGTAGCTGCCCTTTGGGTTGAGGACGCAACCAGTGCATTTGAAGAAACTGTAAAAAGAGGAGCACGACCTTTTATGGAACCAACAGTTGAGAAAGATGAATTTGGAGAAGTGGTACGTTCGGGGATTTATACATACGGAGAAACCGTGCATATATTTGTAGAGCGCAAAAACTACCATGGTGTTTTTCTTCCAGGATACAAAGAATGGAAATCAGATTACAATCCGGAACCTACAGGTCTTAAATACATTGACCATATGGTTGGGAATGTAGGTTGGGGAGAAATGAATATTTGGGTAAAATGGTATGAAGATGTGATGGGATTTGTGAACTTCCTTTCTTTTGACGATAAACAAATTAATACAGAATATTCTGCTTTGATGAGTAAAGTGATGTCAAATGGCAATGGAAGAATTAAATTTCCAATTAATGAACCTGCAGAAGGCAAGAAAAAATCACAGATAGAAGAATATCTTGACTTTTATGGCGGGCCAGGCATTCAGCATATAGCGATAGCGACAGATGACATTATCAAGACAGTATCGGAATTGAAAGCAAGAGGAGTTGAGTTTTTATCTGCACCGCCACATGCTTATTACGAAGCGATACCTCAGAGGCTTGGAGCGCATATGGATATGATGAAAGAAGATATTAATGAGATAGAAAGGCTTGCCATTATGGTTGATGCTGATGAAGAAGGCTATCTTTTACAGATATTTACCAAACCGGTTCAGGACCGTCCAACACTATTCTTTGAGATTATCCAGAGAATGGGAGCAAAAGGTTTTGGGGCAGGTAATTTTAAGGCACTTTTTGAGTCAATTGAAAGAGAACAAGAAAAAAGAGGAACTTTATAAAAATTCCAAATAGAATGATAATCAATCAAAGGAATCTGTTCTTTTAAATCGTTTTTTGTGAATAATGTGTTAAAGTTGATTTTTAAGTTGTAATAACTGAAAAACCTTCTACCTTTGCACTCGCAAAAACAAAGGGGTGGTTTCCTGAGTTTTTATGTAAATTTTCATAATTTATAGTTTTGGTTGGTTAATAGCATAAAAACTCAGTCATTAATTTGACTGGGTTTTTTTGTTTTGATACATTTGGAACAGTATTTGTCTTTTACAGCAAAAAAATAAAAATAAGTTATGAAAAGAGTAATTATAGCATTCTTCTTTGTTCTGGCAATAAGTAGTTTTACAGTCCAGAAGGAAAACGCATACGATGTGGGCGAGTGGTTTAAATTCAGGATTCATTACGGGATTGTAACTGCGGGTTACGCCACGCTAGAAGTAAAAGAAGGCGTAAAAAATAATAAGAAGGTTTTTCATGCTATCGGTAAAGGTTATACAACCGGAATGTCGAAATTATTTTTTAAAGTTGAAGATAATTACGAAAGTTATTTTGACAAACAGACAGGTAATCCGTACCAGTATGTCAGAAAAATAGATGAAGGAGGTTATACCAAGAATCAAGAAGGTTTTTTCAACCAGACAGGAGATAAGATAGTTGTAAAAGACTATAAACATAAAACGGAGAAGACCTTTGCGGTTCCGAATAATATACAGGATATCATTTCGACATTTTATTATTTGAGGAACTACCCGACGATTGACAAGCTGAAAGTTGGAGAATCCATATCAATCGATATGTTTTTTGATGAAGAGACCACAAAGTTTAAGTTAAAATTCATGGGTCGGGAGGATATATCCACTAAATTTGGAACGATTCCTACAATGATCTTCAGGCCTTATGTCCAGGCAGGCCGTGTGTTTAAAGAACAAGAGAGTTTAACTGTTTGGATTTCAGACGATGATAATAAAATGCCTGTAAGAATTAAGGCAAGCCTTGCTGTAGGCTCAATAAAAGCAGATTTAGACGAATTTAAAGGATTAAAACATCCTTTTACAGTTAAAAAGCCATAGATGAATACAACCCGCACTGAAGAATTATTAAATAAAATTGAAGAGAAATTCCAAGCTATAAATCAGAAGACAGACACTCATCTGGAAGGCTTGCTGTGGTCAAAACCAATAAATTACTGGGATTATATCCAAACGGATGTCCTTCTTAATCTTCAAACTCAGAGAACGACATTGCCGGATGAGATGGTCTTTATAATGTACCATCAGGTCAATGAGTTATTATTTAAAATGATACTTTGGGAAATCGAGCAGATTGCCCATACCGAAAAACCAGAAACAGAATTCTTTACTGAAAGGCTGATGAGGATTAGCCGTTATTTTGATATGCTCACCACTTCTTTTGATATCATGGGAGATGGGATGGAGATTGAACAGTATATGAAGTTTAGAAATACATTGACACCAGCGAGCGGTTTTCAAAGTGCGCAATATCGTATAATTGAATTTGCTTCTACAGATCTTATCAATCTTATTGATTATCGTTTCAGGGCTACAATTGACAGGAATACGCCTTTTGAGCATGCTTTTGAACATTTATACTGGCAGGCTGCCGGAAAAGATTACCATACAGGAAAAAAATCATTCCTTCTTGATGAGTTTGAAAGGAAGTATAAGGAAACTTTCCTTAAGAATATGAAGGAATACAATACTATAAACCTGTGGCAAAAATTCAAACAACTTCCAGTAGCTGATCAAAACAGCCCGGAATTGGTAAAAGCGATGCGTCACTATGACCACACTGTGAATATCACATGGACTTTAGGGCATTTAAATGCAGCCAGAAAATATATTGACAATGGTAAAGGTGATGGAGAGGCAACGGGAGGCAGTGACTGGAAAAAGTACATGCATCCAAAGTACCAAAGAAGAATATTTTTCCCGGAATTATGGTCTCAGGAAGAATTAGCAACCTGGGGAGAGGAAAAATAGTTTTAATATCATAAAAGCCATAGTTTGAAAAAAATATCCCTTATAATACTTGTATTATTTTCAATAATCGCCTGTAATAAATCTGAGAAAGCCAATACTATTGTAGCGGTAAAAAAGGTAGAGCCAGTCATAGTAGAATTTGGATTCAAATTCAATGATTTTGATGTGGTACAGGATACTATTGTAAGCGGAGATACTTTTGGAAGCATACTTGAAAAACAAAACATTGGTGAAAAGAAAGTCCATGAGATTGTAGAACAGGTTAAGGACACTTTTAATGTCAGGAATATCAGGATAGGCAAACCTTATACTATGCTAAGGTCTAAAGATAAAACCAAGAAACTTCAAGTATTTGTTTACCAGCCTGACCGTACGACTTATTATGTAGTTGATTTAAGAGATACGATTGTAAAAGCGTATAAAAAAATAAGGCCTGTTACTTTTAAAAGAAGAACTATTGCAAGTGCGCTCGATGGTTCCCTTTCGGAGACACTAGAAAAACAAAATGTACAAGCTTCCCTGGCTACAGAAATTTCTAAAATTTATGCATGGTCAATTGACTTTTTTAAACTTCAGAAAGGGGATAGATTTGCTATTACTTTTACAGAAAGATTTATAAATGACACTGTCTATGATGGTGTCGAGGAATTGGATGCCGCTTTTTTTGAGTATAAAGGGAAAATAATTTATGCGTTTCCATTTAAGCAGGATACCTCTTCTACAAAAACAGATTATTACGACGAAGAAGGAAAAGTATTGAAAAATATGTTCCTTAAAGCACCTTTAAAATTCATTAATATCACTTCAAGATATAATGGTAACCGTTTCCATCCTGTACAACATGTATGGAAAGCACATAAAGGGACAGACTATGCTGCTCCAACAGGTACACCTATCATGACAACTGCGTCGGGAGTTGTGGAAAACACCGGATATACGGCTGGAAATGGAAATTTTGTTAAAGTACGACATAATAGTACTTATGAAACGCAGTACCTGCATATGTCTAAGATCCTGGTTCGCCGTGGACAAAGAGTAAGTCAGGGTGATGTAATTGGGAAAGTAGGAAGTACAGGTCTTGCAACGGGCCCTCATGTTTGCTACAGGTTCTGGGTTAATGGATCACAGGTAGATGCATTAAAGCTGAAATTACCTAATTCAGAACCAATGAATGCTAAGTATAAACCAAGGTTTATAACCGAAATGGCTCCGCTAAAAAGAGAATTGGACAGTGTAGCAAAAGCCAGACTTAAAATGTAAGTCCAGACTCGAATAGTACTATAATATTGGAGGTGTTATAATCGATCTATCCTTTTTGAAATAAACTTAATAATTAATTTACAAACTAATATTGTAAATTTGCGTTTTCATAAACAAAACAGTAATGGCCTTAAATAATACAAATCCAACGACAACAGCTGCCTGGCAGAATCTTCAAAAACATTTCGAAAACGTACAAAACACTTCGATGAAGGAAATGTTTAATGAAGACAAGCAAAGAGCTGAAAAATTCAATTTACAATGGAATGATTTTCTGCTGGACTATTCCAAAAACAGGATTAATACAGAAACATTGGAACTATTGCTGAAGTTGGCTAATGAGGTAAATCTTAAAGATGCTATATCAAAATACTTTGCAGGAGATCTGATCAATCAGACGGAAAACAGGGCAGTATTGCATACGGCTTTGCGTGCGCCTGAATCTTCAGATATTAGAGTAGATGGAGAAAATGTAGTTCCGGAAGTATATGCTGTAAAAAGCAAAATAAAAATATTTACAGAAGAAGTTATCAGTGGGAAACGAAAAGGATTTACCGGCAAAACGTTTACAGATATTGTAAATATTGGTATTGGTGGATCTGATCTCGGTCCTGTAATGGTTGTTGAAGCTTTACAGTTTTACAAGAACCATTTGAATGTTCATTTTGTTTCTAATGTTGATGGCGACCATGTAAATGAAATCATCAAGAAAATAAATCCGGAAACCACCTTATTTGTAATAGTATCCAAAACATTTACAACTCAGGAAACACTTACCAATTCTGAAACTATCAGGAAGTGGTTCTTACAATCGGCCAAACAGGAAGATGTAGCACAACATTTTGTTGCTGTTTCTACGAATATCAAAAAGGTTACTGAATTTGGGATTAATCCCGATACTATTTTTCCAATGTGGGACTGGGTTGGCGGCCGTTTTTCACTTTGGAGTGCTGTTGGCTTATCCGTAAGCCTTGCTGTTGGATATGATAATTTCGACAAGTTATTAAAGGGAGCTCATGAAATGGACGAACATTTCAGGACGACCGACTTTGACAAAAATATTCCGGTAGTATTAGC
>Ga0247742_10001522_pt1 | contig 16077 bp, 13 predicted proteins | sample UWRJL208509C2_FD_180944 | JGI IMG/M metagenome (GOLD analysis project Ga0247742, IMG submission 180944) | Plant litter microbial communities from Arlington Agricultural Research Station in Wisconsin, United States - UWRJ-L208-509C-2 | ecosystem: Environmental > Terrestrial > Plant litter >...
TAAAGAAATAGCCAATTGTATGCTGTGAATCGAACTAATCAAAGTTCCTATGGCTGCATCGTTTGACTGTCTTGACCAGAGGGCTGATCTTGCTGATCTCGTCGACGAGAATGGCCAAGTACCGGAATACTGTAGGTGCTAATCATGAATTACCAAGTTCTTCAATTCCGTGAGCCCTTCAGTATCACAAATTAGGGAACAAGTGCCAACATGTGTAACCAAATACTGGACCGGTGACCGTCCCTCTAGAGGTTGGTGGTTGAAGACCCCACGTAGGGTTTCCCTTGCTTTGAAGCTGCAAGCTGACGTTCTCCCGACTGGTCACGAGTCTACCAAAGACAGATGTCCAGGCTTACCAGCGACATATTGTTAACGACCGCCCAGATGTTACACAACAGTGGACATATTCACCTCGACCTCTTGTAACCCCGATCAACGTAGGAGTGTCTGAACATTCCGTATGAAGAGAGAGCTAAAGAGTCTCGCATGCATCAACACCGCTTCCGTCACCTCCTTCGCTCCAAGTCGATAGGCGAGATTCTGACCGAACGACCAAATCGAGCTAATCAGTTCGAGGGGTGAAGCTAATGTTGTGGGTATTCACTATTAAGCTAGCCCATCACGCTTATACGATGGCTCTCCAGATATCGAGATTGGGTCGAAGTAGGAGGTGACCTGGATACTGAGTCGGGATAAGTATATACCCTAGCCGTAGATAGGTAAGAATACGAAATATCAAGTCAAGAATTATGTTGCCCACCTCTCCAACGACTGATGTATCCGACTGCATAAGATCAAGCCAGGAGACACAGTCAATCCATGATACCTGCCAGAAGGGCAGTGCATATATCTTCGGGAAATGGGCTCGCGAGACCAAATATCCTCTGGGTGTGGGTGACCGTCGCTCTTAGCAGTCATGCCTTCAAGGACTTATTGGTGACACGCAAGGACCGAGAGATTAGCGACGCACAAATGCGGAACGTCCAGTATGTCATAGCCACCTTTTAACGAAGGCGGAAGAGCCGGAGGATGTTAACTTGAGGCATGTCTGACGATGCGGTGTACAGGAGGTCTAACAAAGAGGCTGGCTTTCAGAGCGTGAGGAGTAAAGAATTATGGTACGTGGAACATACCTTTTACGATACGGTGGCTTGCTATCTCAAAGATTCTCGAGGAGCTAGATTTCAACGTGCATGAGGATAGTCCGGAATGCGGGAGTGAATTGGAAGAGCCAGAGGGAGTAAAAGAGCCTGGAAGCTCGGGTAGGAAGAACGTTGGACATGGCCTGAACGGGATACGGACGCCGAGGTGGGCAGGTGCTGGTAGCGGGCGACAGTGTAAGCAGCAAAAACGATCGGCGTTCGTTAGTTCACAGTTGGCTCGAGTCGAAGATTGGGTTAGAGGGAGACCAGCCTAGGAAGACGTTGACGAAGCGCTCAAAGCTCGGTCACCAGTGGTTCTGCCCGAAATCTTCCCCCATTTAGATAAGATTTCATAATTTAGGTTGCTTCCGGCCCACACCCGAAAGAGGAAGTTTGATTTGACTACCTTTCGCTTCAAGTTTGGCCAGACAAGAAATATCCACTGTCACGTAGTGCAGAGGTTCGAAATCCCGTTCTGGCGTCTGCCTTTGGGAGACTACTACCATGCCCACTGGCTTGCAACCTTCAACGAATGGCCGGAGGGGATATTGTCAATGTCGACGGTCGAATTTACAACCCTCGTCTCTGGGTTGGTGAGTTGGTTACGATGACCCTTGCCGCCGCCGCCGTTTCAAGGTCGAGTGAGCATTGTTGTTGTGTGCCTCTCATGTTCTCATGTTCTCTTTCAGATACGAAGACACCTCATACAGTATTCGTCGTTCAGCGAGTGTACTAGTCGTCGCCGTGATTGGTACTCGTCCGGGTCGTCTGACGGGTACATACAAAGATGTTTCACCCGTCCCCATCTCGTGCTTCGGCGACCGTGAAGAAACCGTCAACTCTCTATGGCAGCCTTCCAGCAAGGACACGTCTTAACCTCGCGGAAAGAGGAAGCGCGACACTGGAGACCCGATGGATACCGAGGGAACACCATACACCATCCTCAAGAACGCAGGTTCCAACCCCCTCAAAGGCACTCCTCAATCGGATGAACACCACCAAAACTTCACTCGCAGTTCTTCAAGCAGGTTTCGATTTCCTCTATTCGTTGTTGTCTGTGCTTCCTTGAGGCTGATATCTTTGGGTCCTTTGTCGTCCTTTCGAAGAGGTAGAGTCCATTTTCAAAGTTCCTGCATCAGGCTCTGAGATTCGCTTTCTAGTTACCAATCTGGAATCCCTACTGGCCCCCCAGTCCCCGAGCCAAGACCGACATCTTGACTTCCGATATCTCTCTTCCCTCCTAGGCACTCCTCACTTTGCCTCTACCCTCAAACTTGCACTATCTGTCACCTTCCCGGGGGTCGAGCACGATCTTCTTGACGACATTTACAATGCCACGCATTCACCCTTGACCTCTGGCTTGGCGCCCGAATCGCTCCTCCACTTTTACGCTCCTCTCGTTCAAGCAGTCAACCAAATCGCTACTCACATAGTCCCGAACATTGTCGTCTCTGCTGAGAAAGCTCCAAAGGCGGAGACAAGTCCTGCCAATGTCGCGAAATACGTTGCTCTCATCGTGAAGAGTGAGCACGGTGTTGCGGCTGGGATGATTGTAGAATATGGGAAGCACCTGAAGGTCAATACATCTGACTCTTATTTTCTGGGGCCTACTGACGTTCACCACTTTCTACAGAAGGGAACGAAATCCAAATCATTGCTCGTCATTCTCAGATTGTTGATAGTTGGTGAACTTCGGCGCTTCATGTAAGTCTACTCTGAGACTTTTGTGTTCACCGCTGATATCTCGCCACCAGTGACATAGTACCTCAGAAAGAGATTTTCCAACACGTTGTTAATCATTTATCTGAATAAGAGACAAACTCGTTCTGCCGCCGCTTCTCAGCGGTCAACATCGCAGTCGGGAATCTCCACCAGTTCCTACCTGTGATCGTCAACATGGTGGAAACCGATCCTAAGAAAAGATTTTTGCATTGCACGCGGCCGAAAGGCAACACCTTTTTCGAACCAAGAATTCTCTTCATGCCATGTCAACAAATGGCGGCTAGTTCATCCCCGATGCCCAATTGGAAGGCGTTGCCAATCTCCTGTGAGGCCCACTTTTCGAGAATTCTCGGAACGCCAAAGAGACCACAAGACATGTTGTAGCAGCGTGTCTTGGAAAGTTGGCCACTGCCCCAATTGCGCGTAAGTGACCTTCGTTCGTGTCGCTGCGCTCTGTTCTAATCCTTTTTTTCAAGGATCGCGTCAAGGATCCCAACCCAACGCGCAACGGTGGTCTCTGCTATTCGTTACATCTTCGCCGATACGCCAGTCTTAGGACGAGCTGCTCTCTCCTCTCCTTGTTGACTTCCTCTCTCATCGTTGATGAGAACCTGGTACGTATCTCTATATTCTGGTGATTCGTGTCCGTGGCTCATCTTCTCTCAGGTTGTTCGCAGGCTTGTCCTGTCTTCGTTGAATTCTGCTACACGAACAAAGCCTCATTTCGTTTGAGACCACCTCGTAGCTTTGCGTCCGAAACTCTACAAGGAAATTGACATTGATCCTGCCTTGTTACGAACTGTGCAGATGGCTCCTCGGACGCACAAGGTGGATGACTGTCTCGAAACGCGGAAGACTGTACGAGACTATGTATACCCTGGTACGTCTCCCCGAGTCTTCAAATGCTTGCTGTTTCTCATGATTCGGCCCATTCACAGCTCGACCTCTACGGCTCCTTGGACGTGTCATTCCTGGCTTTTCTACTCCCCGATAAAATCAAAGCCATCTCGCACACGGTGCACTTCCGGCTGTGTCAGGTTGCACCTGTAGCTGTGGCTCAACGACTTCCCAACTCGAGAAGATTCATGGAGGGCGCCACCGTCACTAAAGATATGATTAAACAACACCTTGAATGAACTGCAGAGAGGGGCCATACATGTCGTCAGCAAGATCAGTGCCGGCGTTAGCTCCAAGTTTAACCTCCTCGTAGAGGACATCAAGAGGAACCGAACCTGGAGTAACGAGTTCAAGGAGCTTGTCGGTCAGTGAAGAGCTTGCATCGGAGGCAGAGCCCTGGCAGCGCGGTCGCACCCATAGTTAGACATCGTGTACGATAGGTTCAATTAAACGGCTTGAACTATTTAAAGATACCCAACACCTGCAAGTGACGAGGGTAAACGGATGAGCTTGGTGGACGCGGAAGAGTGTCCAAGCAGAGTTCAAGCTCACTTCAAGTTCAAGCCGGGTATGTCGGTCCCGAGTCCCCGAGGGCTCCGAATTCTTCCCCATATAGATGACATCACCTTAATTTAGGTTGCTTCCAAGAAAGGAAGGTTGATTTTGACTGCTTTTTTGCGCTGACCGCCATGACAAGGTGCTTCAGAATCACTCTGGGACTGGGAACGAGGATGGAGACGAGGACCAGCTGTGTACCACCCAATAGTGGGAACCAGGACCCGATGCCCATACGCCGATCGTAAAGACACATGCCACCAGCCCATTCCAGGCTTCCTATCAAAGGGGAACTTTGTCTCATCTTCCCCTTCTGCTGCCTACGGTCCCGAAGCACCGGCGGTGTTTCTAACACTCTCCAAGCCTGACGAGGACGACGTTTCACATTCCTCCTGTACCTGGATCTGCGGGTAGCGGACAAGACTCCAATGCATACTCGACATGCCGTGTTTCGCCCCGACTGTGCCTTCTCGACGGATTTTCAAGTTGCATGTACTGGAGGTGCACATCCACATGCCCATAGCCAAACGACGAAGAACCATCGTAAACACGCGAAAGGGCACCTTCTGTCGCGCCCTTCCTCGGCTTCCTCTCGCGGGGGTGCTCACGTTCAGCCCTCCAGAGAATGTGGACCCATCAGGTCGTTCATGCGATAGTGCGCCCCTGCGTCTGTTTCTGCGTTTATAATCCCATCGAGGACGAGCGAGGACGGCTCTCTCCGCACGAGTACGGTGTCGTATATCGGCTCTAGCGCGTCGGTTTTCGTGGATTTACGGACCAGTGCCAATACCGGAGAAGGAGGAGAGGGGAACGGGAGTTTGAGTCTTCTCTATCTGGATCCGGCTTCAAGTTGATCGTATCGCAACACTCCTCCCAACCACAACTCCAACCAACCGAAGAGGACGGTCTTACATATATACCCTACCTCCCGCTTGTCCTCCAACACGAGTGTCTACAACAGCGGCTACAGGTGCCTGTGCCCTTGTTGTGTTTGAAGGGGGTATGGATATCGATGTGGCTAGTAAGGCCAGCCTCAGCTTGAGGAGGTCGGAATCGGGGTCAACGAGTGGGAGTAGAGGGCCGTCGAGATCGGGTTCAAAGTCAAGATCGAGGTCAAAGTCAAAGTCGAGGCATGCACAGAAAGCGGAGAAGGAGGAAAGACCATCGTCGAGTCGGAGTGGCGGTTCGAGGTTGAGTTCCGGTTCGAGGGTTAACTCAAGGGTGGGTCCGAAGGAGGATACGAGTCAAGTATGTTCATTTTTCACTTCCTTGACGTGAAAGACACCATTTCTTACATTTGCCTGTATAGCTCTCTGTCTCGCATTCAGGGTCTAAGGATCGAATTCCGCCTCTCTCTGCGTCTGGCCAGTTTCCATATCCACCGCTCTACTTCGGTTACATACAACTCCAACTCCAACTCCAACCCAGGCAAATCAAGACTCAAGACTCGCTCTCAGTCCACGAATTTCAAACCACTCACATGGAGGCCCGTTCCGAATTATTCACCGCCTAGGACGCCTGTTGCTGGAGTTGCTCAGTTGGGTGGACAAACGCTAGTTGCGCCAACTCAAGCCCAAATTCAAGTTGCTATTCCTCATGCCGAAGACGGGCCTCAAATATATGCTGAAACGCGAGACTCGACGGAGAGTCAAGTCCACCTTTCAAAACCCCTTGGTACGGGCCAGTCAAAGCCAAAGGGGAGGAAACAGGCCAAGAAGATGCCAGTGCTAACGAGACATTATCTTAGACGGGTCAACCCCATATTACTATCACTATCAACTGGCCTGGCCGACATCGACCGCATCGATAAAGTCGCCTGTTACATCTTGTACGCCTTTTGGGGGCAGCCGCACAGGACGGGACTTGTCAGTCGCCGACCGTAAATGGGGATGGGGAAAAAGTGAGGGCAGGGAGGAGTTTGTGCCCGAGTTATTATTTGAGTATAGTGACCGGGCATAGTTTGAGTCTTATAGGTCGGGTGAGTAGCTTCTCCTTCTGGTTGAAGTTCGATCGCTGACCATTCGATTATAGCCAACGTCCACGCTATCCGCCCTCCATCCGTATGCCAACCCGAATTTGCAGTTTGTGCATCGCAGATAAACGCGCAAATGTTGTCGCTGCCATCCATTACACCTTCGCCAATAGGTCACAATCTTACGACGAGCTGCTCTCTCCTCTCCTTGTTGACTTCCTCTCTCTCAGGTCGATGAAAACTTGGTACGATAACCCTTCATTCTGGTGCATCACCTCCGTGGCTCATCTTCTCTCAGGTTGTTCGCAGGCTTGCCCTGTCTTCGTTGAATTCTACTACACGAGCGAAGCCTCATCTCATTCGAAACCACCCGTAGCTCTGCTTCCGAATCTCTACTAGGAGACTGGTACTGAGGCTGCCTTGATACGACCTGTGCGGATGGGTCCCTGGACGCACAAGGTGGACCGGACGACGGTCTCGAAACACGGAAGACTGTATGAGACCATGTATACCCTGGTACGTCTCCCCATCTCTTCAAATGCTTGTTGGTCCTCATAATTCGGCCCGTTCACAGCTCGATACATGTCTCGCTAAGCTTAACCTCCGCAAGTTCTTTGGACGCGTGGTTCCTGGCCTTTCTAACGACTCGAATGAAATTCAAGTTATCCCGCACATGACTCTCAGGTACACATGCAGATGTGGCTCAACGACTGGACGAGGCGACTCCTCAACTCAAGAAGACTATGAAGGGCACAACTATCACTAAAGATATGTTAAACGAGACCTTGAACGAGCTGCAGAGAACTGTTCTGCCTACTCGCCATCATCTGAAACGTTGTTCACCTCGCCGGAATTCGACCTGGAGGTATCAGTGGTATAGGTGGCATGAGCGCACTGGAAAAGACTGGGAGCCTCCCATTCGACATTTTCTTTTGAACAGCAAATATTTTGGTCGGTGTGTGAAGAGACTACAGTCCAATACCGTTACCTCCACATAGACGCAACGCACGCGTCATGAGAAAATCAGTCGCAGGGGTGTGTTAAAACTTATATCTGAATTAACAAAGTAAATGTCCTATGAAGCAGTTACATACGAACGAGACAGAGTTCTGCTAGCCTCTTTAGAGTAGTAATTCATCTGTTCCTTCAGTTGGCCCAGCACTGCAAGAGGTTGACATGATTGTAGCAGGGCTTTTTACTCGCTCTCGTTCTCGCTTCTCAGATTCTCCGATTTGAGAGAGCTGAAATTCTGCCGTCCCGTCTGGTTGACCGGTTCTTGGCTTTGAAGACAACGGGTCGCTTTTTTAAGATGCCTCTTGAGTGTGGCTGCCGTGCGGAAAGATGCTCCGCAATGCCGACAGAGGAAAGCGTCCCATTTCAGATGGGAGCGGTAATGATCTTTGTAGACATTGTTAGCAGGTAAATATATATGGGCAGCTGCATCGAAGTATGTCAACCCACCCATTAAATTGCTGTTAGTAGTCAACGCATCGTCGCAAAGAATGCACGCGAACGGCAGCCGTTTCTTTTTGTTCCCCCTCCTTTTCAACGCTGCTGTGGCCCCCGATTCTGCAATGTCAGGTCGCTGTTGCTGAGCAGATGCGAGTACTTCCTTGTACCGTACATCTCCTGATGTCGATACAAGATCGCGAATCCGGCTCCAAACTTCGTCCAAATTCGTCGACTCCAGAAGTTTGCTGAGGACCATTTGTTTGTGTTCGCGGAGTGTATCAGGGTCCTCGGTAGGTCGGCTTTGTGCATCCTCTAATTGTGGCGGCATGGCAAAGCTAGACGGGGATGGAGGTAGAAGGGATAAGTTTGACTGGGAAAGGTCCCGTACTCCACCCTGAACACTCATACTTGGGTCAAATGGAAAAGAGTCGACAATCATGTCGCTTATGTCGACACCAGCAGTATGCGTAGACCAGTTTGACATCAATTCCAAGCCCATGTCAGTGTCGTACTCAGGGAGCGTGTTTCCAGGCCAAGGTTTCGACAGACTCAAGCCTGGCCGCAGAAAATGTCAGAGGTGAAAGAAGTTTTGGAAAAAAAAATTATAAACACACCCTCCAACGGGTCGTCAGATAAGCCCACATCCTGATGGCTGTGTCCGTATGGGGCGTCGCCTGAAACGCCGAAGCCGGACTGGAATTGGCTTGCAAAGGGGTATATGTCCGACGGGCTACCTTGCATGTCTATGGAATGATACGCATCATCCAGGCGGTTTGTGTGGGCAGGCTGATGCCTCAAAAAACTCAGACCTAGTGGGAGATATCAGAGGTAAGAGGAGTTCTAAAAAAATTAAATTAAAAACATACCCGCCAACAGGTCATCAGTTGAGTCCATATCCTGGTGGGTGAATATGGGACCCGGATCATAGGGAGACACTAAAAACTGATATTCAGGAGAGGAAGCCTCGCTGTACAGCAAAGAGCCTCTGCAATCACCGGGGGGAACTAGTGGGCGACGTACGAAATGGACTAAGCTTGTGACCTGAATCAGAATCCTCGCCTTTGGGGCTCCTTGATGTGTTGTGGAACCCGGGAAAATACGATATATTGTGGGATTGATCTGAATCCGTTTCTAGTTAATGTAAGATTATTCAGAGCAATATAAGATTGATGCTATTCAGAGCTATCCAGGCGGAGACAGGAGACTCACCCTCAAATTTAAAGATTAGGGAAGCTGGATCAGATTTCTCTTCTTCAGGGCTTCTTGCTGGGATGTGCAACTCAGAGAGACGCCGCAGATTATGGCTTAGACCCGGATTTGTGCCTGGGTTTGGGGTCAAAGGTTGGTTTTGTGAGAGCTAGAAAGAAACAATGGACGAACAAAAGTCTATTTGAGAGTCCATGGTCTTTTGAGCACTCAAAGGTGCATCAGCTGATGATGAACTCAATGCTGTCAAACTCGAAGCATGAGAACCTAACAGAGTGGAAGGAGGCCAAACTAAATCTTTAGTAATTACGACGAATGTCTATGTGAACTTGAACACACCTGGATGTCCATTCGGCCAAGAGACTGCCTTCATGTCGACGTTGAGCTCCAAACGCAAATACGTCAATAGGTGTTGCAGATCCATTTGTCTGCCGAGTAATTGGAGGCGGTGATAAAATGCAGAACATAGCCCTAGTAGAACTTCAATGTAATGGTGATCGTTCTGCGGGAACATTGATAAAGCTTCTTGATAATAACAGATGGCCTCATTCAAGTCGAAGATCTCCGCGAATCTCCAGTAGCGCCGCATGAAATGATGCCCTAGCTTCCCCAAAGCGATAGCATGTTCAGTGCCATCAAGCTGCGAGGAGAAAGTTTCATCCAGCAGAGCATCCAAACTGACCCCAAGGGTAACACAGGCGAGCAGTTCTGATACTCGGACTGAAGATATTTCGTCAAGGGTCATCAGCCGCTTTGGATGTCCGCGAAGGAAGGTATGTGTGGGAGACCGTATAGGATCCAATACAAGGGCGGACTGAGAGAACTCAGAAATGAGATCCTCAAGGAGGTTGGTACGATTTTGTTGTGAACCGAAGAGATAAATCTCAATCTGGGTGGCTGTACACACAGTAGAGACAATCTCTTGCATTTCCTTCTGCTCCTGTGCAAGCATCTTCAAGAGGTCAGACGTACTCAGATCGGATGGCTGAAAATGATGGCCTACATCTGTGGTATGCTCTATTGCCTTTAGAGAAACAATGCCTGAAATAAACTATCACGACAGTTTTGCACAACAAGGCATCATGTTTCGACGCACCGTCTTCCATGCACAGAACCCTTGAGGAGCAGACCTTGGTGAGTACCTCGTCTGGGTCCATCGACATCCAGTCCTGGACTAAACGCTACCATCAAGAATATCAGGGATAACGCCAGAATAAAGGTACCTTCGGAAGAGTTGATATCCAATCTCTGTCGCTAGTTATTGCGATCTTTGCAGAGGGTACCTATATGAGGATGAACACCGGGCGAGAACTTGGACCAATAGTAGTAGTAAAAAATGTACCTTCCGAAGGAGGGCTTGATTTATTACAGATGATGGGTGCCAGTAGATCTAGCAATATTCAAATGAGCAGTGGAGCTGTTGGATGCATAATCCACATACCTTACGGCTCTCCAATGCAAGCCTGATGTCAGCTTGGTGATATATTTCACGAAGATCCGCCTTGTTGGGCGTTGGCGCTCCAGAACCAGCAATACTTTTCTCCACCACCGTGGCAGCCGATGAGCTGGCTTGGCGAATGCTACTAGCCGTCAGGGAGGAACTGGATGCGGCTGCATTGCTACAACATTCTCGAACTTGTGCTTGGGCGGCTAAAACCTGTCCAGAAGGCCGATGGACCGTTTCCCACTCCTCCTCGGAAAGGAGGGGATTCAAGGTGAGGAGAAACAACGCTTGATTGCACAAGGGTTGATCATCACACGTCCTAAGGTCGTTATTGTTCGATGGACCCACTCTGACTTCAGTCATGCCATGGCCAGATGCATAGTCCCATCCATATCCTCTGCCAGTTGTCTGTCTGTCTGTCTGGTCCAACAGACGAAATTGCAACCGCAAGTTTGATGCATGGGAAGCATTAGAAAACGCTGCCATTCCCCATGATGGGGCTTTGTGGCACCCTATGACAAGGCGGATATCACCGTTGCCGACCCCATATCTCATCTTGATGTTCGCAAACTCATACCAACTCCCCAAGTGGACGGCCATGTATTCGATAAAGCCTTCTTTAGTCCGTAAATCTTGTTTACGACAGCCGTTGGGCACCGTCAAAATGGCGCCTTCGGACGCGGTTGACTCGAATGTTAACCCGCTGTTAAAGGTAGTTGTTCAATACGATTTTCTATACACGAGTAAATGCCATCATTGATCGCTTACGAGGTATCTGTACGCTGTGCTGAGATTGAGGAACTTGCCAGGTAACTACTGTCATTGAGTGCTTCGGTATATTCACGAACTTGGCGTCGCCAGCTGAACTCTGGACTGATTGGCTGAAATCCATCTGGAACCTCGTCTTGTCCAGGGTTTATGGGATCGTCAGCAGGGAGGCATATATTGAAGAGGAAATCAAACTCTCCCGACTCCGTAAAGAACCCAACATCCCCAATAGAGATTCCTCTGGTCTGATACTCTCTGGATGTGTTGGTGCTTGCCTGTGGGACCCAGAGCGGATACCCGCGTTTTTCGTTTAGGAGGTGCTCAACATAAATTTGGCTACAAGGTTTTGAAATTGGAAGCGATTGAGGCAATGAAGGCTGCTGCATCAGCATGATCAACCACATTTCTCTCCAAATATTCAACCAAAACCCTTACATTATCTTCTCGAAAAGGGTGAGCCTGTGACGACGGCACCATCTCGCTTTGCACTGAGTTCTGAGGCAGGGGGGAGACCGGCATTGATGCGGGCTCTAAACAATGAATCGCAGGACTCACACTGCTGCTTGCTTGCACACCTGCCTCTATATTTTGAAATGAGTACCAGTTCTGACGAAAACGCTACATTTGACTCGCCATTGACAACCAAAGTTGCATTCACATGAAAGTTCGGGATTGTGAAATGATTATTGGTGGCCGTAGTATCTGTAGACGATGCGAATAACGAAACCCTGTGGTAACACGAGTGCAGCATTAGACCAAGGCAGTTAATATTGTTTGAAGTCGTACTGTGGTGAAGATGGGAGAGCACTGGTACTTGTAGCCTAGAAGATAACTGTTTATTCCCTTACAAAAGGTGGACATTTGCGATTTCACGTACCCGGGGTGGTTGAGGGTATTGGGACATCTTGGTCAAAGGATAGGGTATGATTCTGGAGTGGGTCTATAGCACCAATCTCCTGCATGCAGGCTGCAGTGCAGCACCTGTCTGTGATAAAGTGATAATCTTTACGCACAATCTTCGGAGACTGCCGACTGAGTCTGGTCGATCGTCACACTCAGTATGCGATAAGTCCAGAATGGCAGCTATGTCGGCAGTCGCTCAACCGCGAGCGTGTCCCAGTGCAGTGGGAGATCCCCATGCACTATCCCCTATCACGCATACCCAGCTATTCCAGGGTCAAGCCGTACGGTATCCGGGTGCAACGCCCTTATCTCGGTGCAATCCCCGTAGTGCGAGCAAAATGGGTAGCACCCATGAGTCAAAAATAGCGATGGAGACAAAGAGCAGTTAGGGTAGCGGTTAAGCTTTCTGATGAGCCCCTTCGTAAGGGCGAAACTGCAAAGACCCAGCTCTAATTTTCGAGCAGGGTTGTGCCAGTCATTGACCAGCCCATGACCGTGGTGACTGGTGACAACGATTGAACGAAGTGATGTGATGACCCCGGTTAGGCGCATCGGTGGGCGTTTCACGATTATCCTTCTCATTCCCCCTTCGATCCTTCGTCTCGTTGCATCGCCTGCAGGTTCCTGCGGTCCGTTCGGCGAGTTCTCTACGGTGTTCGACAGCTCTAGCAATTGCCTTTCAAACGTCCCCATGCACGAGCTAAATGACCTCTGAGTTGACGAGCAGTCAAGAGGCTTATCCATGTCAGCTCCAGTTTGAGTCACTCTCAAAGCCTCCAAGGTTTGGGTAGCTTGAAGAAAAGCTGCCACCATACTCCTCCCCTCTTGTAGGGATGTGAGATCAGTGCTACCACCCGTGCAAGCCAGCAGGTGGGTTATTTCCTATATCAGTCTTGCCATCGCGTCAAGACCACAGCAGGTGGAGGTGATAGTGGAGTGTGTTTCATGATTGATAGGGTGTACGAGGCTTCCCCTCATCCCTTGATCGTGTTCGCAGTCGACGTAGGCAGACTCTGGGGGTAACGCCTATGTTTGTGTTTAGCGCTTGAAGAGGGTCCAGGCCGTGCTGCATCTCCTCTCGTGTTGGTGTTTTACGCCCAACGATGGTGTAGGAGGGTCCTCCATTCAACGAGAGTGCGGGAGCTTCTCCATATGTCGCATTTTGCAATTGACGCAAGGATCTTCTCCACCATTCATGATCAACAAGGGGTCCCTCCTCTCGTGTTTGTGTTTCCCATTTCACACGGTTGCAGGCTGGTTGGCCCACCTCTCAAGTTCACATTTGTATTCACGGGAGGCATATACTATCTATATTCCATTTTTTCCGTTTGATGAGGAGTGGGAAGTCTCCCTATCCGACTCCCGCCACCTTTTATGTTATGCAGTTATAGGATAGGCTGGCCACCTCTTGGTACGAATTGACAGCAGAGGAGAAAGCCTGTTTGTGTCTGTTGCCTGCAGGAATTCAGTTCGAGTGGTGCATAGGATGAAGTTGACATATACGTATTATTAGAGCCACCAGGCCGTGCATAGTTGTTCGTATGTAGTTTATTTAGCAGAAATACACTAGCGTAAATCCAGGGTAATAGCACGGTTGGAGAAAGTAGTCCACAGATGATGTATGCACTCGGAGGAGATTCTTACAGCCAAATGGATTTAGGCCTAAGGCCTGGGCCTGAATTCTCAAGGGCGAGGGCGCGTGGATTTACGCGTAAGGCAGTGGTGGAGGTAGGCGTCAAGATCTGAGGACATCATCAAACCGAGTCGATCCTACAGGGCGAAGTGCGAGAGAAGTGACCACCGTCGATTTGAATGGGAAGTCGCCTGAAATGAGCCAGAGCCAGGGAATAATCGAACGGGAGGCCCCGGCGCAGTTGAATGACGAAAATAGAAGAGGCCTGGAGAATAGAGTGCGGTTAGTGGTCAAAAGCATGTTGGGTAACTCTGCGAAAGTCACAAAAAGATCGAGGCATACCAAGGAAATGAGAGCCGATGACAAGCATAGCAGCATTGGTGATCAGGAGGAACATCCGGCTTGAGTGAATACAGTCGAGCTCATCAGCAAGGAGCTCGTCGGCGTCACCGTTGAAGAATAAACCGGTCCTATGTTCGGCTGACGAGGTCCTTCAAAGGCGGTTGACTGTGGAGCGAAATATCGTGTGAAGACGGCGAGAGAGGAGTCCTTGACCAAAACCTTGGCCGGCCGGCCGAGTTCGAATATGGGGCTGGAAAATTGTTCTTCATCCTGCAGTTGTGGAGTAACAGCACTAACAACAATCCCAATTCCTAATTGCTTAGGTGTTGGACGAGCTCCAGGCCGTGCAACTCCGAGCATCGAGGGTGTAGTCCTTGAGTAGCCCGCTTGTTCTAAAGGGTGTGGTTGTAGCTGGTGACTAAGTCTTCGGTGGGTCGAACCTGGGAGGGACAATAAGGATGGGTAAAGTATAGAAGAAAGCAGTACTTACCCGTCCAGCGCATTGGCAGCCTTTTGTTCGCAGTACCGCCATTGTCGTTAAAGGACTACCCCTCGGTATATTTAGGACAAGGTTGGCTTTCTTTCAGTGGCCAAGATTAAGGCGACCGAAGGGTGTTTGACTGGGTCAAGGACCCTAATTCCATCGAAATTCGTTTCGGCGATGAATTAGGCTCTCCTAGAAGAGTAGTCAAGCATTCACATCGAGGTCGTACTCTGCAATTTGTTGTGGTGTTGGGTACTCGATTGAGGATAAGAGCAGAATCGTCTCTCCAGTTATATGCACCAGAGCTTTTGTTCATTCTCCTTCGTATCAAAGCGACTTTCGTTCAGCGATTGCTGGCCGTTGATCGTGAGGGTATGAGGCCTTGAGAGACGGTTACTCGCCAGTCGATTGGTGTATGAATGGAACCCTGGCCACGGCCGGGTGAAGAGCTTGAGATGAAACCGCAGTGCCATGTAGCGATTCTACTCGACATTTGCCTCGGAATTTGGAGGTATGTGGGCGTAGACCTCGGCACTCCAACGTAACGATGTTGATATTGGGTCTCGGTCCTCCCATAGCAGTCAACATGGTCGTCCTATTCGAACAAGATTTAGACCTTGCAGTAGAACCTGGGCAGCTGCACCATCTGCTGAAACTCAGGATATGTCTCAGAGGACAGTGGGACGACATGCTGTGGCGCCTATCCAAAGATGTGACTTTGAATATGGGTCGTAGGACACGCGTGCGTATGACAACAAGAAGAGAGCCCCGATCTAAAGTGAAATCTGCCTGTCAGATGTCATGAAGTGACTCGACGAGATGTGTATGCGGCGTACCTGGAGCGTCTGGCGGTACTGATATCCTATTCTCCCTTCCAATTCTGTCTTCCATCTGGTCTTCAAACCCTGACCCGTTCTTGCGCGTAGAATGTAGACTTGTTGGGGATCGAAAGGCGTCCGTGGTCTACAAAGTAAGTTAGTTAACAGCTGAAGATCGATCAAGCGAATAGCAAACCTCCGAATTTGGGAAAACGCGATTCAGACCGGTCTTGATCCTCTCGCGACGAGAAGACTACACCCACAAACGCTAACCAACGATATGGAGGAGAGCAGAGTCCAGCGAACGCGAACGCTAGCCGGGATAATTCGGATGAAGCACGCAAGGATGCGAGGGTCACGATGTTTGAAGACGCCAGAGGGCATATGTTGGGAGCTGCATGCAGCAAGGTGATGCCTAAATGTTTTGTGGCCAGCTGTTGGGTGTTGGGTAGCGGCGGTATGAAGATGTGCGACGCGGAGCGCCAATGATGAGCCTCACTCGGACATCGCGGTCATTGACGGTGAGCGGATGAGCTTGGTGGACGCGGAAGAACGTTCCAGCAGATCACCTGTCGGGCCGCCGGACCGAGTCCCAAACGCTCCGAATTCTTCCTTAATTAGGCTGCTTCCGGACATATTGATTTTGCCTTTTCCGCGCTAACCGCCATGTCCACGTCTTCAAGAAATGGCTGGAGAAGGTGCAAGCCAGCATGAACGTCAGCCCAAACGCGAACACGGA
>Ga0247742_10001523_pt1 | contig 16065 bp, 15 predicted proteins | sample UWRJL208509C2_FD_180944 | JGI IMG/M metagenome (GOLD analysis project Ga0247742, IMG submission 180944) | Plant litter microbial communities from Arlington Agricultural Research Station in Wisconsin, United States - UWRJ-L208-509C-2 | ecosystem: Environmental > Terrestrial > Plant litter >...
CAGCGCCTCCAACCTGGTCAAGGTCGACCTCGACGGCACCATCGTCGACGACCCTACCGGCCTGGGCATCAACTACGCCGGCTACGTGATCCACAGCGCCATCCACGGCGCACGCCACGACTTGCAAGCGGTGCTGCACACACATACCCGCGACGGCATCGCGGTGTCGGCGCAGAAAGACGGCCTGCTGCCGATCTCCCAGCATTCCATCGGTTTCTCCGGGCGCGTGGCTTACCACGGCTACGAAGGCGTGGCGCTGGACCTCGACGAGCGCGAGCGCCTGGTCGCCGACCTGGGTGACAAGAGTGTGATGATCCTGCGCAATCACGGCCTGTTGACCGCCGGGATCAGCGTCGAACACGCCTTCCAGCAACTGCAGGGGCTGGAGCGTGCGTGCAATATCCAGATCGCGGCGCAGGCGGCGGGCAACGCAGAGTTGATCTTCCCGCCGGCCGAGGTGGTGGCCAAGGTCGAGAAGCAGGCTGAGGCATTCAAGGCGGGGGATGGACCGGGGGTGGCGCGGCATTGGAATGCGCTGATCCGGCAGTTGGAACGCACCGATACCGACTACAAGAACTGATCTGCATATAAGCGCCAGCCCCCCGGCAGGGGCTGGCTTGCCTGCGCCTGCAGGGCGTGTGTTTATGCCACTTGTTGTGCTTGCTCGCGCTCGGCGATCAGCTGGCGGGTGAGCGGGATCAACCGCTTGCCGTAATCGATCGCATCGTTGAGCGGGTCGAACCCACGGATCAGGAACGTGGTGATCCCCAAGTCGTAGTAATCCACCAGCGCCTCGGCGACTTGCTCGGCGGTCCCGACCAGTGAGGTCGAGTTCCCCTGGGCCCCGAGCAAGCCCGCAATCCCGGTCCACAAACGCTTGTCCAGGCGCGAGCCCTGTGCTGCCGCTGCCAGCAAGCGGCGCGAGCCCTCGTTCGGTGGTTCGCGGCGTACAAAGCCATTCTTCTCGGCCAGCGCGGTGGCCTGCTGCAGGATGGTCTCGGCACGTGCCCATGCCAGTTCCTCGGTCTCGGCCAGGATCGGCCGCAACGACAGGCTGAAGCGGATGGTGCGCCCGTGCTTGGCCGCCTCGGCGCGTACCTGGGTCACGATCTCGCGCACTTGCTCATAGGTTTCGCCCCACAGCGCGTACACGTCGGCGTGCTTGCCCGCCACTTCAATCGCGGCCTGGGAGGAACCTCCGAAGTACAGCGGGATATGCGGCTGTTGCGGCGACTTCACCGTGGAATACGCGCCTTCGACCTGGTAGTAGGTGCCCGTGAAGTCGAAAGGTTGCTCGCTGGTCCATTCCTGGCGCACCACGCTCAAGTATTCGTCAGTGCGCGCGTAGCGTTCGTCCTTGCCGATATGGCTGCCATCGGCGCGCAGTTCGCGGTCGTCGCCGCCGGTGATGATATGCACGGCGGTGCGCCCGCCGTTGAATACGTCGAGGGTGGTGAACTGGCGGGCGGCCAGGGTCGGCTGGGCAAAGCCTGGGCGATGCGCGATCAGAAATTGCAGCTTCTTGGTCACGCTGGCGGCATGCGAGGCGATCAGCGTGCTGTCCGGGCTATTGGAATGGAAGGCCACCAGGGCGCGGTCGAAGCCGGCCTCTTCGTGGGCGCGGGCCACGGTTTCCACGTAGTCCGGTTGCAGGGTCGGGCCGCTGCGCGGGTGGATCTCGGAAGCGTGGTGGCCGCCGATGTAGCCGATGAATTCAATGCTCATGGTCTGTCCTTGTCGAGTTCGCGGGGTGCACCTCCGCCGGGCAGGGGGTCGGTTATTCGCGTCCAAAGTAGGGGCAGGGAAGGGGCCTGTAAAATGCCGATTGGTTCTAACCTAATTATTAAAAAACAGAATCATAAATTATTTGATGTATCAGTAATTTGCATGTTGATCGCATTAGGTTATTCCCAGAAAGACTTTCACCAGGGTTTTTTATGCGCTTAGCATGGACCCGCAACGGCGCTCCCGGCCGTGACGTTTTGAACAGGAAGGCCAATGACCGAGACGATTTCCCTCAATAAAGCCGAGGGTCAGCTGAAAGCGACCCGTGGCTGGCGCACGCCCGACGCGGTGCTGCGGCTGGTCAGCCCGATCGTGCTGTTGCTGCTCTGGGAGCTGGCCTCGCAGTTGGGCTGGATCCCCACGCGCGTGATCGCCGCGCCTTCGCAGATCGGCGGCACGCTGTGGGCGATGATCGTCTCCGGCGAACTCGGCAAGCACCTGCTGGTGTCGCTGCAACGCGCGTTGTTCGGCTTGAGTATCGGCGTCAGCATCGGTGTGGTGGCGGCCTTGATCACCGGCTTGTCCAAGCGCGGCGAGGTGATCCTCGATTCGCCCATGCAAATGCTGCGCACCATTCCTTCGCTGGCCCTGGTACCACTGTTCATCCTGTGGTTCGGCATTGGCGAGTTCACCAAGATCGCGCTGATCGTCACCGGTACCACTTTCCCGGTGTACCTCAACCTGTTCGCCGGCATCCGCAACATCGACCCCAAGTTGATCGAGGCTGCCAACACTCTGGGCCTGAACCGTCGCGAGCTGATCTGGCATGTGATCTTGCCCGGCTCGTTGCCCTCGTTTTTTGTCGGCTTGCGCTATGCCCTGGGCATCTCGTGGCTGGCACTGGTGTTTGTCGAGCAGATCAACACCACCGCTGGCATCGGCTTCCTCGCCAGTGATGCCCGCGATTTCATGCGCACCGATGTCATCGTGATCTGCCTGCTGATCTACAGCGTGCTCGGCCTGTTGATCGACGGCCTGATCCGCACCCTCGAACGTTTCGCCCTGGCCTGGCGCCCATCCTTTGTGAGGAACTGATATGTCGACGATTGAAGCTGCGGTGCAGTTGCGCAATGTGGTGCGCCAATTCGGCCAGCAACGGGTCATCGATGGCCTTGACCTGGACATCGCCCCCGGCGAATTCGTCGCCTTGCTCGGCGCCAGCGGCTCGGGCAAGACCACCTTGCTGCGCAGCCTGGCCGGGCTCGACAGTATCGACAGCGGCCAATTGCGGGTGCCCAAGGCGCGGGCGGCGGTGTTCCAGGAGCCGCGCCTGATGCCGTGGAAGCGCGCCTGGAAAAACGTGATCTTCGGCCTGCGCATTCCCGAAGCCAAGGCGCGGGCGGTGCAAGCCTTGACGGAAGTCGGCCTGGCCCATCGCCTTGAGGCCTACCCGGCGACCCTCTCCGGCGGCGAAGCCCAGCGCGTGGCCCTGGCCCGTGGACTGGTGCGCGAACCCAAGCTGTTGCTGCTGGACGAACCCTTCGCCGCCCTCGACGCACTGACCCGGATCAAGATGCACCGCCTGATCATCGAGCTGTGGCGCAAGCACACACCGGCGGTGCTGCTGGTGACCCACGATGTGGACGAAGCGATCCTGCTGGCCGACCGGGTGATCGTGCTGGCCGACGGCAAGATCGCCGAGCAACTGCGCATCGATCTGCCGCGTTCGCGGGACACCGGCCAGGAAGGTTTCCAGGCGATCCGGGCGCGCTTGCTGAACCTGCTCGGCGTGGAAGTCGATGTACCGGCGGCGCGTCCGCCGGCGATCAACCTGCGGCGCGTGGCGCATGGGTAAAGGCTGACCGAGCCTAACGTTGTAATTTCGCCTGGCCTGAGGTCTGATGGGCGCCGAAACGGGCACGTCAACGGTTGGGCAATGATGCGAGCAGAACTAGCGCAGTTTGGCGGGATTACCGTGATGATTCCGGCTGCCCTCATCATTGCTGTGTGGCTGCGGTATTCCAGCCCGTGGGCACTGCGAGGCTGGATCGTGACGGTGGGTGTCACGTATTCGATCGTGGCGTTCAGCAAGTTGCTGTTCAAAGGCTGGGGCTTGTCCTTTCAACACGTGGACATTGCCGTACTCAGTGGCCACGCCATGAACACCTGCCTGATGCTGACCGTGGGCTCAAGCCTGCTGGCGCGTCAGTTCAACGCGGCCCTGCGCTGGCCGGCGGCGCTGGTGGGCCTGCTGCTGGGGCTCTGGTTCAGCGCCTACTGCGTTGCCCCCTTTATCCATCCGCTCAATGAAGCCCTGGCCGGTGCGGTGCTGGGTGGCGTCGCGGCGATTGCCTTTCTGTGGCGGATTGAACCCACCGAGGTCAAGGTGTCCCCGGCGTTCATCGGCGCCGGCCTGGCGGTGTTGCTGGTCTGCGCCCTGATGCCCAAATACAACGCCGAACTGTTGCTCAACCGCGTCGCGGTGACGCTGTCAGGGGCCGAGCGTGCTTATCAGGAGCCTGCCTGGCGCCTGGACGCAGCGCCCAGGCAGGCTGAGTAGGCCGCCAGGTCCAGCGCCAGGTTGCTGTCCACCATCAACGCCAGCAATTGCGTCTGTGCCTGAAAGCGTCGTGCATCACGTCGACGGCGCGCGCCCTTCATTTGCCCGAACAACGCCTGGGTGATCTGCTGCGGGGAACTGCCGTGCAGCTGGTCCAGCCAATGCCCGATGGCCTGGGTGTTGCGCTGGTACTGTTCTGGCGAGGCCGGCTCCGCAAACCCTTCGAACATTCCCGTGAGCTTTCGCAGCGCATACCCGCGTTTCACATCCCCCCACAGGCTCATGGCCGTTCCTCGGTGCCGGAGATATTCGCCAGCAATTCGGCGGTTTTTACCTGCATGAACTGGCTGTCACCGCGACTTTCCACGCACAGGCACACCGACAACGCGTCGCTGACCTGCAATTTGAAGCGCCAGTCGGCGAACACCATCGACAGCCCGGCGCCGGTTTCGTCGGTGTCCAGGGAGTTGCTGGCATAGAGCACCTGCATGCGCGCGACAACGCTGGTCGAATTATTCACATCAATATGGATGTTTCCCGAAGAGGGGAATAAGCCAATACGTTCTACCAATAACTTTGACGTGTTCATGGCCGCTCCTCGCCGTTCTGTTCAGGTGGCACTTTATTATGATGTTGCGACGAAGTAAGTGAATGTTAGATTTTGTCGGATGATTAATGCTTGTTATTTTTCGTCTGCCTCAAGAGATGGTCGAATAATAAAGCCTGTGTTCATAATTGCCTGGCTGCTGTGTTGAGGTTGTGTTGCTGTTTTATTCAGGGCGCAGGCACTTACCTTTAACTATTCATCTTCTGCGGCGCGTGAGAGGTTGCCTTGTTCAATAGGATTTTGATCGTGTGTGTCGGCAATATCTGTCGCAGTCCCACCGCGGAAAAACTGCTCCGCACGGCGCTGGCGTCTTCCGCTATTGAAGTGAGTTCGGCGGGGCTGGCGGCATTGTCCGATCACCCGCTGGAACCCACGGCTTCACAGGTTTTGCAAGAACATGGGCATGGCCCGTGCCTGCACAAGGCGCGCCAGCTGACCAGCGATGCGGTGAGTGATGCGGACTTGATCCTGGTCATGGAGCAACGGCATATCGACGGGGTGCTGAGCCTTGCGCCCGAAGCGCGGGGCAAGGTGTTCCTGCTGGGTAAGTGGCAGCAGAACCGTGAGATCAAAGACCCTTATCGCCAGGGTAAACCGGCATTTGTGCATGCCTATGCGTTGATCGAACAAGCCGCCCAGGCTTGGGCGCAGCGGTTAGTCGGCTGAACACGGTCACTGCAATAAAACGCTATTGATCACTGTTAAAAAGAGTAACGCCTAGTTAAATAAGCCTGGGGTGTTTTATCCGGCACTAGTGAGCGTTTGTGTATTGAGTGAAGTCGTTAAACGTGCAGGGAGCCGGGCGTCTTGCACCCTGTGCCATGCTTTGACTATTTGCAGGAAAAAAGAACTGACTTATGCAATCAGCACCCACTGTAACGTCACATAACACTGAAGAAACTGATCTGGATTTTATGATGCTGGTGGGGACACTGCTGGATCATAAATGGCTGATTGGTGTCATCAGTGCCGCCTTCATGGCCCTTGGCGTGGCCTATGCCGTGTTGTCGACACCTGTCTACCAAGCCACGGCACTGGTGCAGGTCGAGCCGAAAAAGAGCGACATGTTGGGGTTTTCGGATGTCGGCAGTCTGTTGGGCAAGGAGTCGCCCACCGTGACCGAAATCGAGCTGATCCGTTCGCGAATCACCATCGGTACCGCCGTCGATAATCTGAACCTGGACCTTGAGGTCAAGCCCCGGCGCTTTCCGTTGGTGGGGGATTTTATCGCCCGGCGTTTCAAACCTGCCGAGCCGCGTGCCATGGCCAGCCCCTGGTTCGGCCTGGACCGCTTCGGCTGGGGTGGTGAGCTGCTGACGTTTTCGCGGTTGCAGCTGCCCGCTGAACTGCTTGGCCAGGAGCTGACCTTGACGGCCGGCGAGGGCGCCAGTTTTACCCTGACGGACCCGGATGGCCAGGTGTTGCTGGCAGGCCAGGTCGGGCGCTTCTATGAGAGCAATGGCATCAGGCTGCAGGTCGATGCGCTTCAGGCCAACCCGGGGACGCAGTTCAGCGTGGTCCGTTCGCCGCGCCTGACCACTATCCTGCGCTATCAGAAACTGCTGGATGTGGCGGAGCGGGGCAAGGAGTCAGGCATCATCGGCCTGGCGCTGGAAAGCACGCGCCCGGCGGCCGCGATCCAGGTGCTCAATGAAGTGGCGCGGATCTACGTGCGACAGAACATTGATCGCACTTCGGCCGAAGCAGCCCAGAGCCTGGCGTTCCTCAAGGATCAGTTGCCGCAGGTGCGCAAGGACGTCGAGCAGGCGGAAACCGCGCTGAACCAGTTTCAGATCCGCAATAAAACCATCGACATCAGCCTGGAAGCCAAGGCGATTCTCGACCAGATCGTCGCGTTGGATGCGAGCATCTCCGAACTCAAGATGCAGCAGGCGGAAATAGAACGAAAGTTCACCCCCCAGCACCCGGTGTATCGAGCGTTGCTGACCCAATTGGCCGAGCTGACCGCACGTCAGGATGAGTTGGCCAAGAAGGTCGAGAGCCTGCCCACCACGCAGCAGGAGCTGCTGAGCCTGACCCGCGACCTGAAGGTCAGCACCGAGATCTACACCCAACTGCTGAACAAGTATCAGGAGCTGGATGTGATGCGCGCCGGCACCGTGGGCAATGTGCGCCTGATCGACAGCGCCGATGTCGACTTGCGCAACCCCGTCCGGCCACAGAAAGCGCTGATTGTGGTGATCGCCACGTTGCTGGGTGCCTTCGTCGCGATTGCCCTGGTGCTGTTTCGCAAGGCGCTCAACCGCGGAGTCACCAACCCCAACGATCTGGAAAAGCTCGGCCTGCCGGTGTACGCGGCCATCCCGTTCAGCACGATCCAGAAGGATTTCGACCAGACGCTGCTGCGCACCCGCAAGGCCGATACGCCGCAGCTGCTTGCTGTCAGCAACCCGACTGACCTTGCCATCGAGGGGCTGCGCAGCCTGCGTACCAGCCTGCATTTCGCCATGCTGGAAGCCGGCAACAATCGCCTGATGATTTCCGGGCCCAGCCCACAGGTGGGCAAGACGTTCGTCTCGGCGAACCTGGCGGCGGTGGTCGCGCATTCGGGGCAGCGCGTGCTGCTGGTCGATGTGGACATGCGCAAGGGCTACTTGCACAAGGTCTTCGGCGTGACGGCGGAGCATGGTTTGTCTGACGTCTTGGCCAGGCGCTGCGAGCTGACCACCGCCATTCACTCCACGGCGGTGGAAAACCTCCACCTCATCAGCCGTGGGCAGATACCGCCGAACCCTTCGGAATTGTTGATGCACGCCAATTTCACCGCGTTCCTCGAACAGGTCAGTGGGCTGTATGACCTGGTGATCCTGGACACGCCGCCGTTTTTGGCGGTGACCGACGCAACCATCGTCGGTCGCCAGTCCGGCACCAACCTGATCGTGGCCCGTTTCGAACTCAACTCGGTGCGCGAGGTGGAGTTGACGATGCGCCGCTACCAGCAAAACGGCATCGAGCTCAAAGGCGCGATTTTCAACGGTATCGAGAAGCGCTCATCGGCCAAATACGGCTACGGCGCCTACAGCTACTACCACTACGAATACAAGTCAGACAGCGTTTGAGCCTGGGCCACCGGCACTTGAAGCCCTGCGCGCAGCACCTTTACCACTGGCCGTACGTTCAACGAGAAACGCTATGAAAGTAACAGTATTTGGCATCGGTTATGTGGGCCTGGTCCAGGGAGCGGTACTCGCTGAAGTCGGTCACGACGTGCTGTGTGTCGATATCGACGCCCAGCGGGTCGAGCGCCTGAACCAGGGCCATATCCCGATCTATGAGCCTGGCCTGGAGACCCTGGTCAGGGAAAACCACGCGGCGGGCCGCTTGAATTTCACCACCGATGCCGTCGCCGGGGTCAAGCATGGTGAAGTGCAATTTATCGCGGTGGGCACGCCGCCGGATGAAGACGGCTCCGCCGACTTGAAATACGTGCTGACGGTGGCCGAGACCATCGGCCAGCACATGCAGGCCCCGTTGACCATCATCGACAAGTCCACTGTGCCGGTGGGCACCGCCGACAAGGTCAGCGCGCGCGTGGCTGCCATGCTGGCCTTGCGTGACCGTACCGACTTGACCTTCGACGTGGTCTCCAACCCCGAGTTTCTCAAGGAAGGTTGCGCGGTGGCCGACTGCATACGCCCGGACCGTATTGTCATCGGCACCGCCAGCCGGCATGCCGAAGCGGTGATGCGCGAACTATATGCGCCGTTCAACCGCAACCACGAAAAGATCATCGTGATGGATGTGCGCAGCGCCGAACTCACCAAGTACGCCGCCAATTGCCTGCTCGCCACCAAGATCAGTTTCATGAACGAGATGGCCAACCTGGCGGAAAGGCTGGGGGCCGATATCGAGATGGTGCGCCAGGGCATCGGCTCCGATCCGCGCATCGGCTACCACTTTCTGTATGCCGGCGTCGGGTATGGCGGGTCGTGTTTTCCCAAGGATGTCCAGGCGTTGATCCAGACCGCCGATGGCATCGACTTCGACGCCACGCTGCTCAAGGCGGTGGAACGGCGCAACGCCGAACAGAAAAATACCCTGTTCAACAAACTGTCCAGTCACTTCAAGGGTGAACTGGTGGGCAAGACCTTCGCGCTGTGGGGGCTGAGTTTCAAACCCAATACCGATGACATGCGCGAGGCGCCCAGCCGTGTGCTGATGGAAGCGCTCTGGCGTGCGGGCGCCAAGGTGCAGGCGTTTGACCCGCAGGCCATGGAAGAAACCCAGCGGCTCTACGGCGACCGCGACGACCTGCGCCTGTGCGGGACCAAGGAGGCCGCCCTCAAGGGCGCCGACGCCTTGATGATTGTCACCGAATGGCAGGTGTTCAAGGCACCGGACTTCACGGTGATCCAGCAGCAGCTCAAACAGCCGTTGATTTTTGACGGGCGCAACCTGTACGACCCCGCGAGTGTGCTGAAGAAAGGCATTCACTACATATCCATCGGGCGACCTCTCGACACCGTATAGGTCATCCCATGAGCGTAGTTAAAAGAATCGTCAATGGCATTGGTGCCAACTCGTTCGGCCAGGTGGTCAACCTGCTGATCCAGTTGGTGAGTGTGCCGGTACTGATCGCCAGTTGGGGCTTTGGCGCCTACAGCGAGTGGGTGGTGCTGTCGGCGATCCCCACCTACCTGGCGCTGTCTGACCTGGGCGTGACCACGGCGGCGTCGAGCAAGGTGGTGATCTGGCATGAACGCGGGCGGGTCAGGGTGGCCCGTGCGGTCTACAGCACCAGCTTTGCGTTTTTAGTCCTGGCGGGGCTCAGCGTGCTGGTGCTGGCCCTCGGGGCCATGGCGTTTTTCGACCTGTTCGGCGTGCTCAATCTCCACGCCATCAGGAGCCACGATGGGGTGTTGATCCTGTCGACACTCACCGGCTATTCGCTGCTGTGCCTGTTCACGAACATGATCTCGATCCGCTACCGGGCCAGCAAGGCGTTGCCGTTGTCGGCCTTCATCATGAACGTCATCAGGATGCTCGAATGGACGGCCGCATTGGTGTGCGCCTCGCTCACCCACAGCCTGGTCGCTACCAGCCTGACGTTGCTGGGCGTGCGCCTGATCGGCCTCCTCAGCAAAAACCTGATTGCCAATCGGCTGGGCATCACCTTGCGTTTCGATCCGGCGGCGATCGGCAAGCGTGCGTTCACCACCTTGATCAAACCCTCGATTGCCTCGCTGGCGTTTCCCATCGGCCTGGCGCTGAACGTGCAGGGCTTGATCATCCTGCTGTCGGTGCTGCTGTCGCCGGCCCATGCGGCGATCTTTGGCTTGTACCGCACCATTTCGAGGGTGCTGGTGCAGTTCTCGACGGTGGTCAACCAGTCCCTGTGGCCGGAGATCTCCTATGCATTTTCGGTCGGAGACAACCAATTGGTCAGGAAGATGATTCGCTACGCCTTGAAGTTTTCACTGCCCATCGCCTGTGTGATGGGGGTGCTGGTGGTGGTGTTTGGCGGCACCATATTCGATGTGTGGTCGGGCCGGAAGGACGATTACTCCAGCACCATCATGCTGGTGCTGACCCTCGGCGCACTGACCCACGTGGCCTGGCAGGTGTACTGGGTCGCGTTGATGGCGACGGCGTCCTACTCGCGCTTCGCACTGGTGTTCATGCTGGTGTCGATAGCCAGTGTGCTGGCGGTTTTCGGCCTGGCACAACCCTTCGGCCTGCTCGGCGTCTGCTATGTGCTGGTGGCCACGGAAGTCGTGTTGTTCTGCTTTGCCAGGCACGGTTTTCATCGTCTTGAAGTGAGGATGGCCCGTGTTGATCAATGACTTGATTCGGCAGCGATTGAAAGTCAACCCGCTGACGCTGGAGGGCCTCAAGTACCTGGCCAAGCGTGTGCTGTTGCTGGGCCGGCTGCTCAAGGCCAGTCGCCGCCAGCGTGCATTGCGTCGCCAGGGCGCCACGCTGGGCTCGCTGGTGATGATCAACGCTTGCGAGTTCGAAGGGGCGCTGGCGCGCTTCAGCATTGGTACCGGCAGCTTTATCGGCCAGCGCAGCTTCATTCAATTGCACGCCCCCGTGCGCATCGGCGCCCACGTCGCGATCAATGAGGGCGTGAGGATCCTGACCGGTACCCATGCCCTCGATGACCCCGCCTGGCGCCTGAAGGTTGCAGCGGTGGTGATCGGTGATTACGCCTGGATAGCCACCGGCGCGATGATCCTGCCGGGCGTCACGATCGGCCAGGGCGCCGTGGTGGGGGCGGGCAGTGTGGTCAACCGCGATGTGGAACCCTTCACGGTCGTGGCGGGCAACCCGGCACGGGTCGTCAGGCAGCGTGCCACGCGCACGTTCACCTACAGTCCGGCGCGTTCAAGTGCCATCGTCGAAGCCTGGATGGGGAAATAAAATGATTCTCGTCGCCCATCCCGTCGGTAACCAGAATGTCCGTGCGTTGCTGCGTGCGTTGAACCAACGACAGCTGCTGCATTCCTTTCATACCTCGCTGGCGCTGCACAAGGATTCGCTGTTGTGCCGCCTGCCTATCGTGGGCAAGGAGTGCCTGCGCCGCACCTTTGACCAGGTCGATGGCGCGCTGCTGCACAGCTACCCGCGCTACGACGTGCCGCGCGTGCTCTGCGACAAGCTCAAGTGGTTTCGCCTCACGCAGCGCAACAGCGGAATGTTCTGCCCGGAAAATGTGTACCAGCACATTGACCAGTCCAGCGCGCAGTTCTTGTACCGCTCCGCGCGCAAACCCCGGCACGTGTACGGCTACGACGGCAAGTGCCTGGCCTTGTTCCGCGCGGCCCGCGACATCGGCGGGATCACCCTCAATTATGAGGCGGCCTTTGGCTCGGTCGCCTACGCGTGCAAAGTCCTTGAGCATGAGCGCGAGGCCAACCCCGCGTGGCGCGCCAGCATCCCGAACATCAGTGACGACACCGTGCGCAAGCAGACCACCGAGTTGGCGCTGGCGGACAGGATCATCGTCGCGAGTACGTTTGCCAAGCGAACCCTGGGTGACTTTGGCATCGCCCCAGGCAAGGTCTCGATCACACCCTACGGTGCACCGGCGCCGCTGGCACATCCGCCGGCAGCGGTGCGCCCCGGTGCGCGGTTGAAGGTGATGTTTATCGGCGCGCTGACCCAGCAGAAAGGCCTCTCGTACTTCTTCGAGGCGCTGAACCTGGCCGCCAGCAGTGTTGCCCTCGACGTCACGGTGATCGGTGGGGACTACGCCAACGGCCGTAACCCGACGCTCAACGCCGAGCTGAAAAAGGTCCAGTGGTTCAGCTCGGCCTCCCACGACCAGGTGATTCGCCATCTGCAGGAGGCCGACGTGCTGGTCCTGCCGTCACTCGCCGAAGCGTTCGGCCTGGTGGTGGGTGAAGCGCTCTCCACGGGGACGGCGGTGATCGTCTCGCAGAACTGTGGCGCGGCCGACCTGGTCGTCGAGGGGGTCAATGGCTACGTGGTGCCGATCAGGTCTGCCGAAGCCATTGCCAGCCGCCTGGTGGAACTGGCCAGTGATCGGCAGAAACTCGCGACGTTGAAGCACAACGCGCTGCTGTCTGCCGGCGGCACGACCTGGGACAGCTACGCCAGGGAGGTGCTGGATGCAATCCTTTGCCAGCCCTGAACGGCTCAGCCTGCACGAGCGCTACCGGACCCGCGTGGTCAGTGCGTTCGTGCTCATCTACCTGCTCATCCTGTTCGAAGGGATCTTGCGCAAGTGGGTGGTGCCCGGCCTCAGCTCGGTGATCTATTTCATCAAGGACCCTATTGTCCTTTACATCTACTGGTGTGCCTTCAGGTTCGGGTTCTTTTCGAAAAACCTGGTGTCGGCTTACTTCGTGGTGCTGGTCATGGTGTTCTTCGTGCTGGTGTCGGCGTTTTTATTGAGCAGCCCTGAAGGGGTCGTCATCTACGGCTACGGCGTGCGCAACTACCTGCTGTATTTCCCGTTGATCTTCGTGGCCGGCAAGACCCTCAGGCTGACGGATGTCTATCGGTTCGCGCGCATCACACTGTTTGCCGCGATCCCGATCAGCGTGCTGGTGGTGCTGCAATATTCGTCCGGGCCCCAGGCGTACGTAAACAAAGGCATCGGCGATGACGACTTCATCTTCATGATCGCCGACGGTGTCGTCAGGCCGTATGGGACCTTTACCTTTACCGCCGGGCACGTGGTGTATGTCTCCGCCTGCTTTGCGTTCCTGGTCGCGTCGATCTTCGACAAGGCGCTGTTCCAGGCGGTGTTTGCGCGGCGCTATGGCCTCTTTGCGGTGTCTGCGGCCTCGGTGGCGGTGATGTGTTTTCTCACCGGCTCAAGGGCCATCTATGCCTATGCGGCGATCGTATTGCTCGCTGCGCTGGTGGTGGCCTTGATCAAGAAGTCGCAGCGCAACCTGCTGGCGCTGTTCCTGCTGGCGGCCGCGTTGTTTGTCAGCCTGTTGATCTTCATGTCGACCGACAGCTACCAGGTACTGGTCGAGCGCAACCGCAGCGCGGTGGCCAGTGAAGGCTCGCCGGTGACCCGCGCATTTTCCAGCCTGTATGCATTTACCCGGGTGGTCGACGACGCGCCGCTGTGGGGGCACGGCATCGGGTCGGGCACCAATGCCGCATCGACCCTGCTGCGCGCCGGGCGCGAGCAGGGCGCAGGCTTCTTGCTGGCCGAGGACGAGTGGTCGCGAATTGTCCTGGAGATGGGCCTTCCTGCCGGGGCGATGTTCATCCTGTTCAGGATCTTTGTCCTGCTGTGGTTGCTGCTCAAATCCTATAAGGCGCTGGTGCGCCAGGGCACGGGGGTGCCGTTGCTGCTGTGCGGGTTCCTCGCGCCGATTTTGTTCAACGGGGTGATGACCATGCAGGGCACGTTCCTGGCGTTTGGCGTGCTCTACGCCTGCCTGATTCTCGCGGCCTGCAAGAAATCCTGAATCCACTCAACGCATCAGCGGACGACAGCACTTGAAGTTACTAAGAATCATCTCTTCGGTTAAACCGGAAAATGGCGGCCCGATCAACGCCGCTCGGGAAATTGACAAGGTGCTGGTCCAGGACGGGCATCGGGTGGATGTCTTGACGCTGGATGCGCACTTTGCGGTCGACTACCCGGGCGCTGTGCACTTCATGGGGCCGAGTCGGTTCGGCTATGGGCTGAACGGCAATATCCGCCAATGGCTGGAGCAGCACGCGCGCGAGTACGACTTCTTCATCATCAATGGGTTGTGGCAGTACCACGGTTTTGTCGCCCGCCAGGTGCTGAACGCGCAGGATAGGCCGTACATTGTGTATACCCACGGCATGCTCGACCCCTGGTTCAAGCACGAATACCCGCTCAAGCATTTGAAGAAATGGTTGTACTGGCCGTGGGGTGAGTACCGGGTGCTGAGGGATGCCAAGCGCGTGGTGTTTACCAGCGAGGAAGAGAAAATCCGCGCGCGTGAGTCGTTCTGGCTGTATCGCGCCAACGAGACGATCACCGCCTACGGCACCGCCAGCCCGCCGGCTGACGGCGCGCGCCTGGCGCAGGCCTTTATCGAGGATCACCCCGAGTTGCAGGGCAAGCGGCTGATCCTGTTCCTGAGCCGCATCCACGTCAAAAAAGGCTGCGATCACCTGCTGCAGGCGTTTGCCCAGGTCGCTGGCCAGGACGCGCGTTTGCACCTGGTGATGGCCGGCCCCGATCAAGGTGGCTGGGGCCAGGCGCTGCGGGCGCAGGCCGAGCAGTTGGGGATCGCCCACCGCGTGAGCTGGCCTGGCATGTTGCAAGGCGTCGCCAAGTGGGGGGCGTTCTATGCGGCCGAGGTGTTTTGCCTGCCTTCCCATCAGGAGAATTTTGGCGTGGTCGTGGCTGAAGCCCTGGCCTGCGGCAAGCCGGTACTGATCAGCAACAAGGTGAATATCTGGCGTGAAATCGACCAGGACGCCGTCGGGTTTGTCAGTGAAGACACCGCCGCCGGAACCGTGCTTAACCTGCAACGCTGGCTGCAGCTCGATGTGCCGGGCTACGCGCAGATGTCGGCACGCGCCAAGGTGTGTTTCAGCCAACGCTTTCATATCCGCCGCGGCGCCCAGCGCCTTTTGGAAATCGTGCGGGAGTGTTGCCCATGATTCTCCAAGGCAATGACCCGCATCGCTCGGCGTCATTTTCACTCGGCCATCGGATCCGCCGTCAGCTGTGGAACATGGTGTACGTGGTGCTGTTTCGCACCAGCCCACGCCCTTTTCATGCCTGGCGGGCATTCTTGCTGCGCCTGTTCGGGGCGCGACTGGGCAAGGGCGTGCACGTGTACCCACGGGCGAAAGTCTGGGCACCGTGGAACCTGGAGCTGGGTGACCACGTCGGGATTGCCGATGGCACCACCCTCTACAACATGGCGTTGATCCGGATCGGGCGCTACAGCGTGATTTCCCAGGGCGCGCATTTGTGCGGTGGCTCCCACGACTACAACAGTCGCAATTTCCAGCTGTATGCCAAGCCTATCGTGCTGGGCGAGCACGTGTGGGTGTGTGCCGAGGCCTTTATCACCCTTGGCGTGTGTATTGCCGATGGCGTGGTGGTGGGCGCGCGCACCCTGGTGATCAAGAGCATCGCGCAGCCATGGACCGTGCATGCCGGGCATCCGTCGCGGCAGATCAGCCAGCGCACCCAACACGTGCAGGAGTCGAGGCCATGACCCGCGAAACCGTCAGCGTCATTATCCTGACCTACAACGAAAGCCTGCACATCGCCCGTGCCATCGACTCGGCACGCGCTTTCAGCGACGAGGTGCTGGTGGTGGACTCGTTCTCCACCGACGACACCTGCGACATCGCCCGCCGTCACGGCGCGCTGGTGGTGCAGCACCCCTTCGTCAACCAGGCCAAGCAGTTCCAGTGGGCGTTGGACCACCTGCCGATTACCGGCAACTGGACGATGCGCCTGGACGCCGACGAGATCATCGAGGCCGACCTGGCCTCCGCGATCAATACCCGCTTGCCGACATTGGCCGGCGATATCACCGGCATCAACTTCAAGCGCAAGCATATTTTCATGGGGCGCTGGGTGCGCCACGGCGGGCGTTACCCGCTCAAGATGCTGCGCCTGTGGCGCAGCGGGCTGGGGCGCGTGGAAGACCGCTGGATGGATGAGCACATCTCGGTGGCCGAGGGCCGCACCATCACCCTGGACGGCGGATTTGCCGACCAT
>Ga0247742_10001524_pt1 | contig 16062 bp, 17 predicted proteins | sample UWRJL208509C2_FD_180944 | JGI IMG/M metagenome (GOLD analysis project Ga0247742, IMG submission 180944) | Plant litter microbial communities from Arlington Agricultural Research Station in Wisconsin, United States - UWRJ-L208-509C-2 | ecosystem: Environmental > Terrestrial > Plant litter >...
CCTCAGCCTCGCGCAGATGGAGGAGCAGCTCAAGCCGATCGCGCTCGAGCGGTTCGCCAACATCACGGCGATCTACAAGAAATTCTCGAAGATGCAGCAGCAGCGCCTCGACCAGATGGGCGCTGGTGGCGAGCTGTCGGCGGCCGAGGAGCGCAAGTACCAGAAGCTGCGCGAAGACCTCACCGCCGAGGTCGAGAGCGTCCAGTTCCACAACGCCAAGATCGAATATCTCGTCGATCAGCTCTATTCGTTCAACCGGCGCCTCACCGCGCTGGGCGGCCAGATGCTGCGCCTCGCCGAGCGTCACAAGGTCAGCCGCAAGGACTTCCTCGATCGCTACATCGGCCACGAACTCGACGAAGCCTTCCCGTCGAGCGCCGCCAAGGTCGACAAGAAATGGGCCGCGTTCGTCCTCAATGAGACCGAAGCCGCCGACCGCATCCGCCTCGAAATCTCCGAGATCAGCCAGCAGACCGGCATGGCGCTCGGCGAGTTCCGCCGCATCGTCAACATGGTCCAGAAGGGCGAGCGCGAGGCGCGCATCGCCAAGAAGGAAATGGTCGAGGCGAACCTGCGGCTCGTCATCTCGATCGCCAAGAAATACACCAATCGCGGCCTGCAATTCCTGGATCTCATCCAGGAGGGCAATATCGGACTGATGAAGGCGGTCGATAAGTTCGAATATCGTCGCGGCTACAAGTTCAGCACCTATGCGACCTGGTGGATTCGTCAGGCGATCACGCGCTCGATCGCCGATCAGGCGCGCACGATCCGCATCCCGGTCCACATGATCGAGACGATCAACAAGCTGGTCCGCACCAGCCGCCAGTTCCTCCACGAGCAGGGCCGCGAACCCACGCCCGAGGAAATGGCCGAGCGGCTGAGCATGCCGCTCGAAAAGGTGCGCAAGGTGATGAAGATCGCCAAGGAGCCGATCAGCCTCGAAACGCCGATCGGCGACGAGGAGGATTCGCACCTCGGCGATTTCATCGAGGACAAGAACGCGATCATCCCGGTCGATGCCGCGATCCAGGCGAACCTCAAGGAAACCGTCACGCGCGTGCTGGCGAGCCTCACCCCACGCGAGGAACGCGTGCTGCGGATGCGCTTCGGCATCGGCATGAACACCGATCACACGCTCGAGGAAGTCGGTCAGCAGTTCAGCGTGACGCGCGAGCGCATCCGCCAGATCGAGGCGAAGGCGCTCCGCAAGCTCAAGCACCCGAGCCGCTCGCGCAAAATGCGGTCGTTCCTCGACCAATAAGTCTGCCGTTCTCGAAGCCGCTGGTTCTGACTTAGACCAGCGGCTTCGGTTTTGCTGCCGCAGCGCGCAGCAACTTGCTCCGTTCCGGTGCGGAGAGTCATCGCCAAACGCGCGCGATCGGCTAAACTATCGTCATGCCCAACCGCCAGCCCCGGTCGATCCCGCGCCAGCGATCGACGGCGTTCCTGCGCCGCTGACTACCTGGCCGAGAGAAACACCGTTAAGCCGATCTACACCACGTCTTTACGCGCTTCGTATAAACCAAAAGGGCTAAACGCACACCGACACGATCTCCCAAAGGGGCATGACGATTTGATGGCGTTAGAGGCGATATCGATGAAACCAGCCAATGACGCCTGGCACATGCTCGCAGCGCTCGCTGCGGCGGACGGCAGCACCGCCCATCCGCGTGTCGCCGCGCTCACAGCGCCGGACGCCGCCAAGCGCGACGTCGCCGATGCGGTCCATGCGATCTGCACGATCCACGGTCGCTATCTGTTCGAGGACACCGTACTTCACCGCGACGAACACACCGCCGAATGGTTCGAGCGCATAACCGCCGCCTTCACGAACGAACGCGCCTATCTCGCCCACCTCACCGCCGCCGCCGGCCCCCTGCCCTCGACCCCGGGCCAGGCCGAAGCCGACGCCGCGTTCGCCAGCCAGCGCCACACCTTCGACATGCTCGCCCGTTCGGATCGCAGGGGCTGCGCGGTTGGCACCGCCCTCGCCCTCGTGCTCGACTGGCAGGCGATCCGCACCGTGCTCGACGCCGCCGCCTGGCGGTTCGGCGTCGCGGTGCCGCCGTCCGACCTGCCCGACCGCGCCGATCTCGCCGCGTTCGTCGCGACTGCCAGCGATTCGCCCGCGACCCTGCGCGCCATCGCCTTCGGCGCGCAACAGGTCTTCGCCCAGCATCGCGGGCTGTGGAGCCTGCTCGAAGCCCGCGCCAGCGCCCGCAACCACCACGACTGAGCGGCTTGCGCGGCCGCGCGCGATACCCCTATCCTCGCGACAGCAAAGGGGGACGAGATGACCAAGGGCGGATGCCTGTGCGGCGCGGTGCGCTACGATATTCCCGGTGAGCCGATCGCGGCGCGCGCCTGCTGGTGCCGGCTGTGCCAATATCTCGGCGCGGGCAGCGGCACCGTCAACGTCGCCTTCCACAGCGAAGGCGTGACGATCGCCGGGGAACCGCGCTGGCGAACCGACACCGCCGATAGCGGCAACACCCTCCGTCGCGGCTTCTGCGCCGACTGCGGCACGCCGCTGTTCAGCACCACCGACGTGCGCCCGCACCTGATCTTCGTGCGCGCCGGCTCGCTCGACGATCCCGATCTGATCGCCCCCGGCGCGACGATCTGGACCAGCGAAGCACCGGCATGGGCGCATTTCGATCCAGCGCTGCCGCAAGTCGAAAAACAGCCCCCGCCAGTGGCGTGAAACCGTCTTCCCCGGCCCCGCCGGGGAAGCGGTCACCAACCGCTCGGCTTGCCCCGATTTTGCACGTCGAGCCAGACTGTGAGCCGCGCGAAGTAATCGACCATCGCTTGCCCCGGCATCTCGCAACTGCCGGTGAACGCCTGCAACGCACCCGGCCACGGCTTCGACTGCCCAAGTCCTCTTGTCTCGATACGATAAACTGTGCCGCAGCCAGCGGTCAGGTCAAACCGCGAGAAAGTCGGCGATTTTCCGGCCCAGCTCGGGCTTTACCACCGCACTCATGTGGTTGCCGGGGATCTCCCGGAACGTGCCATCGACCAGCGCCTCGGCCAGTTCCGCGCCCGAACCATTGTCGTCGTCATCGACCCCGGTCAGCACCAGAGTCGGCGTGGTGATCGCCGCGACCGCCTCGGCCGGCGTATCGACGAACGTGTCGAGAATGCGCAGCAGCGCTTGCGGATCGCCCTTGGTGGTTTTGAGGAAAGCCTCGGTCAGCCATTCGTTGCTGCCGCGCGCGAAACTGCCGAGGTTGGTCAGCACGTGGCGGAAATAGCTGCCACGCCCGGCAGTATGCACGATCCCCTGATAGCCCATCCCCGACAGCACCGCGCGTCGTGGCGTCGCGCCATTGGCGAGCATCCGCACCGTCGTCCGGCCCCCCAGCGAATAGCCGGCGAGATCGTAATCGGTCAGCCCAAGATGCGCGATCAGCGCGAAGCCGTCGTGCATCAGCACATCGGGCGGATAGCTGGCGGCATCGTGCGGCTTGGCACTGCTCCCGTGCGCGCGCAGATCGGGCATGATGACACGGAAGCCGCGCGCCGCGATCAGCGCGGCATGGCCGTAGCGAATCCAGTTGGTGAACGCGTCGGAGAAATAGCCGTGGATCAGGACGACCGGCCTGCCCTCACCCGTCTCGCGCCACGCAATGCGGGTGCCGTCGAAACTGTCGAAAAACTGCGGTTCAATCGGGGAGCTTGCCAAGTGCGTCGATCCAGCGGTCTGAGGTCGAGGGGTTATCCTCGCTCCTTATCCGCGGCAGGTCACGCGTGTCGATCCATGCTTCGTGCAAACTTTCGGCGCCCGAATGCTCGCGCGGCACGAACCGCCCGGGCTGGTCGAAGCTGCCGACGGTCAGGTCCATCGTCTCGCCGGGCTCGAGGAACTCGAACGTCAGCGGCGTGCCGCACTCCCGGCAAAACCCGCGCTCCGCGATCAGCGAGGACCGGAAGCGCTCGGGCGGCTGCGTCGTCCATTCGACATCGGCGATCCGCACGCCCTTGAACGCGATCGAAACGCCCCCGGTCGCGCGCTGGCACATCCGGCAATGGCACAGATACGCGTCGTCATCGTCGATCGCGACCGCGTAGCGGATGCGGCCGCACTGGCAGCCGCCGGTCAGGGTTTCGGTCACGATCCAAGAAGCTCCGTCTGGCCACCATAACCATGCTGCATGGCGGCACGTGCGAACTTCTCATCGGCCGTCAGCACGATCGCGTCCTCCTCGGCCTTCGCCAGTGCTAGATACAGGCAGTCATAAACCGGATGCTGTAATCGGAAGGACAGCGACAACGCTGCCGACAGCAGGTCATCGGCTGGGAAGAATGTATCGACGATCTGCTCGAGCGCCTTGACGCCCGACTCTGCCACTGCCTCATCGGCACGCGACTGATGGGCTTTCTTCCAAAGCGCATGCGTCACTTCCAGCAGCATCCAGTCGGGCGCGATGATCCGGCCTGCCGCGCTGACCCGTTCCAATGCGGCATCGCTACCCGATTCTTCGCTGACCAGCTTCACGGCAACGCTCGCGTCGAGCACGATCACCGTCATTCCGATACGCCATAGCCCCGATCCCGGGCTTCGCGGATGATCTGGGTGCTATCGACATCCCCCGCGCCAGGTGGCGTCAATGCACGCATCCGGCGCGACAATTCTACGAGTTCCTCTCTGGACAATCGCTTTGGCAGCGGACGGCTACGCTGAAGTGCCTCGCGGAGCTCCGCCTCCAGCGAACGACCTCCATCTTTCGCCGCACGCCGGAAATCCTCCAGCAAGCCATCGTCGAGATTGCGGATCAGAACCTGTCCCATGAGTCAGTGATAGCATGTTGCTATCACTGATTCAAGAATCAATCCGCCTTCTGCAAATGCCGCCGCCCGAGCAACTCGGCGATCTGCACCGCGTTCAGCGCCGCACCTTTGCGGAGATTGTCGCTCACACACCACAAGGACAGGCCGTTCTCCACGGTCGGGTCTTCGCGCACGCGGCTGATGAAGGTGGCATATTCGCCGACGCACTCGACCGGCGTGACATAACCGCCGTCCTCACGCTTATCGACGAGCATGATGCCGGGCGCTTCACGAAGGATGTTCTGCGCCTCCTCGGCCGAAATCTCGCGCTCGAACTCGATGTTGATCGCTTCGGAATGGCCGACGAACACCGGCACGCGCACGCAGGTCGCGTGGACCTTGATCTTCTTGTCGAGGATCTTCTTGGTCTCGACCACCATCTTCCACTCTTCCTTGGTCGATCCGTCGTCGAGGAAGCTGTCGATATGCGGGATCACGTTGAACGCGATCTGCTTGGTGAACTTCTTCGCCTCGGCGCTGTCGCCGACGAAGATGTTGCGGCTCTGCTCGAACAGTTCGTCCATGCCTGCCTTGCCCGCGCCCGACACCGACTGATAGGTCGCGACGACGACGCGCTTGATCGTGGCGGCGTCATGCAGCGGCTTCAACGCGACGACCATCTGCGCGGTCGAGCAGTTCGGGTTGGCTATGATGTTCTTGACGCGATAGCCGGCGATCGCCTCGGGGTTCACCTCTGGCACGATCAGCGGCACGTCCGGGTCCATCCGGTAGAGCGACGAGTTGTCGATCACCGTGCAGCCCGCCGCGGCAAAGCGTGGCGCATGGATCTTGGTCGCTTCGGAGCCGATCGCGAACAGGGCCATGTCCCAGCCGGCCGGATCGAAATTCTCGATGTTCTGGACCTTGAGCTTCTTGCCGGTCTCGCCGAAATCGACCTCGTCGCCCTGGCTGCGCGAGGATGCGACGACGGCGATCTCGTCCGCCGGAAATTCGCGCTCCGCCAGAATGTTCAGCATTTCGCGCCCGACATTGCCGGTGGCACCCGCGACGACGATCCGATAACCCATGATGTTCTCCAATTCGGGCCGTGCCCGTAGCGTCATTGCGCGGCAGCGTCCATCGACTTTGCTAATCGTGCGTGCGCGCTTGCCAGGTCGCATGGGTGATGCCGTGGACCTCGGCGAGATGGTCGGTCAGCGCATCGAGTTCGCCCGCCGCCACATTGGTGCTGACCAGCTTGGCAACGATCTCGACGCGGTCCTCGCCGCGCGCCACCACGTCGAGCTCTGCGACGGGCAGTTGCGCGGTTTCGAGATGTTCGGTCAGCAAATCGCCCATCGGCCCCGCCGCCTCGGCCTCGGTGGTGATGGTGACGGTATAGGTCGCCTCGACATGCCGTCCCTCGATCGGCACGCGGTTGATCGCATCGACCAGCGGGCGCAGCACGGTGTTGACGAGGATCACCATGAAGGCGAGCAGCGCGGCTTCCGCGATCAGGTCGCTCCCCGCGATCGACCCGACCGCCGCCGAACACCACAAGGTCGCCGCGGTGTTGAGCCCGCGGACGTTCATCCCTTCCTTCATGATGACGCCCGCGCCGAGGAAGCCGATCCCCGACACGACATAGGCAATGATGCGGATCGACTCGACATCCCCGCCGAGCCGCTGGCCGAGATCGACGAACGCCGCCGACCCCAGCGCGACCAGCGCGTTGGTGCGCAGGCCGGCGGTGCGCTGCCGATACTGCCGCTCCGCGCCGATCAGCGTGCCGAGCACGAAAGCGACGAGATAACTGACGACCGTGTCGAGAAACGGCCACAGATGAAAGGTCGTCAGGAAACGCATGATGTTACGGCTTGGACTTCACGGTACGATCGAGGAAATTGACGATCGTTCCGAGCACATGCGGCCCAACCTCGGAGCGAAGCGCGCTATGCGTCTGGCCGGGGTAGAACATCATCTCGAACGGCCGGTTCTGCTTCTGCATCTCGGCGGCGAACGCGGTCGAATTCTCGAACACGACATTGTCGTCGGCCATGCCGTGGATCAGCATCAACGGGTCGGCGATCTTGCCGGCATCGCCGAGCGCGTCGGATGCGGCATAAGCGGCGGCATCCTTCTTGGGGTCGCCCATGTAACGTTCGGTATAATGCGTGTCGTAGAGTTCCCACTTCGTCACCGGCGCGCCCGACACGCCGGCGGCATAGACGCCGGGGTTCGCCGCGAGCATCTTGATCGTCATATAGCCGCCATAGGACCAGCCGAAGATCGCGACCTTGGATGGATCGACGAACGGCTGGGTCTTGATGAACTTGGCCCCGGCAAGCTGATCCGCGACCTCGACCGTCCCCATCGCACGATAGATCTGGTCCTCGAACGCCTTGCCGCGATTGTACGATCCGCGATTGTCGATCTGGAAGAACACATAGCCGTGCTGGACCAGATATTGCGGCAGCGCCCCGCCCCATGCCCGCGTCACCTGCTGGCCGGTGCCGGGGCCACCATAATGCTGGAAGAACACCGGGTATTTTTTGCCCGGCTCGAGCTTCGGCGCGATCATCTCATAATAGAGCGGCGTGCCGTCGTCGGCGTTGATCGTGCCGAACTGCGTGCTCCGGTGCGCGGCGCTATACGGGTAATAGGGATGGCCCGGCACCACGGCATTCTCGTTGATCCACGCCAGCCGCTTGCCCGCCGCATCGGCAAGGTAGGTCTGCGGCGGCTGATCGGGGCTTGAGCGCGTGACGATCAAGCGGCTCGCGTCGCCGTCCATCGTCGCGCTGTTCCACCAGCCAGCCTCGGTCAGCCGCGTGATCGCGTTGCCGTGCTTGAAATCGAGCGCATAGACATGCTGTTCGAGCGGACCATCCTTGTTGGCGACGAAGGTGATCCGCCCGGCCTTCTCGTCGATACCGATCAGCGCCTGCACCACCCACTCGCCCTTGGTGAGTTGAGTCCATCTGCCCTGCGCGTAGCGATAGAGGTGGCGATAGCCGCTGCGCTCCGACGCCCAGATCAGGCTGCCGTCCCCCAGCACGCGGTACGCATCGCTGAGGTTCAGCCAGCTCCGCACGCCCGACTTTTCGGTGAACAGCACATGCGCCTTGCCGGTCGCCGGATCGACGCTGAGCATGTCGAGCGTCTTCTGGTCGCGGCTCTGCCGCTGGACGAGCAATGCCGAGCCGTCGGGCGTCCAATCCACACGGGCAAGGTAGATGTCGCGGTTCGCGCCGAGATCGACCTTCACCTGTTTGCCGTCGAGCCCGACCACATACAGATCGACCAGAGCGTTGGGCGTGCCCGCCGCCGGATAGCGCTGGTCATAGACCTTGGTGCCGTCCGCGCCGATCGCCGCGCGTGTCACGACGCCGACCGGCGCCTCGTCGAACCGCTCTACCGCGATGCGAGTCTCATCGGGCGACCACCAATAGCCGGTGAAGCGGTGCATTTCCTCCTGTGCGACGAACTCGGCCTCGCCCCAATGGACCGTGCCGCCGCCACCTTGAGTCACCGCACGCGCCACCCCGCCGCCGAGCGGCTGGACGAACACATCCTGGTCGCGCACGAAGCCGATATAGCCGCTGCGCGGGGATATTGTCGGGTTGAGCTGCCCGCCCGGCTGGTTGGTCAGCCGCCGCACCTCCCCGTCGAGTCCGGCAAGGAACAGATCGCCGTCGAGCGGCACGAGGATCGTCTTCCCGTCGGGCGCCCAGTCATACCCGACGATGCCTTTGCTGCTGCCGATGCGTGCGCGCTCGCGCTGCATCTTCTCGGCTTCGGACAGTTCTGCGCCGCTGCCGATCTTGCGCGAATCGACCAGCATCCGCTCTTCGCCGGTGCGCGTATCGCGCGCCCACAGATCGAGCCGGTCTTTCTCGTCGGCGCGCGGGCGAAGCGACGTCAGCAACGTGCCGTCCGGCGACAGCCTCAGCGCGCGCGGCTGCGGTCCGGCGAGATCGGGACTGGCGAAGACGCGGTCGAGAGTCAGCGCCTGTTGCGCCGGCTCAGCGGCCATGAGCGGAACCGGCGCCGAGAACAGCAACACCCCGGCAAGCAAAGCGCCTTTTCGCAAACATCATCTCCGCATCTCACAGGCCATCGCCTGCGCGAGCGGCAGGCGGGTGCGGTCTTATCGCGATGCGGATGCGGTGCGTAAAGGGGCCGGTTTGCGCCAAGGCAACCGCCGCCCCTCGACCAACGAGCGCCACGCCCATTCGACCGGCGCAATGTCGAAGCGGCGGACATACAGGTTCGCAGCCCACAGCAACACCACGTCGATGACGAACGCCGTCACCATCAGCGGGCCCCAGGTCAGCTTGCCGTACAGCGCGAGCGCAAAGGGCGGGAACAGCAGCCACAGGCAGATCAGCGTCTGCACGATGTAGAGCGTCAGCGACGTCCGCCCCGCCGCGACGAACGGCCGCAGCAGTCGCGCGCCGATCACGGTCGTCACCAGCACGTTGACCAGCCCGATATGCCCTAGCGTCACCGCCAGCCGCGCCAGTTCGGAGGTCGCCCAGTCGAGCTTGGGCGCGTCGTCGAACCGCATCGTCTGCCACGCCGCCACGCTGCGCAACGAGACGCCGATCGCATACGCGATCACCGTCATCCCGACATAGAACCGCCGCGAGCGCCAGCCTTGCAACACCCCGAGCTTGAACAGCCCGGCGCCGATCAGCATCGTCGATGCGGCTTCCCAGACGAACACCGCCTCCAGCCCATAGCCCTCGATCACGATGATCGTATTCCACTGCGCCCGCGCCCAACTCAGCGCAGTCCCGCTGCGAGCCGTGTCCTCGGCGACGACACGTGCCGCCATCTCTCTGTCACGCTTGGCCTTGCTGACCTCATGCGTCTTCTGCGCGGCGATCGCCGCGCGGTCCTCTGCATCGAGCAGCGTACCGGCGCGCTGCTTCACCGCCACCTGCGCGAGCGTATCCTGCCGCTGCGTGATGCGGCTGAAGTCGCTCGCGCCGGTGAAGAGGGTGAACGCGGCAAGGTTGAGGCCGAGCACCACCAGCCATTTGCCCGGCAACCGCGCGAACAGGAACGCGATCAGCCCGGCGATGCCATAGGTGTGCAGGATATCGCCCGGCCACAGCAGGATGAAGATGTGGACGAGGCCGAAGCCGAGCAGGATCAGGTTGCGCACATAATAGCGCCCCAGCACCTGCAAATGCCCCGCCGCCTCCGCCGCGCGTCCGGTGAGGATCACCATGCCGGCGCCGAACAGCATCTCCAGCATGCAGCGCGCGGTGCCGTTGGCGAACACCTCGCGCAGCCACCACGCGGTCTGATCGGTCGCGCTCCAGCCGAGATGGCGCACGTCGTCGAACGACGCGAACAGCGATTGCCCCATGTCGTTGATGTTCATGAACAGAATGCCGAGGATCGCCACGCCGCGCAGGATATCGAGCACCGCGATCCGCGGCGCGCCATCCGGCTCGGTCGCGGTCGTTACCGGTATGTCGTTCACCGCGGCACTCCTTTTTCGCGGGCGGTGCGTACCGCAACGCGTGTGTCCTGTAAATGCAACACACCATTTCAAAACCTGTCACCGCAGCGCAGGCTGGGGCCTCTGCGAGGCGAGTGTTCCGGTTTCCACGGGAAGACCCCAGCGTGCGCCGGGGTGACGGTGATAGGCCGACGCTACGCCCGCCACACCGCACCAAAAAGGGCGCGGGAGCCATCGCTCCCGCGCCCTTCCTGAAACCTTGCGGTCGTCGCTTATTCGGCGGCGACGGTGCCCTTGGCCGGACGGTTGTCGCGGCGCTCGGCGATACGCGCCGACTTGCCGGTGCGGCCACGCAGGTAATAGAGCTTGGCACGACGCACCGCGCCCTTGCGGACGACTTCGATGCTGTCGATGTTCGGCGAATACAGCGGGAAGACGCGCTCGACGCCCTCGCCGAAGCTGATCTTGCGAACGGTGAAGTTCGAACCCATGCCCTTGTTCGAGCGCGCGATGCACACGCCCTCGTAATTCTGCACGCGGGTGCGGTCGCCTTCGACCACCTTCACGCCGACCTTCAGCGTGTCGCCTGGGCGGAATTCGGGGATCGTCTTGGTTTCGAGAAACTTGGCGATGTTCTCGGCTTCGATCGTCTGGATGAGATTCATCTCATGCGTCCTTCGTCTGTCGCCGCGCGCCAGAGGGAGGCTTGACCCGAACGCCCTCGTGGCGCTCCCAAAGGTCCGGCCTCCTTAGCCGTGTCTCGGTCTCGGCCATGAGCTTTCGCCATGCCGAGATCCTCGCATGATCCCCCGATCGCAGCACTTCGGGGATCGTGCGCCCTTCCCATTCATTAGGTCGGGTATAATGCGGATATTCGAGAAGGCCGCTTTCGAAGCTCTCGTCATCTCCGCTTGAAGGCGCGCCCATTACGCCGGGAAGCAAACGAATGCAAGCGTCGAGCAGCACCAGCGCGCCCATCTCTCCGCCCGAAAGGATATAATCGCCGATCGACACCTCTTCGATACCGCGCGCCGCGAAGATCCGCTCGTCGAACCCCTCGAACCGCCCGCACAGGATGGTGACACCGGGGCCGCTGGCAAGATCGCGCACACGGGCTTGCGTGAGCGGCGCCCCGCGCGGCGTCATCGCGATCAGCGGCGCGCCCGTCGTAACGCTGTCGATCGCGGCGGCGAGCACGTCGGCACGCAGCACCATCCCCGCCCCGCCCCCGGACGGCGTATCATCGACGGTGCGGTGCTTATCGGTCGCGAAATCACGGATGTTGCGCGCATCGAGGCTCCACCGGCCTTGCGCGAGCGCCCGCCCGGCCAGCGACAGGCCGAGCGGACCTGGAAACATGTCCGGGTAGAGCGTCAGGATGGTGGCGGCGAAGGTCACGCGGTCCAGTTCTCGACTTTGAGGCCGGGAATATCCGAAAAGTCGGCAAGGTTCCGGGTGATGACCGTGGCGCCGAGGCTCAACGCGTGCGCCGCAAGCAACCGATCGAACCGTCCGCGTCGAAACGGAAGCGCCGCATACGCGCGGGCTGCCGCTTCATCGAACGGCAAGAGCGGCATCTGATCGATCAGGCGATCCAATGTATCAATTGCCGGTGCGAGACCATTGTAGCTGCCCAGCGCAAGTTCGGCGAAAACGATCGCCGACAAACCGATATCGCCGACCGGCGTATCTTCGATCCTGCGTGTCAGCGCCGGGAAAGCCCCGCCGACCAGATAGATGACGGTGTTCGTATCGACGAGAAATCGCATCTATCGGCCGGCGGGCGTGTCGAGCAGATGCCAATCGCGCGGCGAATCGTCGAAATCCTCCCGCGGCAACGGCTTGAGCCACGGCATGGACCCGGCGATCCCGGTCAGATCGATCTTGCGCTTCGGCGCCGCGACCGGCTCGAACGTGAACCGGCCATGTTCCTCGCGCAAGCGCATCTCGACGCCTTCTTCGAGGCCGAGCGCCTTGGGCAAACGCAGCGCGAGCGAATTGCCCGACTTGAACACCTTGGCCTTATAGTCCTCGCTCATCGCCGTAGCTCCGTATACACATAACGTATATACTAAACCACGAACGCCCCGTCAACCACCAGCCGCTCGTCGTTCCACTCCGGCACCGCGTCGACGTTCATCGGCACCATGAAGCGCTGGCCGCCGTCTCGCTCGATCTCGATCACGTCACCCGCGCCGAAATCCTCGATCATCACGACACGCCCGAGCGCTTCGCCGGTCGTCGAGACAGCGGCGAGACCGACGAGGTCGGAGTGATAATATTCGCCCGGCTCGAGCGGCGGCAGTGCCGATCGCGGCACCGTCAGTTCGGTGCCGCGCAGCGCCTCGGCGGCGTTGCGGTCGGTCACTTCGGCGAAGCGCGCGATCGTGCCGTTGCCGCCGGGGCGCGCCGACTTCAATGTCAGCGCGCCGCCGTTGAGCACCTTGTACCGCCCCAGATCCTCGGTGAAGACCTTGAGCCGCACTTCCCCCGTCACGCCATGCGCGCCGATGATGACGGCAAGCGTAACGGGGCGATCTGCCGACATCAGGCTTCGGCCGAAGCCTCTTCAGCGGCCGGAGCTTCCTCGGCCGGTGCAGCAGCGGCGGCCTTGGCGGCTTCCTCGGCTTCGGCGATCTTGGTGGCGCGTTCCTCGGCGCGCTCGGTCGCCTTCTCGCCGGGCTTGCCCTTGTTCGGGTTGTTGCGGACGGCACGTTCCTTCACGCCGGTCACGTCGAGGAAGCGCGCGACACGGTCGGTCGGCTGCGCGCCGTTGCCGAGCCAGTGCTTGGCGCGCTCGGTGTCGAGCACGATGCGCTTCTCGTCATCCTTGGCCAGCAGCGGGTTGTAGGTGCCGATCTTCTCGATGAACTTGCCATCACGCGGCGAACGCGCGTCGGCCACGACGATGCGGTAATACGGACGCTTCTTGGAACCGCCACGCGACAGACGAATGCTGAGTGCCATCTTGAACTACTTCCTTCTTCTAATCTTACGTCGCCCCGGCGAAAGCCGGGGCCGTTTGGTTGGGGTCGCCGAGGCGACGATTACTTCTTCTTGTTCATCAAATTCTCGAAGCCCGGCGGCAACTTGGCCTGGCCACCGCCAAGCCCGGGAAGGCCGCCCGAGTTGCCGCCGATCAGGCTGCCGATATCGGGCATGCCGGCCCCACCGAGGCCACCCATGCCGCCACCGCCCATGCCGCCCTTGCCGAACATCGCCGCCATGCCCTTCAACCCGCCCATCTTGCGGATCTTCTTCATGGCGCCGGCCATCTCCTGGTGCATCTTGAGCAGCTTGTTGACGTCCTGCACGGTCGTCCCCGAGCCCTTGGCGACGCGGATCTTGCGCTTGGCGTTGAGCAGTTCGGGCTTGGCGCGCTCCTTCTCGGTCATCGAGCCGATCATCGCGTCCATGTGGATCAGCACCTTATCACCACCGACCTGCTGAACCGCGCTCTGCGCCTTCTTCAGCCCCGGCAGCATGCCGGCAAGCGCGCCGAGGCCGCCCATCTTGCGCATCTGTTGGAGCTGCGCGCGCAGATCATTGAGGTCGAACTGGCCCTTGGCGAGCCGCGCCGCGATCTTCTCGGCATCTTCCTGCTGGATCGTCTCGGCAGCGCGCTCGACGAGGCTGACCACGTCGCCCATGCCGAGGATACGACCCGCAACGCGGCTGGGATGGAACGCTTCGAGCGCATCCATCTTCTCGCCGGTGCCGGCGAACTTGATCGGCTTGCCGGTGACGGCACGCATCGACAGCGCCGCACCGCCGCGCGCATCGCCGTCCATGCGGGTCAGCACCACGCCGGTCAGCGGCACCTGCGCGGAGAAGCTGGTCGCGACGTTGACCGCGTCCTGCCCGGTCAGCGCATCGACGACGAGCAGGATTTCCGCCGGCCGCGCGACATCGGCGACCGCGCGCATTTCGTCCATCAGCGCCTGATCGACGTGCAGACGGCCCGCCGTATCGAGCATCAGCACGTCATAGCCCTGCAGCTTCGCCGCCTGAAGCGCGCGCCGCGCGATATCGACCGGCTGCTGGCCGGCGACGATCGGCAGCGTCGCCACCTCGGTCTGCGTGCCGAGCGTGGCGAGCTGCTCCTGCGCGTTCGGGCGATTGACGTCGAGCGACGCCATCAGCACCTTCTTGCGCTCACGGCCACCCTGCCCGCCCGACAGCCGCCGCGCAATCTTGGCAGTGGTGGTCGTCTTGCCCGAGCCTTGCAGGCCGACCATCATGATGACGGCGGGCGGCGCGACGCCGAGGTCGAGTTCGGCAGCACTGCCGTCGCCATCGCCGCCGAGCATCGCGACCAGCGCGTCGTTGACGATCTTGACGACCTGCTGCCCCGGCGTGACCGAGCGCAGCACTTGCTGGCCGATCGCCTGCTCGGTCGCCTTGTCGACGAACTCGCGCGCCACCGGCAGCGCGACGTCGGCTTCGAGCAGCGCGACGCGCACCTCGCGCATCGCCGCACGCACGTCCGCCTCGGTCAGCGACCCGCGGCCGCGCAACCGATCGAACACACCGCCAAGACGGTCGCTGAGGCTCTCGAACATCGTCAAACCTTCCACTTCGAACGCGATCGCCCTATCGAAAAACGCAAAAGACGCCGGCGGACGAAACCTCGTCGGCCGGCGTAGCCCCGCAGGGCAAGCCTTTCACGAATCCCTCTGGGGACGCGATCAAGGCGCGCTGTAGCGACTTCGCACGCATCTCGCAACCCGCCCGGGCTTAACGCGAAATACACGGCTCGAACCGCATAGCCGGTCGATCGGTTTGTAAGGCGTGCGCAATGGGTTCTGGACACGACGACGGAGCGGCGGCCAAACCGCCGCCCCGCCAAGACTTCTGGATCGGCGCCATCACGGCGGCCGCGATCCTGCTGTTCCTCCTCGCCGCCAGCGCCGTGCTGGCGAAAGCGCTCGACACCTATGTCGCAGGCGGCTCGAAGGTCGATCGCGGATTGACGATCGCGCTGCTGCTCAACGCCGCGCTGATCCTGTTCGGCTGGCGTCGTCACCGCACCCTCGCCACCGAGGTCGCGGTCCGCACTGCGGCGGAGGATCGCGCGCAGCACCTCGCCGCGCGCGATCCGCTGACCGGCTTCCTCAACCGTCGCAGCCTCGCCGAAACGGGCGCCGCGCTGTTCGCCACCGCGCGCCGCCGCCACAAGGCGATGGCGCTGCTGACGATCGACCTCGATCACTTCAAGGCGATCAACGATCGCCACGGCCACGCCGTCGGTGATGCCCTGCTCCACTGCGTTGCCGCCGAGATCACGGACATCATGCCGACCGGCGCGGTGCTGGCGCGGATCGGCGGCGACGCATTCGCCTGCGGCATCCTGTTCGATTCCAGCCATCCCGCCACGGTCGAGCGCGTCGTCGAACGCACGATCAGCAAACTCGCCCAGCCGTTCAAATGCGAGGGGTTGGTGCTCGCGATCAGCGCCTCGGTCGGCATCGCTCGCTCTGACGACGGCTGCGCCAGTTTCGACGCGCTGATGCGCGGCGCCGATACCGCGCTCCGTGCCGCCAAACACGCCGGCCGCAACCGCTACGCCTGGTTCGATCACGCGATGGACCGCGCGGAAGCGACCCGCGCCGCGCTCGACGCCAACCTGCGCAGCGCAATCCCGCGACAGGAGATCGCCCCCTGTTTCGAACAACAGATCGACCTCGCCACCGGAGCGTTGTGCGGCTTCGCGGTGCTGGCGCGCTGGGAGACGCCCGACGGCATGGTCGCCCCCGCCGTCTTCATGCCCGCTGCCGAGCGCACCGGGCTGATCGGCGATCTGTCGCTCT
>Ga0247742_10001527_pt1 | contig 16046 bp, 15 predicted proteins | sample UWRJL208509C2_FD_180944 | JGI IMG/M metagenome (GOLD analysis project Ga0247742, IMG submission 180944) | Plant litter microbial communities from Arlington Agricultural Research Station in Wisconsin, United States - UWRJ-L208-509C-2 | ecosystem: Environmental > Terrestrial > Plant litter >...
CCCACATGTTGCCATTGGCGTATGCTACTGCTTCTTGTAATGTCCGTTGTAGGCGCCTACATGCATTACGGAAGCGAGCCGTCCTCAAACGCATGCAGTCCTTGCTCAAGAGCCTGATTTTCAGAGGAAGGATGGTGGTTCGCGATGCCGATTATCAAGCGTTTGGTATCCCTTCATGAGGTGAGATACATCTCGTCCTTCTCATCTAGTCACAAACGCTGACAATCCAACTCTTCCAAGTGCTCTCATATTCCACTTCTTATCATCTTCAGCAGTCTATCCGTGCACTAGCTACATCCGGGTATACGAATCCTACCAACTATACGCGGATCCCCAAACCAGTACAATCGAAACTCAACGCAAACTCTGGCCTCGTCAGACTTTGTCATCATCCACTGGCGGAACTTTGGACACAAGGACGAATGGCACACCGGCAACTGGAGGACGAAAGGGATGCGCTTTATACGAGGAGAGCGGCCAGGGGATAGACAGCCGAGGCATTGATGCGTTCTTTTCGTTTGGGGCGGTGGGAGTGAAACGAGAATCGACGACGAATTGGTAGATGCTGGGCAGACCCTCGATAGCGCCTACTGCTCGGCGTTCGTCAACCGTCGACGCGACGTAGAGCCTTTACTCCAGGCTGCAGCCGCAAAATCCTCAAACACGAATATCCACGACGTCCAACCACGATTATACGAACCCAGACTTCTCCAGTGCCGAAACAAAGGACCGTCAAATCGTGCCCTTTGCGTCATTCGCCGTCGCGTATCCTTCGGCTGCAGCGGTACTGGTTTCGTTTCAAAATTTCGACTACAGGAGGCGATGTTGGTACTGGCCAAGACAGAGTGTCATGTCGCAGGCAGGGTCTAAGCGACAATGACGATCTGGATCCTGCTGATGCTGGGCTGGCCGAAGCTCTTTTCGATTTGAGATCGTTCAGCTGCGCTGTTCATTGACCAAGGTTCCTCTAGTCCTCTATTGCACGTTCTATTTCCCTCTAATTTTTCCTGTGCGTGTTGCTAACCACCCATCCCCTTCCTAGGTCCCATCCCGAACATTCTCGGAGCATGCTAGCTACTTCCAGGTCGCCACCAATGTCTACGCACACCTCCAATAAGTGTACACCACATCCTGAAGCTGAGAAACTCTTTCAAATCCCTTTACGAACGTCTTGGGGGTTATATCGACTGCCCACGGCGCTTCAAGACTGGGTCTGATACGCAAGTTGAACCTCTGGATGCATCAAGCAATATAATTCCTTTCTACGTTCCAAAATCGTTCGTATTGTTTCTCTCCCCTCACAACCCATATCTGACAATTTTGAACCTTCTCAGATAATGCGTATATGCACCCCCTGAAGCGGCCTCCCCTGGTTCGCCAACTTGTATGCCTCCAGAACATCGCGCCTTGCGTATATCTGTGTCTGCACATCCCCTCCGCTGTGAAAACTGGCCCTTGCAAATAAACACGACTTGACTGCTGCTCGGCGCCTGCAGTATGTCACACTTGGATACCGCCCGAATGTAAGGGTGCCAGGCCACTGGCTCTCTTCATATGCTACGGTCTTCCTCGCTACCTACTATATCTTCAGGCTGTCTTCAAGCATACGACTCGGCTTCTAGACGACAAGGTTCAACTTTATTAGGAGTCCGACTCTGGGGGAAATTTGATGGTCAGTGGGCGTTGGAGTATCGAGGATTCATGGTCATAGTCCGATGTCTTCCTTCGTTCAAGTAAGCTTCACATCCAGGCTTACTCGTTCTCATTCCACGAATTGATGACCTCATTTTTTCCATTCTAGGTTGTCATCTCCGTTTGCGGAATATATATACCCTCGAACTTCGTACTGTGCTAATTGGTCTCAATTCCGAGGCGTTAGCTATATGTGTATACATGAGGCTCGCCGATTATACACGTGTTGCCAGTCCGATATCATCAAACTTGGCGCATAATGTGGCCCCACGTGCCTTGGTGTCGGCTTCGAATGGTGGACACTAGGAATAAACCGCGCCAAAACGATGCCTGAAGAAGAGGTCAAGAGGAAGTGCTGCCACTTGGTTTCAAAAAGAATGGAGATCTGACGACGACCGAGTTCGATATCGAAGTCAAAGAACGCTGGATCGCCTGTTGCATGACCTTCGCCGAACCGCCAATATCTGTTGGCACCAGCGATACATCCTCAAACGCGAATCCATCCGTGGAGCGAAATCCAAATGTCCATACTTCTTCAGTCGGAATAGAGGTCTACGAAATACTACGTTGGCATCATCAGCGTCTTACATACTATCAGCCAGGAAGGAAACTCGTTTTACGTCGAACCCGCTTCAAAAATACTACCTATTTTAAGTCTGCTCATATCTCCGATTTGCTCTCTTTTTCTCGCCATATTATCACTGACACCTTCCATACAGGAGTTGATCGCGACCGAGTCTCATCAACGGGTATCGGAGTCTGCCTCCGGGAGACTACTGACATCTCATACTTTCTGAGCTAGCCTGAGGTTGTGGTCAACTCGGCGCACACTCGTGCCCTCAAAGATGCACCTCCTACCCTCACGATGCACTATCCTCTGGGTCCATTTGCTCGTACTTGGTGTTATTGAGACCAACCATCATGTTCTCGTAGACGTTATCAGAAAGTGCACGCCACACCTGTGCGGTGCATCGAGTTATGAATCAAACTACTAACCAAGGTATCCTTGTGCGTGTATGGATCACCACTTGATAACGGAGGCATTGTATGACGAGAGGGCGAAATCAGTGCTTGTGTCAATATGTAAAATTGTAGCTGGCTATAAATATGATACGAAGGTTCACGTGTACGAAATAACAGATGTGGTCCATATGTGATATTGAGGATCATAAGTGAGGGAAGAATTCAGACCACTTCAGTTCATGAAGGGCTGTAGGAGGTAAACTGCGTAGCAGTACGAGAGGTAGGATCAGCAAGATGATTCGTGAGACTATGTATGCTGGTATGAGTATAACAAACGTGAATTTGCATGAGGTCCCGAGGATGCTCTCCAAGATGTGGTTCGAGACCGATTCAAACATTATCCGCAGAAACACGTACAGTAAGGGTCCGCCTGAGATCAAAATTGCGGATACCCTCCAAAGCCACTTCTCAGCGGCAGTCGGAAAGACGGATGGCCACAGTATAAAGTGGATGGCGCCAAAAAGAGCTATCACACCAATCGCGGTCCAAGTTGAGGGAAAGATCCCAAGAACGTCTGTCGTCTCAATAGGGGAGTAGAATGTGGGTACTCGAGTGATATCCCCATCAGGAATCTTATTTTGGTTTTTGGCGGCCAAGCTGAAGAGTGGGCCGAATGTGACTTTCATTGGTGCCCAGAGAAGGTAAAATATGGTGGGGATGAGACCGTGTTTGTCGCGACTATGGCTGAATGAATCCGTGAACGATGCAAGAAAACCCTTGCCTTTCATAGACAGGGAAATGGTCATATCACGTTGTTGACATATTTTGGATACCTTCGACTCGGAGTTTGGTGAGTTCTCTGCCGACTTGAGGTAGACTCGTACGGCGCACCGAACATTGGATGGCTTATCCCACCAAAGCCAGTATGTGATCCCATTCAGCACAGCAAATGCGAGGGTCACCACTTCGAGCTCGATGACAGCAAGTTGGGTGGAAAAACGGCTGACACACTGAACAATGAACCATGTCGTCTGTAAGAGCACTATGCCCTTGGAGAAGATGTCTGCCTTGCTCCGATCTTGTATTTCCTTCTCCGTGATGGCGGGCCACTCAATCTCGCCTGTTTTGTCAAGTTCTTTGAGTGTCCGTTCATCCAAAACACGGAGGAATGAGTTATCGGTATTGTGAAGGGCAAATCCACCCATGATAGCAAAAAATGTATGTGTCCTTGTCCATTCTCTGTCTGTCGCAACTGTTCAGTAGAAAACCCAATAAACAACTGTAGGTTGCACACCTTCGCGTCGGTGCTTAACCGCAATCTCCTTCGCACTAAAGTGCTGCCCTGCTGCCCATAAGATGACAAGCTCGGGAGCGAGAAGCATGTATCCCATCATAGCCAACCTCCTCCCGAAAATCAAAGCGTTACTATCTGTTGCTCGCGGAACATTGGGATGCACTGCAACCCAGCTGCAGGCAAAGAGTGTGACAAGGCAGCTCCATACGATGCTCCATACAGTTCGATCATCGAAGTATTGGTCCCCGAGTCGCGGGAATAAAGCTTCGCTCTGACTTTCAAGTTTGAGCGGGAGGGTGAGGGCTTGGGCGGCGTTGTGGGCAACGTATGTAAACAGTGGAAGCAGAATCATGGTGAGGGTTGTCTCCGGTATAGATGACGGTCTTGCTCGCTTTTCACTTATTGTATTGTTGAACCAGTGTACCTAACACATACATTGACAGTCGACGGATGAGGCTATGTCACAGCACTTTTTTGACTGACACTGCCATCAATTTGGCAGGTCAATTCACATATTGAAACTTCCGTAGTATTCAAACATGAGGCAGTCTGATAGTGTGCTTGTGCGAGCAAGTGTCCTTCGTCACAGTCTGCCTGCAGGCCGCTGTGCGACAGACAGTGTTGGTCCGACAGGCGTCTAATCTCAGACTCAAAGCGCCCGTGCGCCACTATCGGAACATTCCGACCCGATCTGCCACGCCCTGGACCAGCTTTCATCCAAGTCTGTCGTTCGAACCAATACTATTGTTTCGTTCTCTTCAACTCAGCATCAACCGACCTCACAGCTCAGGAAATTCTTAGACTTGTCAGCATAATCGGTCCTCAAATTTTGTATCTTTCAAGCTTCCAGGCCATCAGACTAGGAATTTGTACTCGCACCAGTATACTCGAGTACAGCCTCGAGGGCAGGATGATGTACTGAGTCATTTTCCTCCCTCACCTTGCCCATACTCAATGGTTTTGAACCTCCAGAGGCCGTTCTTCCCTTTCTTATGGAGTCAGGACGCCCTTCGGCGGCCTCCCACTTTGTACTCAACATAGGCCATGGCTCCAAGTCAGAACACCTTTCCGCCCCGGTTAGCAGGCTGGCCTATCCTCCGACTGGTGTACGCGTGATCCATCCCGCCTCTATCATCACGTTGCACGCATCCCCTGCGTGAAATCAAGTTCGAATCTCATACGTCCTTTGGCGACTCCGTTATGGTCTCAAACACTATTCTAGAGCACCTGGCTCTCTGGACCTTCAAACGGCGAAACCGTCCCCACATGTCGCTATTGGAGTGTGCTAGTGCCTCCCATTATCCCCGTCGTGTTCGCGGAAACAGGCTGTCCTCAAGCGCGTGTTATTGCGTCAATCTTGGTTTCAAGACCTCTATTTATGGGCGGAGGGGTGGTGGTTTGCGATGCCGATTGTATGCGTCTCTCTTAAGGAGGTGAGATACATGTAATTTTTCTCATCGAATCCCAAGCGCTGATAATAGATTAGCATTTCGCCCCTCTACAAACACACACGAGGTCCAGTGCTCCAGCGCGCTATAGTTCCTATCTTCAACGGTCTCCCACATCCTCCCATCGCAGGCACCAACTGCACCCGCACACTGCGTCTTTGCCAATTGTACACGGATCCACGGGCCGATACGATCGAAACTTCGACGCATATCTAGCATGGACCCCCTCATCATCCATTCGCGGAATGTTGGACACAGGATGAAGGATTCCCTGGAAACTGCGAAACGGATGTTTCAAGTGAGGAAAACGGTCAAGAACTGGGTTGAGGCGGCGAGGCTGTAATGAAAATCGACGACAAGTTCCATGTCGGGTCGGTAAATACTGCATACCTCGCTATAACATCCCAACCTTCGTCAATCGTCGATGTGACGTAGGCCCTTCCACTCCGGGCTGCAACTATAAATCCTCAATTGCGAACCCATCAGTGTCCACGATTATGCGAACATTCAGACCTTTTCAGTGCTGAAACGGAAGGCTGTTAGCTGGTACCCTCGTGACATTTGCCATCTTGGATGCTTTATCTACAAGGGGACTTGATTCCATGCTGGCCTTGCGTCAAAATTCTCGAATACAGGGTGGCAATGTTGGTACTGGGTGAGGCGGAGTCGGATCATGTCGTAGACAGAGTCTACGCAATGATGGCAATCCGGGTGCTACAGATGTCGGACTGGCTGGAGTAGCCTTGAGGTTCGTACCGCCTTCCAACTCCCTGCCTCAGTTTTATTCGAGATCAAATTTCAGCCGGACTATCGACCAGGCTATTTCCAGCAAGCAACCCCCAGTGGTTTATTATGTGTTTTTTCTTTCAACTTTTCGGCGTTGCGTATTACTAACGAGACACATACCTTGCTAGGCTAATCTCAAACGTTCTCGGACCCTGCTGGCTCCCTTCCAAGTTGCTACCGACGTCTATGGACACTTCCAACCCTCACATTAAAATCAGGACTGTTGCAACATGCTAACTCGCTACTTGCTCTTTGTTGGATGATCTTGGAAATGACAATCGCGGGAACTCGGGTTCTGGACGACAACATACAAACTCATCCCAAATCTGAACCCGATGAAAGCTTGATGGTCGGTGCGTCAGATTATCGAGGACTCAGATTTGAATATCTTCTTACGTGTCAACCAGATTGCAAGTTTTATCTCGTCATTTTCTCATCTCCCTTTCTATTTACCAACGAACTCATTCCTTCTGTTCTGGACTCTCATCTCTTGCATCTGCAAAAACACATGCTTGAACTTCAGTGGACACTCAGTCTCAACCCCTACGTATCTGAGGCATCAGCTATGTCCGCAGGCGTCGTCGATGATATGCGAGCCACCAGCCCACTCGTGACCTAATGTGGCCTCCGCATTCCTTCTCGTCATCTTAGTATATTCTGGTTTGGCGCGTCGTTGACTTCTAATAATGGACACTAGGACAAACTGGGCCAAAACGATAACTGAACAAGCGGAGCACGGCCAGGAGGAGGCGCAGCTGTTTGATTTCGAGTGAGTGGTAGGAGCGCGAATGCAGATTTGACCACGCCCAGTTCAATGTCGGTGGCTTGCTGATTGCTCAACCTTAGCTAAACTCTCAACACGGACTAGGCATTCACGTTTATTTCATCCACGACATCCTCAAATGCGACCCTGTCCACAGTGCGCAGTACGGACGTCCATATATCTCCAGTCTCGAAGTAGAGGACTGCAAGATAGTAACTTGGCATCTTCGGTGTCTTATATGTTATCGGTTACGAGGGTATCCCGTCCTTAACTCCCACTCCGAACTCGGTTCAAGATCTTCAACGCGTCACTGGGTTGGAACAGTCAGATTGCGTCGGAGATTGGTGGAGATTACCTGGATGCGGTAGACGTGGCCAGAGTGATCTTGTGGTCTGTGGTACCAACGATCAAGGTGGCTCAAGTGGTCTGCTTGTATGTTTTGTTTGCTACATTTTTTCCCCGCATTGAATCACTAACATCTCTTACCTGCTAGATCAGCCCAAGGTTGTGGTCCACTCGAGAACATGCTGATACCGTCAAAGTTGCAGCCAATGCCCGTGCTCACATCCTACCCTTGCTGCGTATGGACAGCTTTGTACAGTTCTGTGTGGGTCCATCTGCTCATATTTAGTTTTATACGGACCAACAATCACGTCTTGTAGACGCTGTCTAAAGGAGATCACCATACCTGCGGGGGGTGCACCTAGTTATGAACCAGACTACTGACCAAGCATCCTTCTGTGCGCAGGTTACCACCAAAACCGAGGCATGAGAGAGTGGAATGGATGCTCGTATCAATATGTTGACACAAGTAGTAGCTGGTTATAACATGAAGGTGTATGTGTACGAGATGAGCATATGTAGTATATCGGTACGGAGCCATATCAAATGTGAGGGAAAAATTTGGACCATTTCAGGTCGAAAAGTGTCGTAGAGGGTAAACTGCGTAAGAGTACGAGGGGTAGGACCAGCAGGACCAATCGCGAGATTATATACACTGGTACGAGTGTGAAGAATATGAAACCAGCTGAGTCGTTCAGGAAACTCTTCAAACTGGGCTTTGAAACCCAGTCCTCTATTATAACCGGAAAGAATGTAAGTATGGGTCCACCTGTAATTGAAATTACCGATACTCTCCAAAGCCACCTCTCAGCAGCAGATGGAAATGCAGATGACCAGGGTATGAAGTGAATGGCCCCAAAGAGAGCTATTACGCCAATCATGGTCCAGAATGAGGGTTCAAATCCAAGGAGCCTCTTCTTCTCGACAGGGGAGTAGAATGTTGGGACTCGAGTGTTGTCATTATCGGGAATCACAGTGCCTTTTTGTTGAATCATGACCCAGATAGGGCCAGAGATGACCTCTATTGGTACCCAGAGAAGGGTGTAGAGGATGGCGAGGATGATACCGTGTCTTTCATACCTACGTCTGATGGAATTGCTGGACGATGCAAGGAACCCCTCCCCGTTCGTAGACGGGCCAATATGTGCGTCACGTTGTCGACGCGCTTTGGATACCGTCGAGTTTGACGACTCTCCTGCTGATTTGAGGTAGACAGGCACCGCGCATCGGACGTCGGATGGTTTATGCCACCAAAGCCAGTAGGTGATCCCATTCAGCAGCGCGAAAGCGAAGGTCACTACCTCGAGCTCTGTGACAGCAAATTTCGTGGCGAATCGGCTAATACATTGGACAATGAACCACGTTGTCTGCATGAGCACTATGCCCTTGGAGAAAATATCGGCCTTGCTCCGATCTTGAATTTCCTTGGAAGTGATGGTGGGCCACTCAATCTCCCCTGTTTCATCAAGTTCTTCGAATGTATGCTCGTCTAAAACACGGAGGAACGACTTGTCGGCATCGTGGAGGGCAAATCCACCCATAACAACAAAAAAACCCTGTGTCTTCGTCCATTCTCTAGCTACTTCATAGGTCAGGCACCATCAATTATAAGAAGGTGTTTACGGACTTTGGTACTTTGTTGCAATCTCCTTTGCACTAAAGTGCTGATTTGCTGCCCAATAAATGACCAACTCCGGAGCGAGAAGCATATATCCCATCATCGCCAACCTCCTTCCAAGGATCCTTGCTTCACTATCTTGTGCCGACGGTACATTGGGATGCACTGCAACCCAGCTACAGGCAAAGAGTGTGGTAAGGCAACTCCATATGATACTCCATACGGTTCGATCATCAAAGTACTGGTGGCCAAGTCGTGCGTATAGATCTTCGCTCTGACATTCGCCTACAGGCTCAAGCAATAATGTGCGAGCTTGAGTGGCGTCATGGGCAAGGTAAAAACATATCAAAAGCAGGAGCATAGTGAGGAGTGGTCTCCAAGACCGGTGGGGTGGGGGGTATCATATTACCCAACAGACCTGCCATGCGTGAACGGTGTGGATGAGGCACTGTCAGGGTATTCATTTAGGAAACACCGCCCATTGGCAGAACAATTCGCATAGCGTCTGGGAATTTTCATTCTTGCGGCGTCAAGTGCGGTCATCCTTTGTCTGTAGGCCTGCAAATACGAAATGGAGTATGAAAGACGCTGTCAAATAAACCACTGCTTTTATTTCCACTCTCGCTTCAAAATACACAGTAGAATCTTTTTCTCTCTGCTGGAGAACCGGAAAGAGCTGAAGGGATTTTATGGTTGGACTGAAGAGACAACGTAATGATAGGCATCTGCACCGCTGAGAACGCGAAACCCCTGGACAAGCTGCTAGGAGTTGAGGTGACGCAAAACACGAGTTTGATATTAGCTGTGGGGCTTGGATGTGCGAAAAGTGATAGCTATGGATGTACAAGCTGAAGGCAGAACTTCTGCACAGAGGATGACCAGGAAGCCACAACTTGAACGATGCCGTAGCCGTCAGAGGAGGCCATACCTGAGGCCGTTGCACAGGCGAATTAACTTTGATAGAACTGCCTCGTAAGTACTCTGCAATCCTCTTTGTATGCTCCGTGTAATTGGACTAAAGCAAACCGCGATGTTTACATTACGACTCTACTAATTAGATTACTAATTACTAATCTTGAAAAGAGTTCGGCTTTGTACAGCGCTTAACACCTCTGTATCGCGCCGAGCGCTCACAAATCTAGGACTCAAAGTAGTGATAAATCGAGAAATCGAGCGGAATCATATCGTGATCGAGTCATTGACTGGTTAATCTTCCTTTTTCGAGGAGCCAAGAATAATTGACGTACACTTGGCTTCCAGGCCCTATAAAAAAACCTCCCAGCTGAAGTCAACTTATGACGTTCCTTTTGATATATTTCACCGTGATCCTGTCATGAGAAACATCTGATTTTCCAATTGGGGTTCCAATAAATCCCCGAAAATGCGCATCTGTGATGTGAGGTACTAGCTGGGTCTGGTTTATGGAACGAGGCGTCAGATCTTATCCATATTTTTGGCTGTAGCCACCTGTGAACTCCAATCGAAGCAGCAAAACACTTCAGCCCAGTGTCTCCAGTATTTAGGTCGCCATCGACACACTCCGATACGATATAGCTTTATCAGGCTCAGCACCCGTCCTCCAGCGAAATTCACGGCCACAACGAAGCAAAACCAGCGTAACGAATTCTTATAGTAGCTGATAGCTGAAAACATATAAGACGCTAAGGTCGCTGAGCACCATTTCCACGTCCACTTCGTAGGTCGCCTGCATTTTGAGACCAGAGACATCGGGATGTTTGTGCCAACCATGAGGGCCAGGTCTGTGAAGTGAATGCTCCCATCAAATGTGTATCGCTGTAGCTTCATCTAATAATCATACAAAGTGTATGTGTACAAAATGAGCAAAGGCAGTCTATATGTGGAGCCCAGTCATAGGTGAGGGAAGAATTCTGACCACTTGAGCTTAAGAAAGGCTGAAGGAGGTAAACTGCGTAAGAGTATGACAGGTAGAACCAGCAAGATAATTCGTGAGAATATGTACGTTGCTATGAGTAATAGGATGAAAATTATTGAAATGACTGGATTCTGGAAGATGACAGCCAAGAATGGGTTTGAGAACCAGTCAGCCATTGCGATCAGCAGCAACAAAAATAAGGGTCCGCCTGCAATCAAAATTGTGGATACCCTCCACAGCCACTTTTCAGCAGCGGTTGGAAAGGGGGAAGGCCAGGGTATGAAGTGGATGGCACCAAAAAGAGCTATCACACAAATCATGGTCCAGGTCGAAGGAATAAACACAGGGAGCTGCTTCTTCTCAATAGGGGAGTAGAAAGTGGGTACTCGAGTGAGATCATCATCAGGAATCTCCTCTTGATCAATCATGATGTAGAGCGGGCCGAAAATGAGTTTTATTGGCACCCAGAGAATGGTGTAGAGTATGGCAAGGATATGGCCGTGTTTGTCTCGCCTATGGCTGAAGGAATCTTTATGAGATGTGACGACACTGGAAGGAGAGGACCTGCCAGCATCACGTTGTTGACGTGCCTTGGATACCTTTGAGTTAGACGACAGGCCTAACGTCTTGAGGTAAACGGGAACAGAGCGCCGAACATCGGACGGCTTATCCCACCAAAGCCAATAGGTGATTGCATTGAGTAATGCAAATGCGAGTGTCACTACCTCGAGCTCAGTAACGGCGAGTTTGGCTGTGAACCGGCTGACACACTGGATGATGAACCATGTCGTTTGCAAAAGCACTATGCCTTTGGAGAAGATATCAGCCTTGCTCCGATCTTGTATTTCATTCTCTGTGATGGTTGGCCACTCTATCTCCTTTGCGATGTCCAGTTCTTCGAATGTTCTTTCATCTAGAACACGAAGAAATGATTTATCGGCATCATGCAAAGCAAATCCACCCATGATAATGAAAAATCCATGAATCATCGTCCATTCTCTGCCTGTCGTAACAAGTCAGTCGTGAACCTTATAAAAATCTGTAGATTTCATACCTCTATATTTAGTGGCAATCTCCTTTGCGCTAAAATATTGATTTGCGGCCCATGCAATGACCAACTCTGGAGCAAGAAGCATGTATCCCATTGTGGCCAACCTCCTCCCCAGAATACGAGCGCCACTATCCTTCACCGATGGAACATTGGGATGGACTGCAACCCAGCTGCAGGTAAAGAGTGTGACAAAGCAGCTCCAGACGATACTCCATAGGGTGCGATCATCAAAGTATTTCTCGTCGAGCTGGTGCTGTGTAGATGGTGAGTTGCCCGAACTACCAGATGGGAGGGCGAGACCAATGTTGGAGAAGTATATGAGGAGTATGAGGAACAGCATATTTGACGAAGGGAACTGTATACGTTGGCTTGCTGGCTAATATTGCTGCAGGCATGTTTCAGTTAATGATATCAATGATACCATGTAAGGATCTACACATATATATGTTGGAACCTCCGTAGGATCTGACGAAAACTGTTTCACATTCAAAGGAATGGAAGCCTTTCGGCGCTATTTTCAATTTAGGGACTCTTGCTAACTCAGCTTAGCGAGGACGGGAGAAGCTGTGCTACACCGCCGTAGGCGCCTAATCTCGGCTAACTTTTGCCTTTTTTGAACAAGCTGAGATCAAATCGCCACTCTCCGTCCGCTTTGAGGAGATTATCATATCAGATGCCATATGGTCACCGAAAACTTGCAATTCAACGTATCCTCACATCACATTCTGCGGAACCTCATAGCCTCCAACAGTGCACGGCACCTGCATCGAGCATGTAAAATAGAGAACATTGTATAGAATTGGCAAGCACAACAGCGGAGGTTTCCCAACAATCCCAGCTGATTCTCGTCGCTAGTTCATTGAACAAACTTTGGACAGTGGTAAGTGGAGCAGGCAATGGATAGCTAAGGATGTGCAAGAAAGGCTTGAGAAAGGCAGAATTTCAGCAACAAGATGCCGAACTAGAACGACTCGACCGTGAGAGCATCCGGTCCGCTGCGCCGTCAGACTGCCACGATCTTGATTCTTGAAGACTTGAACATCGAGAGCCATTCTCGCCCCGATACCGACTGGTGCACCCGCAATCCACCGTGCCTCTGATATCACGTTGAACGCATCCTTTACCGTGAAATAACGACCGAATATCGAGTTTCCTTCAGTGACCTCGTCATATTTTCCATCACTATTCGAGTCCTAGGCACTCTGGGCGTTCACACCGTGAAAACATCCCTCCGTCTCGTCATTGCCATATGCTACTGCCTCTTTTATGCCTATCGTGGGCGCCTTCGTGCATTGTTGCAACAAGTCGCCTTCAAGCGCGTATCATCTCCGAAATCTGCCTCAATCTTGTTTGAGAGCCCTATTTCTAGTGGAAGGATGGTGGTTTGTGATGCCGTTCATGCATATGGTGTTAAATATCTTTAGGAGGTGATCTATACCCCCCCTTTCTCATTGTATCTGAAGTGCTTGACCTCCCGACTCTTACTTCGTGTCAGCACTTTGCGGCTTTGCGAATACGTACGAGTTGCAGTGCTTCTGCGCTTCATGGTTACTGTCGTCGTAGGCCTTAGCCATCCGAGTGTTGGTGGATTATCCGGCTTCATCGAAAGATCCACGAATGCCGAGGCCTCTTTAGGTCTCCTCATCGCATTCTGACGACCATGGTTACACTGGCTTTCTACAAATAGGACGATGGACACATCAAGAAATCACGGGAAAGGCGTTTTATATGAGGAAAGTGGTCAGGAAACAAGTATTCGAGGGAAATGAGATTCGACGACGCCGAGCTCAAAGCCGGAGTTAACTAATATCAGATGGCCTACTATTCAACCTTCGTCAATCGTCGACGCGCCGTGGGCCCTCCCACTCCAACTACAAAATCCTCAAATACGAACCATTCAGGGTCCACGACGGGCAACCGCGATTGCACGAACCCCTAGAATTCTCCAGTGCCGAAACAAAGGACCGTCAAATCTTGCCTTTGCGTTGTTCGCTGTTTTACATCCTACAGCTGCGACGAAATTCTGATCTACACTGGCCTCGATTCAAGATTCTCGACTTCATGGGGCGATCTTATCACTGGGTAGAATGTAGATCGTGTTGGGAACAGGCTCTATGCGATTTGTGTGCTATAAAAGTGGGGCTGATTGATGTAGCCTAGGTCGTTGCCTTCCAACTCGCCATCTCGATTCAATTCAAGATCAACATTTATCCGGACTAGTCATCAATCAAGCTACTTCCAGAGGTCTATTGTACGACCCTCTTCCCTCAAATTTTTGCTGTTGTATATCGCTGACCACACGCACCTTACCAGGTCAACTGGTGATGGACTAGATCTGAATATTCCTAGAGCCCGCTACATGCCTCCCAAATCGCCACGAATGACAATGTCCTCCCAAACATATGGGCTACTCTCGAATTCATGCCACCCTGTTCGCCCTCTGGGACGCCATCAGGAATGACAACCGCGAATCGGACCTTGGTGTATACCACAGCTGCAGCTGGCGAGCTTCATTAGCATCACTCTATCAAACGTCTTGGGGCGCTGACTGCTCACGACACGCTTCGACCTTTGTTCTTAACTGATCAGTTGCCAATAGTGGCCTGTCGTCAAGGTGAGATGATGCTTGGAGAAGACAAAAACTGTTACCGAGGATTGAGGTCTGCTTTGGGTTTGACAACTACATGTTCGCTGTCAAAGGCAACGATTGCTGGATCGCCCTGCCGCTCAACTTTGCCCAAATTATCGATATGCATTATGCGTCTACATTAGTTCAGGCTATGAGACCCTCGAATGTAAATTCATCCACGGGGCCTAATATGAACGTACAGACCTCCAGTGTCGAAATAGAGGACTGCGAAAGACGTTCTCGGTTTTCTGTTCGTCGCGTGCTAGGTTGGATAAAGTCGGATCACATCGGGGAGTACTCATCACGAAAGGGTAAATAAACGCTCTAATCAATAGGTAATATATCTAGTATGGAAATCTATCATAAATGAGGAAAAAATTCAGACCACTTGAGCTCGAGAAGTGCTGTGGGATGTAAACTGCGTAGGAGTACAAGAGGTAGGATCAGCAGGATAATTCGTGAGAATATGTACACTGGTGCGAGCGTATAGACCATGAAACGAGCTGAGAAATCGAGGATATTCTTCAAGATAGGGTTTGAGACACAGTCCATAGCACCTATTATGATTGGAAACATTGTAAGTAAGGGTCCACCTGTGATCATAATTACGGATACCCTCCAAAGCCACTTTTCAGAAGTGGTCAGAAAGGTGGATGGCCAGGGTATGAAGTGAATGGCCCCAAACAGACTTGTCACGCCAATCATGGTCCAGGTCGAGAGAGGGAACCCAAGGTCCCCCATTTTGAAAGGGGAGTAAAATTTTGGAAATCGGGTGACGCCACCGCCAGGAATCTCTTGACTGAATAATTCCCGGAGAGGGCTGAAGGCGGCCTTTATTGGTACCCAGAGAAGAGTGTAGAGCATGGCGAGGAAAAGGCCGTGTTTATCACGCTTGCGTCTAAATGAGCATTTTAACGATGCGAGGAAACTCTCCCCATGCCGGGTGGGGTTGGTGGACTCAGAAATGCTTGTATCTCTTTGCCGACGCGCTTCGGATACCTTTGGGTTTGATGACTCCTCTGCAGACTTGAGGTAGACAGGCACGGCGCACCGAACATCAGATGGCTTATCCCACCAAAGCCAGTAAGTGATCCCATTCAGTACCGCAAATGCAAGGGTCACCACTTCGAGCTCAGTAACAGCGAGTTTGGTGGCGAACCGACTGATACATTGGACAATGAACCATGTCGTTTGTAAGAGCACTATGCCCTTGGAGAATATATCAGCCTTGCTCCGATCTTGGATTTCGTTTTCTGTGATGGTTGGCCACTCGATCTCCCCTGTTTGATCAAGTTCCTCGAATGTATGTTCGTCCAAAACGTGGAGAAATGATTTGTCGGCATCATACAAGGCAAATCCACCCATGATAAGAAAAAATGCGTGCGTCCTTGTCCATTCTTTAGCTATTTCATGTATCAGTCACAATAGAGCAAATATTGAAAGTCGTTTGCTAACCTTGGTATTTGGCTACGACATCCTTTGCACTAAAGTGCTGTTGTGCTGCCCAATAGATGACCAGCTCGGGAGCGAAAAGCATATATCCCATCATCGCCAACCGCCTCCCAA
>Ga0247742_10001528_pt1 | contig 16034 bp, 11 predicted proteins | sample UWRJL208509C2_FD_180944 | JGI IMG/M metagenome (GOLD analysis project Ga0247742, IMG submission 180944) | Plant litter microbial communities from Arlington Agricultural Research Station in Wisconsin, United States - UWRJ-L208-509C-2 | ecosystem: Environmental > Terrestrial > Plant litter >...
AGCCGCGGCACCGGCATGGTCGGCCAGATGCAGCTCCTCAACGTCGTCGCCCGCCTCGCCCGCGAAGACCAAGCACTGAACGAGTGGGAAGAAGAAGCACTCCGCGCCGCCCTCCGACGCACCGTCAACCAGTACCAAGACGGCCGCACCCCGACCCTGGCAGATGTGCTGCCGAACCTGTCGCGGGTGGCTGACATGGACGATTACGCCGGCCTGTCACCGCAGGCGATCGATGCCCTGCATCAAGCCGGGCTCTCGGTGCGATTCACCCTCAACACGCTGCTGCAGGACTATGGGGGTCTCCTCGACGGGGAGACGTCGCAGAACGTCGATCTCCGCGGCAAGCTCACTGCGTTCGACATCTCCCAGCTCCCCGACCAGGGGCCTGCGGTGCCGGCCGTGATGGCGATCGGTCACATGTGGCTCCTCGGTCGGCTCCGTGAGGACCGTGGCTGGGCGACGAACTGCATCTACGAAGAGGGCTGGCATATCGCCGCCGGCCCCTCCGCGCAGCTCGCCCGCTCGAACCAGAAGCTCTCCCGCGGCTTGGGCCTGTCGAACGTGTTCGTGTTCCATAAAGGCACCGACATCCCGGCCGGGTCACCCGGTATGGCGATGATCCAGGAAGCGCAGACCGTGCACGTGCACCGGCAAACCCTCCGCGAAGACGCGCTCTGGGCGGCGCGCACGTTCGCGTTCGGCACCGACACCGCGCAACAGATCGAGCGGCTCGCGGACGGGCACCACATCTTCAAATACGCCTCCCGCCCGGAGACGCTGGTGCAGCACATCCGGTCCCCGTGGGAGACACAGATCACCGACACCGACGAAGCATTCAAAGCAGCCGCCGGCATCCAGGGCTAACCGCATGGGCTGGAAACTCCCCGCCCTCGCGGCCGCCACCGTTATCGTCTTCACGGCCACGGCGGTGCTGTTCGGCATGGCACCCGACGCGCGCGCTGGATGCGGCAGCGGCGTCGTCGACACCGGCACCGCCGGCAGCCAGACGATCGCCGGCTTCTCGGGCGAACAGCTCGAAAACGCCGCGCAGATCATGAACGCGGCCGCAGAGCTCCAACTCCCCACCGCCGCCCAGACCATCGGGGTGATGACCGCGATCGGGGAATCGACCCTTCGGAACCTCGATCACGGCGACAACGCCATCAACCCCGACGGGACCATCGCTGACTCGGTCGGGCTGTTCCAGCAGCAGGAACGCGGCTATGGACCGCTCGCTGACCGGATGGACCCGTTCAAGGCGGCGACAGCGTTCTTCACCCGCCTCATGGGCGTTCCCGGCTGGCAGACAATGGAACCCACCCTGGCCGCGCACGCGGTACAGATCAACCTTGACCCGAACTACTACACGCCCTTCTACGCCCCCGCCACGGCCATCGTGCAGGGACTGATTTCGACCGGGGGAGGAGGGGTGTGCGCGATCGGTGGTGACGCAAAACAGCTCGCGCAGCAGCTCGTCGACGCAGCCGACCAAGGGCGCCTCATCGGCTCAACCCCCGACCACATCAAAGAAATCCGGTGGATCGCGCAAGGCCAGAACGTGCCCGACTGCGGCGTCGACGTCCGAATCCTTCAAGTGCTTGTCCTCGCCCTCCAGGTCTTCGACCAGGTCGGTGTCTCCGACATCAACCGCAAATGCACCGGCCAAATCGAAGGCGCCGGGACCGCGTCATCCCATTACTTCAACGGTGGCGGCCTCGCCGTCGACTTTTACCGACTCAACGGCCAATCACTCACCGGCGCCGACGGGAACTCCATCCGCCTCATCACCACCCTTGACCCCGTCATGCCCGACGGTGCACGCGTCGGACAAGTCGAATGCCGTGCCAGCGCAGGCACGACGATCGGCACCAGCCACTTCACCCAATTCGACGACACCTGCAACCACCTCCACATCGACGTCGGATTCACCGACGGGCAACTCACCACCAATTGACACCTAGGCGTCAACCGCTCGAGCAAAGGAACCCACATGTACAGCTTCTGGCCCGGCATCCTCAGCAGCCTCCTCATCTACCTCGTCTTCGCCGCGATCGTGCTCTTCGCACTCCACTGGGTCATCCGATCCGCCGTGCAAAGCGCACTCCGCCGACACCAACTCTGGCTCGAAGCGAGGGACCGCGACGCCCGCCGCGGACCCACCGGCGCAATAGGAAACGACCCCGCACACTAACCCCGACCATCGAGGGCAAGCGCACCGCGCGCGGCAGCCCTGTATTAGAGGTGAGCGCGGAGCGCGTCGACCGCAGCCTTGGGTGTCGCGAATGACCCGAGTGCAAAAACTCGCGCCGTCAGGCCGCTGTCATCGGCATGACTCAGCCGGTAGCCCTCGTGCTCACGCTCAATGCGCCAGGGCGTCTCCACCAATGCGCCGGCTAATTCCTGAACGACCCAGAAGTGGTCATCCTCGATCCCGCGCGCAATGAAAAGCATGCGCCGATTATCGTCCTACCGGCCGACGTCGACGTAATGAGACCAAGGGTCCGGAAGGAGCTGTCCACGCCATCCTGGAACGGTCATGCATCCGGGGTCCCGGGAACTCGTCGGCGGCGGGAACGATGCAATAGGTTCCGTTCCGACTGAGACTCCGTTGACGGCCGAGTTGGCGGCGCTCGTCGTGAGCTCGCTCCAGTCTGTATTGCCGAAGACAGGGCTCCCTTCCCGCCTCAGCGCGCGGGATGACGCCCTGTCTTTGGTCCGTGAGGAATCCGATTTCCTCGAGCATGGCGACGACGGCGATCCGTAGTTGGCCCTGGTCATCGCGTTGTCGACGTGGGTTTCGTCGAGGTGCATCGGCAACTATGCTCCGGGCATAGATCGACGGGCATTCTTACGGTGGGGGAAAGCTATCAGTATTCGTACGGTCAGCTTCCAGCTCAAATACGAGCTTTCATTTATGCTCTTGACGAGGCGGGGTGCGCAGACCTATCTTATCGATGAACTGGTTCATCAATCTGGAGATTCATGTCGCAACGGAGCGCTTCTCATCCGCGGATTAGCCGCAGCACACCTTTGGTCCGCTTAATTGCGGGACTTGCTTTCACAGCCATGCTTGTGGTCGGTGGTGGGTTGTCCGCTACTGCTGCCGAAGACGGTGAATCATCCGGCGTGGGGTTCAGCGATCGCCCGGACGACTTCGTCGCATTGTCGACCGGTGTTGTCCCAACGGCCTTCCCCGGCACAGAATTCAACATCAATGACGGTCCTGCATCTGCTCTCACGGACGGGAACCCTGCGACGATGACGGGTGGCTACAACGGGCCCCTGGATTTCGTGCTCGACCTAGGACACGAGGCCAGCATCGGACACGTGTCTCTCCAGTTCGGGCGTTTTTGGGACGGGCCCAATGAGGTTCAGTATTCCTCCGACGGCGAGAACTGGAGCTCGATGTTCCAGGCCAATGGCACCGAGTACATGCATTCAGGGGATGCTGATCCGGCCGCAGCGAACGAGCTCGGATACTTGCTGGCATCACCCGTAACCGCCCGGTACGTACGCGTCACAACGAAGGCTTGGGCCCAGTTGTTCGAAGCGACCATTTCGGGGCCTAGTACGCCTGTGGACACCGCCTTCCAGAGCGCGCCGGCAAACGTGAACCTTGTCTCCCGTGGTGGCACCGTGACTGCTCTTGGTGGCGCTTCGTTCAACCCGGGAGAAGGGGCAGCCCAGAACATGGTAGACGGTGATATGTCGACGAAATCGGGTGGTCTTGGCCTGGTCGACTTCATGATCGATCTCGGTGAGGTGCGCTCGCTCGCTTACGTCAGCATTGCTTTTGACCGTTTCTGGGATGGACCGAATCAGCTCGCCACCTCCACCGACGGCGTCACCTGGACGCCCGTGCTCAGCGCCTCTGGGGCGGAGTACATGCAGAATCCCGAAGCGGACCCTGCCGGACCCAACACTCTTGGTGCGCAGCTCGCGAACGGTGCCAGCGGAAGATATGTGCGCCTGACTGCCAAAGACTGGGCGAACATCTTCGAGCTCGAGGTATTCAGTGCTGACAGCATCGGCGTTGAGTCACTCAGCTTGCTTGCACCGGTAGCAACGACAGTCGTGGGCCTTCCCATCGCACTAACCCCAACTATTGCTCCTTCTATCGCTACCAACCAAGGGCTTAAGTGGTCGACTGATGGGAACGCGACAGTCGCGATCGACCCGATTTCTGGCATCCTCGTTGCATCCAGCCCGGGACGGGTTTCGGTCACCGCGTCGTCTCTGGATAACGCCGCGGTGAGCGCTGCAGCCGACGTCTCCATCGCTGCGAATGCGACTACTTGGCAGGCCATCGAGATGGCGCTGTCGAGCACGGTCGACTATGCCAACCCCTTCGAAGACGTACAGGTCGACGCGACATTCACTGGCCCAAACGGTGAGCAGCTTGTGAGGCCCGCATTCTGGGACGGTGCCGACATCTGGAGAGTGCGATTCGCTCCAACTGTCGCGGGGGAATGGCACGTTTCCATCGACTCTACTGATGCTTCAAACTCAGGTTTACACCTGCCCACAACGAGCTTTGAGGTCACAGACTATGAGGGCCCGCTTGACGTTTACAAGCACGGCTTCCCGCGCGTCTCAGACTCGGGCCCCTATTTCGAATACGCGGACGGCACGCCTTTCTTCTACTTGGGAGACACTCACTGGACCACTCGGGCTGAGGACTGGGACTCGTCCAACGTCGAAGGTGTCCCCTCTCAGTTCAAATACGAAGTTGACCACCGCTCGAGTCAAGGGTTTACCGTTTATCAGTCGCAGATCTTGGACTCGACTGGCCTCGGACTGAACGTCAGTGCGGGAGTCACGCAATCCACAATCGATCAGCTCAGGGATGTAGACCGCAAATATGCATACGTCGCGGATGCGGGACTGGTCAACGCAAATGCGTCCTGGACCTGGACTTCCCAACTCACCGGCGCAGACCCGGAACTTCTCGATCAGCTCGGCCGCCAATGGGGGGCGCGATACGGTGCCTACCCGGTCATGTGGACGACTGCCCAAGAAGTCGACGACGACTTCTACGGCGGTACCGATCCTGCCCTTTGGAAGCGACTCGCTGCATCGCTGAAAGCAACGGACGCCTACGATCACCCGCTAACGGCGCATATGGAGACCCGTAGCGACGCGCTCAATAGTGGCTGGGGTGACGAACCATTCCACGACTTCTACGCTGTTCAAACCCAGAGCGCATCTCGGTCGCTGTACCAAGATGCCTGGCAGCAACCTGGTATTAAACCCGTGGTCACCTTCGAGACGGCTTATGAGCTGAATCGGTCTACGGCCAAGGATTCGCGCAGATTCGCCTATAGATCCTTCCTAAACGGTTCGCTGGGGCTTGGGTATGGCGTACAGGGCGAATGGGCCACAAATCAATCGCCCGACGACTGGTTCCACTACGGGCCGTACTACCGCTGGTTCGATGGCCTCAATTCAGACGGCGGACATCAAATGGAGATCTTCGGTTCGCTCTTGAGCTCGCTCAACTGGTGGACGCTCGATCCTGCATTCGGTGACGACGCTCGAGCTGACTTCTTGGACGGAGGCGATGTCTCGCTTGCAAGCGCGGAAGACGGGACGCAACTCGCCTACTTCAGCGAAGGGCCATCGGAATCTCCTGGAAGCTTGTTGGCCCTAGACGGTTCCGGCAGCTACACAGCATGGTGGTTCGATCCGCGTACGGGCGACTACCACGTCGCGGCCAATGAAATCCGCCCAGACCGCGGGCGCTGGCAGGTGCCTTCAGCACCGACCACGGAGGACTGGGTACTCATCGTGCGTCCAACCTCACTGGGCTCGCCGCCGCTCGTGGTCAAGGCCGTGGCCGGAGAGACCACGATTGCTGAAGCGGGCGGTACCCTCCAGCTGGAGGCCTGGACTGGTCCGCAGCGCGCCGACGTCACCTGGCATGTCACGTCCACCAGTGGGGATACCACGGACGCAGCGTCTGTGGATCAAAACGGTGTCGTCACCGCGGCGAGGAACGGCGTCGTCCTGGTCTGTGCAGAATCCACCACCGATTCTGACTGCCGATCTCTTGTCTTGCTGCGACAAGACGCCCCCAATGCCCTCGCGATCACGAACTCTATGACGATCGAGGAGCAGCCTGGACGTCAGCTAATCGCACGTATCGTGCCGGCCAATGTTCAAAACCAACGGGTCCTTTGGACGGTCACCGAGCTTGACGGCACTCCCACGACTAAGGCGATCATCGGGGACACCGGAGTGCTAGGAGCGATGGAGTCCGGCGACGTGCTCGTTACCGCGACAACAACGGACGGTTCGGGAATTAGCGCACAACTCGTGTACTCAATCCGATTTGACGACCAGATTACAAATCCGCTACTTCAGGGAGCAATCGCGAGCGCGTCGTCCACCGATTACAGCAACGATTATCGCCCGCAGAAGGCATTGACCAGCACGCACGGCGACTGGGCTGGCTGGACTTCCGACTTGGACGAAACGACATCCGTCGACGCACCACAATGGCTCGCAGTTCAATTGCCGGAGCCTAGAACCTTCAACACTCTGGATGTTTACACGACGGGAGCCGGCTACCAGCTCCGCTCGTACGATGTTCAGGTGCAACTAGAGGGCAAATGGGTCACTGTTGCGCAGGTACGCGACTCCCAAGTGACACACGTGTCGAATTCATTCCCAGCTGTGACCACTGATCAATTCCGCGTTCTGGCATACCAGGGTGATGCGCTCGGTATCTCCCGCATATCGGCGCTTGAGCCCTCATGGAACCCAGACTCGGTGTCGCCGCCCATATCCACGACCGAGCCGACTGTCAGCGGAGAGCTCCGCATCGGAGCAACCCTTCACGGCGATCCTGGAGTGTGGATTCCAGCAGAGACGGACAAGAGCATTCAATGGCTGCGTGACGGAGAACCCATCGCGGACGCGACGGCCGCGGACTACCGCGTCGCGGCGGAGGATGAGGGCCATGACATCGCCATTCGAGTGACCGCCCGAGCCAGCGGCCTGGAGACCGAGCGGGTGGTTGAGGCGGGATCCATCCCTGTCAGTTCTGTGCCAGATTCACCTGTTGGGGTAGTCGCGGCTGCGTCTGCAGACGGCATCGTCGTGACATGGTCCGCTCCCGGATCTGACGGAGGTCGCGCGGTGACGGAGTACCGCATCTACATTTCGGATCGGACGGATGCAGTTGGAGTAGTAACTTCTGACTCGACTTCGCTAACCATCAAAGGGTTGCAACCGGGCAGTTCACACGCAGTCGCGGTCTCAGCAGTGAACTCGGTTGGAGAGGGACAGCGATCACCGTGGACAGACGCGGTCATCGTTTCTGGAAGTATCGTCCAGCCGCCTACGACAGACCAGCCCAACAACAACCCGCCTACCGTTGGCGGCCAGCCGAATAGCAACCATGGTGGGGACAGCGCGAATAGTCTTGCAGGCACCGGTTACCAGTCCTCCCTGGCAATCGAGACTGGGCTGCTCGCACTACTTACCATGGTCGCCGGACTTGTTGCACTAGTCGTGCGACGTCGCATAGGGAGGCGTTCCACACGATGAGGGAGTTCATGCAACTACCGACTCGAGGTCGTCACGTGCCCGGTTTCGTCAGTGAGTGACTCCCTCGACTTAACGCTAGAACGGGGACTCCATTAGCCCGAGAGCGGGGGTCCGGTACTGTTTTGGGATGAACGCCAGCTCTTCGAATGACACATCGGCGCCTGTGAATGACAGCGGACATGCCACGATCCGCGATGTAGCGCGCGTCGCAGGGGTGTCTCTCGGGTCCATTTCGAACTACCTCAGCGGCAAGGCCCCGATCTCGGAGAGTCACAGGGCTCGAATTGAGCGGGCGATCGAAGAACTGAATTACATCCCCAACTCGGCTGTGAGGGTGATGCGCGGGGCGAGAAATCCGGTACTTGGCTTCATCATCCCCGATGCGGGAAATCCGTACTTTACAGAAGTCGCCCGCGGAATCGAGGACGTCGCTATCGCGTCCGGCTGGGTTGTCGTCACCTGTAATACCAATGGTGAGGCCTTGCGCGAGGACCACTACGCCGAAGTTCTTTCACAAATGAGAGTCGTCGGGGCTATTGTCAGCCACCAAAGCGCGAGCGCTCAGCACCTCGCAAAGCTTCATACCTCCGGAGCCGCCGTCGTCTTACTAGGCCCGGGCGGGGATGAGCTGTTTCCTAGTGTCGACGTGGATGACGAACGGGGGGGCTATCTTGCTGTGCGGCACCTTCTGGAGCTCGGGCATCGTGATATTGCCTTCATCGGGGGTCCCGGCGGTGAAGCCGAGATTACTGCGCGCATCCGCGGCGCACGCCTGGCTTTGGAGGAAGCTGGCATCGATCAACCGCTGGTGCGCGTGGATGCTGGGGGCAATACTCTTGCCGAACGCGTCCGAGTCGGAGAGCGCCTGCTCGAACTCCGTCCAAGGCCTACGGCTGTATTCTGCGCGAACGACCTAATAGCCCTCGCCGTCCAGTCGAGCATTGTCAATGCCGGTCTGCGCGTTCCGGAAGACATTGCTGTGATTGGCTATGACGATATCGATGGGGCCTCGTTAGGATTGCGGCCAATTTCAACCATCCGACAGCCTCAATATGAGGTCGGCGCGGCTGCAGCGCAATTGATAGTGGAATTCACACAGGGCGAGAATGTGTCCGCCGAGTCGGTTCGCTTTGCGCCTGAGCTGGTCGTGCGTTCGAGCACGGTATACAGCTCATAATCACAGCTTTATTTGACTCCTGACCTACTGCTCTATATCGTAAGTGAACCGGTTCACTTAGGGTCCGGGCGAGAGGGGTGACCTCTGGCGCAGCAAGAGGCCTGCAAGCCTCTCCACAGAGAGACAAACAATGATGTTTCGAACTTCACTAGTAAAGAAAGCCGCGGTCATGTCTATCGCGGCGGCAACGCTCGTGGCTTTGGCGGGATGCAGCTCACCCGCCGAGTCCACCGACCAGACGCTCACATTCGTCACGTATACGGGTGGCGACGCGGGCCAAAAGTACACAGACCTCATCGCGTCCTTCGAGGAAGCAAATCCTGGAGTTACTGTAGATGTCGAGGTGCTCCCAGGTGACGATACCTATAACTCCGTAGTGAACAGTCGTCTGCAGGGAGGAACTTCCCCTGACATTTTCGAAGTTCTTAACAGCGTCCCCGGCCTCAAGCCATACGTCGACGCCGGACTGGTCACCGATCTCTCGGACGAAGACTGGGTAGAAGGCCAGGTAGATGCCGTGAAGGACGCAAGCACTTTCTTTGACGGAAAGACGTACGCCTCCATCTCCCAACTTGATGGTGCGGGTGTGCTGTACAACGTGGACCTGTTTGAGGCTAATGGGGTCGCAGTACCTACTAACTGGGATGAGTTCCAGGAGGCAATCGCGGCCTTCAAGGCGGCCGGTGTCATTCCACTCGCGACCGGTGCAGCGGATGGGTGGCCGCTTGGCGTCCAAGCCCTCTCGATGGCAGCAGAACTGCCAGACTTCAGCATTGACTCTTCTACCGCGGCCGGCCTGGCAGATGGCTCCGTCAAGTTCTCGGATTCTGGTTGGGTAAACGTGGTCCAGGACTTCGAGAGCCTCGTGAAGAACGGCTCCTACGACCCCAACGCTTCAGGGATCGCTTGGCCCGCAAGTGCGGAAGACTTTGCAGCAGGCAAGGCAGCGATGCTCATCCAGGGAACTTTCGCGATCAGTGCGGTTCGAGCCGCCAATCCCGACCTCGACATGAGCATGTTCGTCCTGCCGTACGTAGGCGCCGGAGAGACTCCCGTCGCAAGCGTGAGCTACGGATCGATTCTCGCAATTCCCACCGACGCACCCAACGCGGACCTGGCGAAGAAATTTCTCGATTATCTACACCAGGATGACGTCCTGACGACATTTCTGACTACTGCCAGTGCATTCTCACCCATGGTGGGGGTGAGTGGCGAGCTTGATCCCGCCGCTGCAGCATTCGCGCCGGCCGTCGAGGAGAAAGCAGCGGAATACAACCTGGTCAGTGGGCTCGTGCCGGCTACGCAAGCTGCGCTGGTGAGTGGTCTTCAGGCGATCATTGCGGGCAGTGGCACGGCGGCTGATGCTATCTCAGCGCTAGATCGCGCGCAAGCAGACCAGTAACCAAACCGTTGCCCGGGCGGCCGATGGGAGCACTCTCTCGCCGGCCGCCCATCTTCACGCTTGGAAAGGATGCACATGTCCGCGATCGCCGCCGATCGTCCGTCGACGACACCTCCCAGAACTCGCCGAACCGTCTTGAATCGTGCGAATCGCATGAAAGCCGTGTTCCTAATTCCTGCCTTAATCATCTTCGGCGTCGTCGTACTTGTTCCCGTTTTCGTAAATTTCTTCTATTCCTTCACCGACTGGAATGGATACACCTCAGGATTCGATCTAGTGGGTGGCGATAATTTCCTCCGCCTACTAGGCGACGTGGATGTGCAGAAGGCGTTCGTCAACACACTGCTGTTCACTGTGGTCAATGCGCCTATCCAGATCGCTGTTGGCCTGGTACTGGCGCTTTCCCTTCAGCGTCCAGGCCGTTTTGTGGCCTTCATTCGGTTGGTCGTAGTGCTCCCGATCGCCATCAGTGGCGTTGTCCTCGGTTTCCTCGGCAGCATCGTATTTGATCCCCGATCGGGAATACTCCACACTCTGGGCACCGTGCCCGGACTCAGCTTCCTGGATCGAAATTGGCTCGGAGACCCCAGTCTGGCTATGGGGAGCGTCATTGCTATGAATCTTTGGCAGTGGTCCGGCTTTACCATGCTTATCTTTCTGGCCGGACTAGCGGCGATCCCTCGCGAGCTCTACGAGGCAGCAACACTCGACGGGGCAGGGGTATGGAGACAGTTCCGACATGTCACCTGGCCACTGCTGGCGCCCGCAGCGACAATCAACATTGTCCTTACGGTGATCGGCGGTCTCAAGATCTTCGACATCATCTACGTGCTGACCGGAGGGGGACCCGGAGGTGCGACGGAATCCATCGTGATGCGGGTCAACGCACAAACAAGCTTCAGCCAGTACGGGTACGCAGCATCCACGAGCTTCACGCTCACCATCATCATCCTTGCGGTATCGCTGGGACTGCTCGCGCTGCTCCGTAAAAGGGAGATCAACGCATGAATAAGTCAGAGTCCCACCGAAGAGCGATCTCGGTCGTCAAGACGCTCCCTGCCATTCTTTGGGCGCTGGCGATCTTGGTGCCGATTAGCTTTCTAGTCATCATCTCCCTGCGCACCCGCGCGCAGTATGCGGCCAACCCGCTGGCCCTCCCCGAGACGCCATCTCTAAACAACTTCGCAACCGCATGGCTCAAGGCCGACTTGGGGTCCGCGTTCCTCAACACGCTTATCGTGACGGTGGTAGCTATTGCGGGTGTGGTGTTCTTCGCCTCGCTCGCTGCGTATGCGATAGTTCGGTGGACAGGTCGTAGCGGAAACCGCATCTACATCTACTTCATCGTCGGACTCATAGTTCCGTTTCAACTCGGCCTGCCCACGCTCTACAAAATTTGGGCACAGGCAGGCTTAGTGGACAGCCTCGGTGGAGTCATCTTGATCCATATCGGCGCCGGACTCCCGCTCGCCATATTCCTGTATTCGGGGTTCATGCGGACCGTGCCGATCGAGCTCGAGGAATCCGCACGGATCGATGGAGCGGGCGACATACGCATCTACCGAAGCATCGTCTTCCCTCTCCTACGCCCCGTGACGGCAACAGTCATTATCCTCACTGGAATTAGCGTGTGGAACGACCTTCTAGTGTCTCTCTACTTTTTGCAGAGTTCCGGGGCAAAGACTCTTCCGAAAGCGACCATGGCCTTCCTCAGCGCCTACAGCAGCGACATGCCTGTCATTTTCGCGTGCGCGATTCTCAGTGTGATCCCCGTGATCGTTTTGTTTGTGGGGCTCCAACGATTCTTCATGTCCGGACTCACGATGGGAGCACTTCGAGGATGACAAACGGCAATTACTTGCTCGATCAAATCAAATTGGGCGCATATTACTTCCCGGGCTATCACCGCGACCCCGCGACAGACCGCTGGCACGGCGCCGGCTGGACGGAATGGGATGTGCTGGCGACAGCCCGCCCCCGCTACACGGGGCATAACCAGCCCAAGTCGGCGGCGTGGGGGAGGTTTGATGAGTCGGATCCCGTGTGGGCGCGCCGTCAGGTCGACATCGCCGCGCAGCATGGCATCGATTTCTTCATCTACGACTGGTACTGGTATGAGAACGGGCCCTTTCTCAACGGAGCACTGGACCGCGGCTACCTCGGGCTGGAAGGCCCACTCCCGACAAAATTCGCATTGATGTGGGCGAATCACGACTGGCTAAACATCCATCCGGCCTCGACGGTCGCCCCGCCTGCTGTGCTCTTTCAAGGAAGAGTCGATGACTACCAATTCGACAGCTTGACCGAGGAGGTAATCGAAAAGTACTTCTTGAACAAAAACTACTTCCATGTCGACGGTCAGCCGTACTTCTCGATCTATGAGATGCAGACCTTCGTGGAGGGTATGGGCGGAGTGACTAGAGCAGCGGGTGCCTTAGATCGCTTCCGAAGCCGAGTCCAGCGCGCAGGGCTTGACGATATCCATTTGAATCTCGTCGTGGCTGATCGTCAGGTTCTCCCAGGAGAGCGGCAATCAGACGACGTGGCCGGGATGATCCGAGATTTGGGAGCGGCTAGCACGACATCATACGTGTGGATCCATCACTATGATCCCTCGCAGTATGGCTTCCCCATCAGTAGCTACGCCGCCGCAGCCGCAGCGAACCACCAACTACGAGAGTCCCTAGCTGCGCGACAAACAGTGCCCTACTACCCCAACGTAACTGTGGGATGGGACTCCTCTCCACGGTCCGTGCAGTCGGATTCCTACGAGGATCGCGGCTATCCCTGGCTAGCGGTGTTGGAGGGAAATACCCCGCTGGCGTTCCGAAAAGCCTTGGATGACGCGATCACCTTTGAACTGGCAACAGACCACCCCACGAAGATCGTGACTCTCAACGCCTGGAACGAATGGACAGAAGGTAGCTATCTCCTTCCCGACACGAAGTCTGGCACCGCCTACCTGAAGGCATGCCTGGATGCGAAGTCATCAGCACTCAACATGACCTACAAGAAATAGAGCACACCAACAATGAACTCAACACGACCTTCCGCCGCAGCTCCGCTCCGAAAAATCCACCTCGTCTCCAAGACACATCTCGACATCGGATTCACCGATCCCGTCGATATCGTGATGGATCTCTATCTGAATCGCTATCTTCCGAGGGCAATCGAGCTGAACGATCGGCTCACAGAACTGGGTCGCCCCGAGCGATTCATCTGGACCACTGGCTCGTGGATTATCCACGAGGCCCTTCAGCGCGCCGACCAGCGACGTCGGGCATTGCTGGAGCGCGGCATTGCAGAGGGATCTCTCACATGGCACGCTATGCCGTTCACCCCGCACACGGAGTTTCTTACCCGCGACCTTGTGGCCGCGGGACTCGCGCTCTCCGGGACGCTCGACAAGGAGTTCGGCAGAACCACCATTTCCGCGAAGCTGACCGACGTACCCGGGCATACAAGGTCGCTAATCCCTCAGCTATATGATGCGGGAGTTGAACTGCTGCACGTGGGAATCAACGGAGGGATAGCCACTCCCGACGTCCCACCGCTATTCCGGTGGAAGGACCCGGCCACCGAAACCGAGATTACTGTTGCCTACGACGGCGACTACGGCGACTTCAGCTTCCCTGCAGGTTCGGATGTCGCCCTGGACATGTGGGTAACCGCGGACAACGACGGCCCCCCGACTTTCCTGCGTGTCGTCGACCGCTTCAAGCGGCTCGAGCAGGCTCACCCGGGAGCCCTCATCGCAGCATCGACGCTCGATGACTACGCCCGCGATATTCGACCCCTCGTTCCTGGTCTCAGATATTTGACCTCTGAGATCGGTGATAACTGGATCTATGGAACGGGAAGCGACCCGCAGAAGGTATCGGAATTTCGGGCGCTTGCCCGTCTGCATTCGCGCTGGGCCGCGAGTCCCCAGGTGGAACCGGACGTAGAGCGCTTCGCCCAGAAGCTGATGCTCGTCGGTGAGCACACCTGGGGTTTAGACACCATCGTCCACCTACCTACCCCGGACTACTCACCGGCCGGCTTCGCGAGGCAGCGGAGCGAGGGAGTCTATGCCGCGTTTGAGAAGTCATGGTCAGATCAGCGCGACTACCTGAGTGCGGCTGTCGCAGAGCTTGGAGAACAGCGCCGCGAGGAAGCCACTCGACTGCTCGAAGATATTCGCGATTCCCGATCCGTAGGAAGTCCAATTGCCGACGAAGTTTTGGTTCCCGGATCTCCGGCCCGAATCGTTCAGGGGGAGGCAGTCATGGAGGTCAATGCATCAACTGGTGAACTTATCTCATGTTCCCTGGGGCAGACGGTCCTGGTTGCTCCTGGCAGGCCAATCGGGTCCCTAACGTATCAGCAGTACGGGTCACAGGCCTACGAGAACTATCGCGCACACTACGTGAAGGCCACTCACCGGACAGAGTGGTGGGTCGATAAAGCATTCGGGAAATTCGGCCTCGATGACGGCCGCACAATCCAAGAGTTCCGCCCAGTCGCGACCCGGGTTACGACTGATGCGGGTGAGTCGTATGTCCGAATCGAGGCATCACTGGAATTTCCAGAGGGAGCACACGCTGGATTCGAATCGGGCCTCACGGTTTCGTACGAGCTGGACATTCGCAACGGTGGACTCCGCGTCGAGCTGCGATGGCCGAGTAAGACCGCCACTGTGGTCCCTGAGGCGCTCTGGCTCGGCTTCTCAAGTCTCAGTGTGAGCAGCACAGTGAGCGTGCACAAGCTTGGTCAGTACGTGTCCGCTCACGACGCCGTAATAGGCGGTGCGAGGAACCTCCACGCGATTGAAGATGGGATCGTTTTCCACGAACCGTCGGTCGATCTGGCTATACGCAGCCTCGATACAGCGCTGGTGTCGATCGGTGACAATCGGCTGCTTACAGACTCCAGTCAATTCGCCGGCCCGGGTTCAACGGCACATTTCAACCTTTTCAACAACCTATGGGGCACGAATTTCCCGCTTTGGATTGAGGGAGCCATGTCATACACCTTCGAGATCGAAATGAATCCGAAGCCGGAGTGAACCAACAAGCAGTCGGCGCTTCCACCCCACCAGATCACGAAAGAGAATTCCAATGGTGCAGTTCAGCGACATCGCATCCGAGCTCGAACGCCAAGCGATCGAGCTGCCCTCCTGGGCGTTCGGCAACTCCGGCACGCGTTTCAAGGTCTTCGGCACACCCGGCACCCCGCGCACGCCCGAGGAGAAGATCGCGGATGCGGCGCAGGTCAACACGTACACCGGGCTCGCGCCGAAGGTCGCCATCCACATCCCGTGGGACAAGGTCTCCGACTACTCCGCGCTCCGCTCCTACGCGAACGACCTCGGGGTCGACCTCGGCACGGTCAACTCGAACACGTTCCAAGACGACGCCTACAAGTTCGGTTCGCTGACCTCGTCGGATGCGGCCACCCGCCGCAAGGCCGTCGACCACCACCTCGAGTGCATCGACATCATGCACCTCACCGGCTCGCAGGACCTCAAGATCTGGCTCGCCGACGGCACGAACTACCCCGGGCAGGGCGACATCCGTTCGCGTCAGGACTGGCTCGCCGAGTCGCTCCAGGAGATCTACGCCGCTCTCGGCGACGAGCAGCGCATGGTGCTCGAGTACAAGTTCTTCGAGCCGGCTTTCTACCACACGGATGTCCCCGACTGGGGCACCTCGTACGCCCACGTGACCGCCCTCGGGCCCAAGGCCTACACCTGCCTCGACACCGGCCACCACGCCCCCGGCACGAACATCGAGTTCATCGTGGCGCAGCTGCTCCGCCTCGGGAAGCTCGGCTCGTTCGACTTCAACTCGCGGTTCTACGCCGACGACGATCTGATCGTGGGTGCGGCCGATCCGTTCCAGCTGTTCCGCATCCTCTTCGAGG
>Ga0247742_10001529_pt1 | contig 16021 bp, 19 predicted proteins | sample UWRJL208509C2_FD_180944 | JGI IMG/M metagenome (GOLD analysis project Ga0247742, IMG submission 180944) | Plant litter microbial communities from Arlington Agricultural Research Station in Wisconsin, United States - UWRJ-L208-509C-2 | ecosystem: Environmental > Terrestrial > Plant litter >...
AGGGTACCTTCATCTACTAACTTCCTAAGCGAAATCAGAATATCATCTTTGGATAGCTTAGTTGTAACTTTTTTTGTTGCAACGTTTTTTCGGATTTTGTAAAGTGGATGCCATTGTCCATCAGCTAGTTCATCCAGGACTCTTGCTTCTAATGGTTCTCGTGTAATAGTGGACATTATCTCTTTCTAGATTGGTTCCGTGTAGGCAGGATAGTTGTCAAATAGCTTCTCCCATATTTGCTTTAGGAAACTCAGCAGTTGCTGTGATTGCGAAGGATCATTGACATCAGGGGTAACACAATAGATTAATACGTTTTCTAGTGAATTGTTTGGGTTTTGCTCTATGGATTGCAGGGCAACTATAGCTTCAACAGTGAACTGTTGTGACATATTCCTTATCATCTCAACTAGTTTATCTGTGGCTACTCCTTTTTTCTCTATCAGGCGTATGTATATGGGTAGGTTTGCTTGTTCAGTAGTCATAATATGTAGTTATATTAACACGTTTTTCAAAATCACAGGCCGATATTTAAGAATGTAATTAGAAAGGACTTAAATGTCGAACGAAAATCCCGAGCAGCAGGGTTCTTTGGAGCGTCTAGGTATCCAGCTTGAGACGTTGCCAACAGAGGGTGTTCTAACCCCAGGGACTGTTAAATCCGCCCGTTTCCGCATCTCTAAGCCTTCAGGCTACGCAGTTAAAGACGTAGAAGATTTCATATTTGATATTGTTCAACCCACTCTTGCTTGGTACAGCGAGGCATTACATAAACGTGATCTTGATGTGTTTACCCTTGGTGAAGAACTTGACAAAGCCGAAGTTGACCTTGTTAACCTACGATACCAGGTTCAAGCCCTTGAATACGGGTCTAAGGTGCAAGAAGGTGTTGCCCTTAATCAGGAAGACAAAGAAGTATCTGACCTTCTAGAGAGATTTCAGGAGCTTCAACAGCAGCACGAAGCTACCCTTACCCAAATAGAACAACTGCAGACTTATACCAAGCAACAAGATGATTATATTGACGTTGTTCTTGCCCAACTTGAGGGTGGGCAATCAGAGCAGGAAGCTGCTCCAGAGCCTCTTCTCGCTGTTTCTAGCGAGGTAGTAGAAGAGATTGAGGAAGCTCCTGTTGAACTCGTTAGAGAAGAGCCTGAGGCTTACGAGGAGACTCCTATCCCATTGGAAGAAGTTGAAGAAGTCCACGAACAAAAGCCAGCTACTCAGCCCATTATAAATCCTTATGGCGGTGGAATTCTTCCTCCTGGCATCCGACCTGAAGACCTTTAAGGAGCTTTGATTTACATGGAAAAAGCAAAACTACGCTCTGGACAAGAGATAGATGGCACGACCGATAAACCTTCACTAAATCTTCCTGGCGCTCAAGATATTATTGAGATGAAAGAAGAAACCTGGAGTTCAATCATACTAGGCTGGCTGAGAAGTGCAATTCTATTCGTTTTGCTTACTTTTCTGCTCCTTGGTGTTGTATATACAGTTCTTGCGGGGACCATTATTTTTGCTGCTTCTCCGAGTTCAAGCGGTACAGTCTTGGTTGCCAGGGGCACATTCGTCGGCGCGGCAGCCACTCCTAATAGTCAGATTTATATTTCAGAAACCACTCGTAATAAAGATGATTTCCTAAACAACATTAAAGTAGGGTTTTTGGGAGCGCCTGATCCCTCAATCGTTACTGTTGAATCAAGTCAATACGATAAAGTTCAAATACGTAACAATTCAGTTGTTGTTAACGGGAAAGAAATCTCTGGAAAGTTTGTTGACAAGACAAGCCCAAGCAAAAAACCTGTTACCAAAACTGTTCAATTGAACAAAGAGTATTTGGTTAGTTGTAAAATTGGGGATTGCAAGGCTGGAACCCTATATATCATTGAGCAAGCTCAAATATATGGTGAAGTTAAGAAGCTAGCTAAGTAGGGGCACTATGAATAAACGTGACCCGTTCTGGCTAGACCCAAACGAATTACAGACGATTAATCGTCTAATTATGCAAGAGCTTGATAAGGAAAGATTACCAATTCTTTTTGCCATCCAATCTGAACTTAGCGTTGCAAAAATAAGGTTCGAAAATGGTCGTTATAAAGATGTGTTAGCAGTAGTACTTGGAATGAAAGACATGATCCCAGTTAGATTGTCCTCTCAGGAAAAGGACTATTTGCTTACCCTTGACATCCCTTCTACAGTCAAAGAAAGATTGAGTTAAACATGTATAGGAAAATTCACTCAATCAATACTTTGTCTGATTTGTATCATTTGCCCTCTAGCGAAATAGAAGAGTTCCTATTGGCTGAAGGTAGACCATGCTTTGACATCACCGGTGGAAATTTTCTAGTATTTATTCCATCTCTTGATTCCTTTGTTGAGTTCGATGATTTAAAACATAACTCGATTAAGAATCAAATTGTTAAATCAGATTTCACCCTTCGACAAGAGGAAGTCTTTATTAAAATTAGTTACCCCAAGGGCTTTTCTACAGCTTTTCTATTACTAGATGACTTCGAAGAGTACCTTGAGCAATTCATTGACCTGGATGAAAATGTATCCTTTTTGATATCCGATAGGTTAGATGTTCCTCTATTCGTTGGAAACACAAACGTAATCCAACGGCTAGCTGATGATTTTGATGGTGCTGATGGGGTTTTATCCATCAAAAATTTTAGTGATTGGAAGAAAAATAATGTTTGATCCCAATGAAGGTATAGAGTTAAAGCCAAAGCAGGTAAGAGACCGACCTCGCAGGCAGGAACCAAGAAAAATATCAGATCAGGCCCCTGCACCTTGGCTGGCCTCCACTTCTAAGAGCCGCAAGATGCAAGCTTCGTCAGCAAAACAAACAGCCGATAAAATTGTCTCTAGAGTGCTACCTATAGTTGGAATTTTATTCTTGATAGGTATAGGACTTGGAATAGCAACCGTAATTATGGGAATTTACACGTAAATGAGAAAACAGATACCTTGGACATTTGTCGAAAACGACAGAGTTAAATTGTGGGTTTGGAAAACTAAAGATTTTGAAGTTCAAATCTTTGCAGAGGGCGAGACAAATTCTAAGAAAAACTTTGCGTGGAAGATAACTGACAAAACTCAAGGAAGAGATATACCGTTCGACTCTGCTATTGCTTCCACCTTCCAGGAATGTGTTGATGCAGTATTAGAGCTTATAGGAAAATCCTATAAGCCGATTCTAGGATATCAAGCCTACGCAGGTGAGCTAGCTACTACTTTTACCATAGCTACTGGGCAGAGATTAGACTTTGCTCCTTTAGTCGGAGAAAAGATGATAGTTAAGGTGCTTGAAGATGATGGTTCAGAAAAAGTTGTTGTTGGAGCTCTTCAGATAGAGAACTACTCTGTTCAGATTCGTACTGATGACAATAACGCTACAGTTTTTCCTCCAGAAAGAATTAAAGACCTTCAAAAAGAATTCGCAGGGGTCAGCGTCTTGACTTCTTTAGATCAAACTAAATCTTCTTCTAAAATGAAGCGTGTATTTCATACGGAATACACTCGCGGTTGCACTGGGCAACCCGGATTTAAGCCAGGAACTGTGACCCATTCTCCTAGTGATCCTTATTGCCCAATTCACGGAATATAAATTCTTTTATATTTTTACCAAAAAGTACCATCTCGACTTGACATAATATGTTTTGTTGTATATGCTTGCTGAGTAAGCACACAACAAAGGATATACAATGGTATTCGATAGCAGCCCTGAGCTATCCGTTAAAACAGTAGATGAAGGCAAAGAACAGTGGGATTCCATTGGTCGGCTTTATCGGAGGCCTGGTTTCGTTCTTCCAGAAGACTACCGATCACTTCCTGTTTTGAGAAAGCTGGTTGCTGAGGGTAAACTAATGCCCTCTATTACCAATGTCATTGGAGTTAGAAGTGCTCCCTTCCTTGTCCCCTGGGCTGCAAAGCTAACAGCCCAAGAAGCCATTAGGGTTGTAAAGTCATGGCCTGAGCTTATTACTGATAAGCCCGCTAAAGCTTTACACTATCTAAAAAACACCGCTGAAAGGGAAAAAACTTTCTGGGGTACTCAGGGGACTAATATCCATCGCGCTTGTGAACTCCTTGCTCTAGACAAGGATATCTCTGATTTAACGCTCACCGAATATGAGCAGCAGTCAGTTGATCAGTGGAAAGCTTGGCTTGATAAATTTCAGCCAGAATTTAAACATCTAGAAATTACAGGTTTTGGGAAAACGGAGAAAGACATGAATTACGCAGGCACCGCTGATTTCTTAGGCAGCATCAATGGAAAAATGCTAGTTGGAGACTACAAATGTGTAGTGAATAGCACGCCTATTCTACTACCTGATGGGTCTCACATTCGCGCAGATGAGGTAGTAGAGGGTCAAGAAGTAATTGCCTGGTCAAGAGAAAGTAACCTTCATGTAAGCAAAGTTAGCTTTGTCGGAGATAATGGAAAGCATCCTATTGTTAGAATTGAAACTGCTAACGGTCAAGTTCTTAAATGCACGCATAATCATCCCATTCTAGCCTCCCGCGAGGATAAGGGCTTAGGTTGGGTAATGGCAGCAGACCTCCTCACCTCAGATACTGTCTATCTTGCTCTAGGTTGGAACTACAGCCCTGTTAGAAAAGAAACCCCTTGGAAGTTTGGCAAGTATCTTTCCCCTTACCTTTTTGGTCTGATTTGGGCGCTTTCTAATTTCTCTAAAGAAAAATGGGCAAAAGATGTCGTAATTGATCTTCCCAAACTCTCTCGCCCTTCCCTAAAGGAAGAACTATCCGATTTTGGATTTACCTTCAACAAAAAGGGTCAGATGAATCTGAACCCGGGGCTAGAAAAAATTGCCCGTAAGAACAAAATTACAGTTGAGGAAGTTCTTGAAATTCTCACTCCTGTTAACATCCCCGCTTATGTGTATGCCGCCCCGATGATCGCACAGCATGCGATTATCGCAGGTGTTCAGGAAATCTTTGCGAACAAGGGTCTCCATGAGCGAGAGTTCTATGTAGTTCTTAAGGAAATTGAAGCACTACGCGATCTTCAACAGCTTTATACTAACTATGGTCAGCCTTCCACACTTGGACACGATGAGAAATCAGGGCTTAACTTCCTCCGCCTTCCGTTCTCCTCTACCGAAACAATCTACGTCTATGGTCAGTCTGAAACCAAAGTTAAAAGTATCGAGTTCCTCGAAGAAGAACAGTCAACTGTTGCAATTGAGGTACAGGGAAGCCATACCCATATCACCTCAGGCTTGATTACCCATAACACGAACCGTTCGGGTCTTCACATTGATATTGCGCTGCAACTCGCAGCAAACGCTAGGGCGACCGAGATTTCACCTGATGGCATCAATCTCATCCCTATGCCTAAAATTGATGCTGGGGTTGGAGTGCATATTTCCCCCAAAGGAGTGGATATGTACGAGGTTGATATCAGCGATAAAATGATGGATGTATTCAGTTCTCTACGTACCGCTTGGGATTTTCATGCCTTTGAAGGGCGTCTGGAAAATCCTTCTGGAGTCTTTATCAGAAAGATTAAAAAAGCGGCGGATTTCTAAAATATGGTATACTTAATTACAACACACAGAGAGTAGATAACACACAGATGAAACCATTTATATCCCATGACGGCACAGACTCTAACGGAGTTAGGGCAGAAGTTCACGTATCCGTAAACCGAGGAATCATTGATCGAATTAACGATGGAGACAAAGGAACTTCCGATGTTTACTTCAAGGTTGAAGGACTCAAATTTCCCGTCCACGGATGGGTTGGTACGGAAGATGCTGTTTATGCCGTTGCTAAGGCTGCATTAGAAAGCAAAGAGCTTGTTGACTTCAGAATCGAATCACAGCGCAAGAAAAAGGTTGACCGCACGCTTCCCATTGCTGAGCTTCGTGCTAGCACTGAGGCAGCCCGAGAGAATACTGTTCCGATCCTTGCTGGTATCAACGGACTTCTATCTCAAGAAGCCCTAACCAACCCCAAAGAAGACCCAAGCCCCAATCCTTCTGGTCGCCTCCCCGCCACTGATGAAGATATTGCTGGTAATTCTAAGAAGAGTGCAGGAACCGTTGCGGTTAATTCTGATGAAGTTCTCGCAACGCTAACGAAAATTGCTAACGACAACAGCATCCCCGAAAGCATTGTTTCCTCTGTTGCCGCTCAAGCACTTCTAGCTGGAGTCTCCGTTGAAGATGTCCAAACAGCGCTTGCGGGTACTATCAAATCTGATACTTCAAAACCAGAAGTTCAGCGCTCTTTTACGGTTGAATCTCAGCCTTGGAAAGACTACAACAGCGATGGGCATCTCAACCTAGGTTCCCTCAAGATTCAGGCTGGCATTGGAGCAGAGAGCTTCATCCGTGGACAAGTTGCCACCATTGTTAACCCACAGCTTCTTACGGACCCATCTGTTAATGATGCCGTAGAATACTTCGCAGGGCTTAGCCTCTCTATCGCAGACCGCGTTCAGACGTTAGCTTATGGCGCTGGTTTCAAGGCTGATCGTGGGGCTTCCTCTCATGCTCGGGTTCGAGGTATTGTTTACGATACAATTGAGCGTTACTACAATCTTCCCCTAACCGAAGACCTAATTCTTCCTGATGATGTCAAAGAGCTAGATGCTTGGGTTGGAAAAGTAGGTAAACTCTCAATCGAGCGTTTCAGAATTGCAATCCGTCAGTCAACTGAGGTAACTCCATTGGCGGGTTCTAATCCACCTGCTTCTCTTCTGTCTGATTCAGCGGTAGCGAAACAAAGCAAAGAGGTAGACGAGGTTGAGGTGAACTTAGATGAAGCTGCCCCAACTACTGCCCCAATTGACCTTGTGGTTGAAGAACCCGTGGTGGCTGAACAGGTTGTAACTTCCGAGGAAGAGGTAGAAGTCTCTGAAGAGGATACTGATGAAGAGTATGTAGAAATCTTCCCTCCCACGTTCATTGATGAGAACCTTCTCGGGTCTGATGGAAAAATTCTTTCTGCTTCTGCTCCCAGCAATGAGACTGTAGAAAACCTTAAAGATTTCGTTAAGGATGCTGAAATTCTTAAAGAAGACCTACCTAAGGTAAGTAAGCTACTTGCTTATACGTTCGGACCTAAGTTCAACAAAGCAACCAATATTCCTGATGATGATCTAGTTGATTTCATTGACTTCTATGTAGCTTCTGGCAGTGATAACTTCCTTAAGGTTCTCAACAAAGTAGCTGGTTAATTAAGTTGATAACAATTGGTATAGACCCCGGAGCGCGCAATACTGCTTGCGTTGTGCGCTCCGGGGATTCCATCCTTCTTTCTTCCACTTACGTTCGCTCGTTGGATATGAATGCTGTAACCTGGGCAGTGTATTGTGTTGATGTCATAAAGAAGGATGTCTTATCTCTTTATCCTGATGCCAAAATTGGGATAGAAGGAGTCTCTGATCCGAAAGGATACCAGAATGGTAAACTTTCACCTATTAACCCAAAAGATATTATTCGAACTGCAATGGTAGTTGGCGCTCTAGCTGAAGCTTTTAGGGAGTACGGCGCAGTAATTGTTCCACCTAAAAAGAACGGTTCTTCAGGGGTTTATCCGTCTGAATTAAATGATCGACGCCCTAAGGACTTGCCAGGACAATCTACGGCTGGTACTCGTAGGCATGAGAAATCCGCTTATGATGTCGCAGGAGAGGTTCTTTTCCTTGTAAATGACGGATATGTATTAGATGAGAGACCAGAGTTTGTATAGAGAGCCAAATGATTCCCGTTTTGAGAATCCTCAGAGAATTAAATCGCAGCAGAAGAAACCAAAATTGCATGATATCCGTTTGCATACAAATATAGGTACTAATGATTTAGCGATTAAAGTGAAACAAATTGAAAAGTTTTTAAGCAAGAAAGAACAAGTAAGAATTACTGTACAGCTTCGAGGTAGAGAGAAATCTCGTCCGCAGTCTGCAGTAGATTTTCTTATGGAAGTTGTAGAAACGCTTAAAGAAGTCAGTATGCCGCAGAAGCTACCAACAGTAACAAATATTTCTGTTATGCTGAACCCAAAAAAATGAGCTGATTTAGAAAAAGATGCTAAGATTAGTTTAAAGGTTAATTACAAAAGGAAAAAATGTCTAACAAAATTACAGTATCAGGTAACCTAGCTGCCGATCCAGAACTCCGCTACACCCCGAATGGCAAGGCAGTCGTATCCCTACGACTTGCTGACACCCCTCGCCGCCTTAACCCCCAGACCAAAGAGTTCGAAGATGGTACGACTCTCTGGCTCAAAGTAACTGCCTGGGATGCTCTCGCTGAGAACACCGCTGCATCACTTGTTAAAGGTTCCCGTGTTGTTGTAACTGGTACGCTTGTTCAGGAAAACTACAAGACCAAAGAGGGTGCAGATGCCTCTTCAATTAAGATCAATGCTGATGAGATTTCTCCGTCCCTAAAGAATGCTGTTGCTCGGGTTGAGAAGAAAACTTCTGCGAGCTCTTATGGTTCCAATGGCGGAAACAGCGCTCCTGTTGCCGCTGCCCCAAGCGATGACGAAACTCCTTTCTAAATCGTAATGTAAAAAAGCCCCACCAACTCAAGTTGGTGGGGCTTTTTTATGTCCGCTCTCAATCTAAATGACTTCTAATTTTAAGCACTGTCTGATAGGAACCCAGTAATTACCGCCGACCTCACGACTTGTCCCCTTTTTATCCGATAGACCCATATGATAAAACCTTTCGAAATGGAAAATTCTTGACCTACTATATTATTGTGCTGGCTGTAGCCTTAATAGGATTCCCTATTCTTTTGGGTGCCTTATCTTGGCTCTGGAATAAAAAGTGGAGACCTCTTCAACAGGCTAAAGGTGTTCCAACTGACAAACTAGGAAATATTCTCCGCCGCGCACGTATCTTTATAACTAAAGAAGAAGATGGTCGCTTGTTGCCGAAAGTGACGAATCCTATAGCTAGCAAACTTCTGCGTTATAAAAGCGTATACCTTATTCTGTTTCTTATCACGCTAGCTTTAGTTGCTGTAAAAACTGCTTTCTTCATATTACCTCTCTTTATTTTATTTTTCGCTATATACGGTCGTACATCAGCGGTTTTCAAGAAAAGAAAAGTAATTCTAAACCGCATGTTCGAAGTCGCGGCATCCGAGTTCCGTTATGGGCGTGGGGCAGAAATGGAACCTTGGAATTACGTTAATATTAAAAAATGGGAAAGCCTTGTCATCCCAGGTGAGACCGTAGTACAGTATCCAACAGCTTTCAGGGCTGACCAGCAAATGTCCAGGGAGTCATTTGAAAGACACTTTAACGGAACTGTCACTGATGACAACACATGGATTTACACTTGGAAGCCTGCACAGTCAGCAGTTATCTGTGAACCAGTAAGCCATCTCCCAACGATGGCACCTTATCCTGGAAGTAATGATCCAGAATGGGATACTTTCACAATTGGGGAAGGAACTCAAGGACCAGTAACGTTCAATGTATCTCAGACTCCACATATCCTAGTTGCCGGAACAACTGGTTCTGGTAAGTCTGTTCTACAGCGTAATTTAATTTTTCATTGCATCCAGCATAATGACATGTGGCGATTCCTTGGAGTTGACGTTAAGAGAGTAGAGCTAACGCCTTTCAATAAGTACAAGAAAACAATTCTAGGAATTGGTGCTAATCTCGAAGACGGAGTAGAGATTGTACGTTATGCCAAAGATGTTATGATGCAGCGATACGAGGAAATGGAGGGGATTGGCGTTAACCACTTCCTGAAGCTTCTTGATGAAAATGGTAAACCTCCGTATGCAATTATGTTAATGATTGATGAGGCGTTCATGTTTATGTCCCCAGAGGGGCAAAAGACAGACGAAGGTAAAGTTCGTGACCAACTCCACGGTGAAGCATCCACTCTTCTAGGAGATATCGCTCGTCTAGGTCGTGCTGCTGGTATACACTTAGTTTTAGCTACTCAGCGTCCTGACGCTACAGTTATTAAGGGTGAGCTTAAGGCTAACTTAGATATCCGTATTGCCGCTGGTCGTTTGGATTCCACTCCTTCCGCCATGGTACTAGATTCAGGTGCTGCTACTCTGCTTCCTGGTAACGTAAAAGGTAGAGGAGTTATCCGCGTTGGTGGAAACGTAGAGCAGTTCCAAGGATACTTTGCAGACCAAAACTGGATTGATACCTGGCTAGCCAAGCCAGAAAACCGTTCTAAAGAGCCAAGCTTATTCCCCGATGATGATCAGACCAAACTGGATAATGATCCTTCAAGGTTGGAAATTCCAGAGGAAAGTCTTCACCTGACTGATGAGGTTGATGAAGAATTTGAACAAGAATTAGCTGATGGTATTCTTGAAGAGCCAATTGATAACCAGAGCGTTTCTTTGGCTAAGCCAAACTTAGCGCCAGCTACGCCGGTTCCAACCCCAGTTTTGCCGACCCCAACTGTTCAGCCGACCAACACATCTAACTTTGTACCTCAAAGCAATGTTGTTCCAGAAAAAATTTCAATGGAAACCCCTGAATTAGTTACTTTTAATGATGGGGAAGAAGTTGAAGGAGTTGAAAGTGATGAAGACTATTGGAAGAGAATAACTGCTACTCCAGATGAAGACCAGCCATCTGTATCTTCAATAGAAGAGGTTGTTGCTGAAGTTTCGCCAGAAACGCCTCAGGAGCCGTTGGTTAGCCGCCCCAAGTTTCCCACTGCCCCTGCCTTCCCTAAACCTCCTAGCGCACCCCAGCGCCCTCAGAGACCTACTCTAGCCGATCCTACAGAAGTAAATAAAACAATTCCTTCTAAGCCTCAGTTAGATATAGATTACGATTACTAAGAAAGACTTTAAACCTCATGGCTAATGGTTCACGCAGAAGAACTCCCGCTCGTCGTTCACGCTCTGGTGGCGGGGGTTTTAAGCCTAGCAAAATCTTGTGGCCACTATTTTTGTTAGGGCTGCTATTTGCTTTTTTCCAAATTCCTCATGACCCAACAGTCCATGGTTTTATAGATATCTTGAAAGCAAAATCAGCGACCGTTCAACAGTGGATTACTAATTTTGGGGATGGGATTACAAGTGGCAAACCCATCGATATTGGCGGTGGAGGTGGAGCTACAGACTCTGGAAATGGAACCCCCTCAGGATCAGGGTCAACCACACAAACTCCTACAACTGCTAGCATCTCCGAGACACAAACCCAACTTAAATCACTTAAAGTAGAAAATGCCCAAAAGGTATCTTACAACAGAGATGAATGGAAGCAATGGGATAACGTTCGAACCTGTTGGACCGTTAGGGAAGAAGCCATAGCTAGACAAGCGAACCCAGGAAGTATGGTTCTGCTAGATTCTGCTGGTAATAAGACCACTGATGTTAACTCCGCTTGTTCTATCACCAGTGGGACATGGATTGATCCTTATACGAAAACTACGATAACTAACCCATCTAAACTTGATATCGATCACCTTATTCCGCTCGGCTATGTAGCTTCACACGGTGGACAGGCGTGGTCTAAAGATAAGAAGGAGAAATATGCTAATGATCTTTCTGAGACGAATCATCTAATTGCAGTTTCTGCTTCTGCTAACCGTTCTAAGAGTGATTCGGGTCCAGGAGAATGGAAGCCTGAGAATAAGGACTACTGGTGTACGTATGCTACCGCTTGGACTAAAATTTCTGTTAGCTGGAGCATAAGTATCTCTTCTTCTGACAAGTCAGCACTTACAGAGATGCTAGATACCTGCAAAGCTTAATTTGCTGCGGCTACCGATATTCTTAAATGAAATAACGGATTGGTAACAATGTGGTCTCTTTAAAGCTTGAGGATACGAAGGCGTATATACCTCCAATGGATAAAACAAAGGCTTTTGCCTCTACCAGTAACTATCGACAAATATTCGCGTCAAAGTTAGGTTGGTCATTATTCTTAGGGTCAAAAATGGCACTTCTAGTATGGTTTCTTCTAACCGCCCCAATGATAGCTGAACCTGCTTCTTCAATTGTGTTTGCTATAGCCCTGATAACTTTAGCTTATATTTTTGATTATGCAATCTTCAGGCTTGTAAGGTCGAAAGAATCTCCTCTCAAGCTCATCAATAATGTCAATCTTCTTGCTGGATGGTACCAAGACCCGTGGGGGTTTGGTGTTGCAGACCAAGAAAGATATTGGAATGGCGAAGAATGGTCTGAGAGCATAAGAAGTTCGACTAAAAGTTAATCTCGCCCGATAGAGATATTCTTGTAACCAAACTTCAAGAAATAGGATTTTAAAATGGCTGCTTGGCTTCGTAATACGATATTGACAATTGTCTTTATATCTATTGGATTAGCTATCTGGAAAATTTATGGTGGAGACTTAGGAAGTTTCTTCACCATGATTTATGATGTCTTCTACACCATTGTAGATGCTGTTTCCAATGTAATAGTGAATGCATGGAATGGCATCACTAATATGAAGCATTAATCTTTTCTCAAAGGGAGGCTCACCAGAAAATTTTCTGGTGAGCCTCCCTTTTTTGTCTGCTAGGAACAAAATTGTGCTAAACTAAAATTTCAACAATAGTAATTACAAGGAGAACAACTCTATGCTGATGGGTCTAACCCACGCGACGAGCGTCAACAACTTCTACCTAACTTCCGGGGTGATCTAATGCCTGATCCGCAGATACCTGTCGCTACCGTCAAACTTGCTTATCGTGGACAGGCAATCAATATGGAAGATTTAGAGAAAAATCATCCACTTCCGCAAGCCCGCGAAGTTACTGTTGTTTCCCAATATGAGAACTATGTTCCAGATGAGACAATTGACTTCACTGATATTTCAAGTATCAACGTTGAACTCAATAAATTGCGTATTCGTCTCCATCACATTAGGATCGAGCTAAAGAATGCCAAGAGAAAAGCTTTATCCGCCAAATACTTGTATGAGCAAGCGAAAAAACGTACTTGGATTGGTATTACTGGAGGATCAGATAAAAGCCGCGAAGCTGCTGCCGAACTTCTTACCGAAGAACTGATGGCAAATGCTCTAGTTGCCGCTGCTGTTGCAGACGAGATTAACCAACATTCTCGGGATATCAGAACAGAATTGGATGCACTTAAGGAAATTTCCAATAACTTGCGTCGTCAGATTGATCTAAGATAAACCCGATAACTCTTCTATGAACACTACAAAGACATTCTCTATTGTAAGTTTAATTCTAGGAATTATTTCTTTCATCTCTGCAACTGTTCTTACCATTGAGAAATTGGCAGTATTAAAAGACCCCTCCCACGTATTATCATGCAATCTAAGTCCTTTTGTCTCTTGTGGTCCGGTGATGAACTCTGCTCAAGCTGCCGCCTTTGGCATACCTAACTCTATAGTTGGAATGGTCGGATTTGGGCTTGTTATTTTAATCTCATTCACTTCCCTCTTTGTTAAGTTCCCTCTCTGGTATTGGGTAGCTTATGCAATAGGAGTTACACTTGCCTTTGGCTTTATTATTTGGTTGATGACCCAAGCACTGGTAGTTATCTCCGCGTTATGTATCTACTGTCTAGTGGTATGGATATGTATCATCCCGTTGTTTTGGTTTGCCGTAGCAAATCTACTCCAGAGAACTCGTTTTCGTTTTATCCAGGAGTATAAGTTCCTCATAATTGGGGTAACATATATCATTTTAGCCCTGTGTATTTTCTTTGCTTTTAAAGACTACTGGCTATCCCTACTTTAGGAATTTCCGTTATATATAACATATGACTTCGTTTCCTAAGTGCCAAGCGGCTAATCCAGCAGCGTGTACTGACCCACAGTGCCCAGAAAAACGCGGCATCCAAAAAGCATTGGACCAAGCAGCCAACAATATGGATTTTAACGCTTTTCTTGAGACCAAGGCAAAAGAAGAATCTCGAAAAGTAAGTTCAAGCGCTTCTGCAATGCAAGGAATTAAAACGCCAAAAGATTTTGTAACTTACATTAAGCAAGAAAACCCTGAGGTAAAATTCTACTTGTCGGGGAACGAGGATAGCTTTGTTGTGCTAGATACAATCGTTATCCCAAAGGGAAATCGCAAGTCTGGGGTAGGTAGCAAAATAATGTCGCAGCTAGTTGAGGTGGCAGATAAAAACGGATGGCAACTTGCTTTGACCCCTAGTGATAGCTTTGGTTCCTCCAAAAATAGACTAGAGGTCTTTTATCGTCGGTTTGGGTTCGTAAAGAACTCTGGTCGTAACAAAGATTACGCAACGATGGAATCGATGATTCGTCCGAACTAATTCTTTGGTGGTTTTCCGATACCAACAGTATGGAAAACCACCAACCTGCTCACAGATTTGCCTACGGGGTAAGAGCTCTACTTAGGATTCTAATAATATTATTCATCCTTTTTGTTGCTTTTGTTGTAAGCACTGGAATTTTTCAAGTCTCAACAGATAAATTAGGAAGTTTTCAAATCCATTGGAACTGGCCATGGACGCCTCAGTCCCCTTTTCTTAACTGGAGGTGGCCGTGGGAAGTCAAAATTTCAAAGTAAGTTTTCTGTCCGTTGATCAAAAACCTTTTTATGATATGATCAAATCAAGCCTATCTATACGAAATAATTAACTATGTCCGAAATAAATAACTTGGAATTCCGAGACTACCCTTCCCATCGTTCTTTCTGGGGTGTGTTAACTGGTCTTCTCGGAATCATTTTTTTTGCCGTGCTAGCGGGTGCGCTTATAGCGGCTACAAGTTTGCCCGCTGTCTATTTGTTAGACAAAGGGGCAACCACTGCGCAGAATTTTGCTAACACTTTGCCAACTAAGCTAGCAATTGGCACCCTTCAGCAGAAGAGTAATCTTTATGCCAGAGATGCTGCTGGCAACAACATATTGTTGGCTTCTTTCTATGATCAAAACCGTCAGGAAATTGACATGAAAGTTCTTCCTAAATTTGTTAGCGAAGCAGCATTGGCAGCAGAAGACCCTCGCTTTTATGAACATGGGGGAATCGATCTGAAGGGGATAACCAGAGCTTTCTTATCTAATGCGAGCGGGAATGATTTGCAAGGTGGTTCGACCATAAGCCAACAATATGTTAAAAATGTGCTAGTCCAAAAAGCTGAAGCAATTAATGATCCAAAAGAGAGGGTAAAAGCTTACAAAGAAGCCACCAAGACTAATTTAAATCGCAAGCTCATTGAAGCTAACCTAGCTATCAACTTAGAGAAAAGGTATTCTAAAGATAAAATTCTTGGAGGCTATCTAAATATAGTAGGTTTTGGTACGCGAGTTTACGGTGTGCAATCTGCTTCTAACTACTATTTTGGAGTGAACGCGGCGGATTTAAATTTAAGCCAAGCTGCAACCTTAATGGGAATTATTAACAGCCCAAACACTCTACGAATTGACAGACCAGATGATGTATCCAATGGCGCTGCGAATGGTTATAAACTAGCAACAGATAGAAGAAATTATGTGTTAAATTCTATGCTGAAGCATAATATGATTACGAATGCACAGTTTACAGAAGCCAAGAATTCAAAGATTGAGCCGAAAATAACTCAGCCTAGTACCGGTTGCCAAACGGCAGGTGATGCTGCTTATTTCTGCGATTATGTAACTGGCATAATTAAAACTGATCCAGTTTATGGAAAAACAGCGGAAGCTCGTAGAGACCTTCTTCAAAGGGGCGGTCTTTCTATTTATACCACTCTAGATTTGGACTTACAAGCTCGGTCGAGGGAAGCAATAGCGGCAACTGTCCCCGATTCCCAACCAGGAATGGATTTGGGAACTACCTCTGTTTCAATGCAGCCTGGAACTGGGAAGATACTTGCCATGGCACAGAATAAACAATATAGCGCTGACCCAGAAGTGGCTAAGCAGAGTAGCGACTATACTTCGATAAATTATAATGCTGATTTTGCTCATGGAGGTTCAACTGGTTTTCAGCCGGGTTCTACTTACAAGCTTTTCACTCTAATGGAATGGTTAAGAACTGGACATAATTTATATAAAACAGTTCCAGGAAAGACGACCTACACGCACTTCACAAACAGTTGTGAAGGAGATTGGAATGGTAA
>Ga0247742_10001530_pt1 | contig 15989 bp, 12 predicted proteins | sample UWRJL208509C2_FD_180944 | JGI IMG/M metagenome (GOLD analysis project Ga0247742, IMG submission 180944) | Plant litter microbial communities from Arlington Agricultural Research Station in Wisconsin, United States - UWRJ-L208-509C-2 | ecosystem: Environmental > Terrestrial > Plant litter >...
TATCGGTATGGAAGTCACCACCTTCGAAAACCCCCAGGGTGTCGATGGCTTCGAGTTCGTCGAGTTCGCCGCGCCGGATCCGGCCCTGCTGCACACGCTGTTCCCGAAGCTCGGCTTCACGGCCGTCGCGAAGCACAAAACGAAGAAGATCACCCTGTATCGCCAGGGCGAGTGCAATTTCCTGGTCAACGAAGAGCCGAACTCGTTCGCGTCGGATTTCGCTGCCGAGCACGGCCCGAGCGCCTGCGGCTTCGCCATCCGTTTCAACCGCCCGGCGACGGACGTGCAGGCCACCGCGCTGTCCAACGGCGCGGAGAAGGTCGAGCACAAGGCCGAGACGCTTGCACTCAACGTGCCGACCATCCAGGGCATCGGTGGCTGCGCGCTGTACCTGATCGACACCTATGGCGCCAAGGGCGACGTGTTCGACAGCGAGTTCGAATGGATCCCGGGCGTGGATCGTCATCCGAAGGGCTTTGGACTGACCTTCATCGACCATCTGACGCACAACCTGCACTTCGGCAACATGCAGAAGTGGTCGGACTATTACGAGCGCCTGTTCAACTTTCGCGAGATCCGTTACTTCGACATCAAGGGCGCGAAGACCGGCCTGGTGTCCAAGGCGATGACCGCGCCGGACGGCATGGTCCGCATCCCGCTCAACGAATCGGCGGACGAGAAGTCGCAGATCAACGAGTACATCCGCGAGTACAACGGCGAAGGCATCCAGCACATCGCGCTGTTCACCGACGATATCTATGCGTCGGTCGAAGCCATGCGTGCGCAGGACGTCGCATTCCTGGAAACGCCGGATACGTACTACGAAGTGATCGACATCCGCGTGCCGGATCACGGCGAGGACATCCCCCGCCTGCAGAAGAACAAGCTGCTGATCGACGCCGACGACGAGACCAAGAAGAAGCTGCTGCTGCAGATCTTCACCCAGAACAACATCGGTCCGATCTTCTTCGAGATCATCCAGCGCAAGGGTAACGAAGGCTTCGGCAACGGCAACTTCAAGGCGCTGTTCGAATCCATCGAGCGCGACCAGATGCGCCGCGGCGTGCTCTAAGCGCGCGAAGCCTTCGCGAAAGCTAGACTAAGCGCGGCGCGGTCCCGAGACGGACCGCGCCGCGATGCGTTCATCCCAAGGATCCCCACGATGAGCCACACCGACGATACGCGCGGTTACCAGACCGGTTTCGGCAACGAGTTCGCCACGGAAGCCGTGGTCGGCGTGTTGCCTACGGGCCAGAATTCGCCCCAGCGCGTCCAGCACGGCCTTTACGCCGAACAGCTTTCCGGCAGCGCATTCACCGCGCCACGGCATCGCAACCGGCGCAGCTGGCTGTATCGCATGCGGCCGGCCGCGCAGCACTCGCCCTTTGTCGAGTTGCCGCACGCCACCTTCCACAACCGCTTCAACGAAGCGCCTGCCACCCCAAACCAGATGCGCTGGGATCCGTTGCCGATGCCGTCGCAACCGACGGACTTCGTCGAGGGCCTGGTCACGCTCGGCGGTAACGGTGGTGCGGACGAGCAGGCCGGCGTCGGCGTGCATCTCTACTGCGCCAATCGTTCCATGCAGGGTCGCTACTTCTACGACGCCGATGGCGAGTTGTTGATCGTGCCGCAGCAGGGTCGACTGCGCATCCGCACCGAGCTGGGCGTGGTCGAGGTCGAACCGCTGGAAATTGCCGTGGTTCCCCGCGGCGTGCGCTTCCTGGTCGAGTTGCCCGATGGCGAGGCGCGCGGTTACGTCGCCGAGAATTTCGGTGCCCCGCTGCACCTGCCGGATCTCGGTCCGATCGGTGCCAACGGCCTGGCGCATCCGCGCGACTTCCTCACGCCGGTGGCCGCGTATGAAGACCTCGAGGGCGACTTCGCACTGATCGCCAAGTTCCAGGGTGCGCTGTGGTCGGCCCGCATCGACCACTCCCCGCTGGACGTGGTCGCATGGCACGGTAATTACGCGCCGTACAAGTACGACCTGCGCCGCTTCAATACCATCGGCTCGATCGCCGTGGATCATCCGGATCCGTCGATCTTCACCGTGCTCACCTCGGCCAGCGACACGCCCGGCACGGCGAACATGGACTTCGCCATCTTCCCGCCGCGCTGGCTAGTCGCCGAGCATACGTTCCGGCCGCCGTACTTCCATCGCAACGTCGCCAGCGAGTTCATGGGCCTGATCGATGGTGCGTACGACGCGAAGCAGGGCGGTTTCGTGCCCGGTGGTTCGAGCCTGCACAATTGCATGAGCGGCCACGGTCCGGACGCGGCAAGCTTCGAGAAAGCGTCGAACGCCGACGTCTCGCGTCCGGACCATATCGTGGGCACCATGGCCTTCATGTTCGAGACGCGCAAGGTCATCCGTCCGACTCGTCAGGCGCTCGACTCGCCGTCGTTGCAGGGCAACTATTACGAATGCTGGCGCGGGCTGAAGAACCACTTCACGCCGCCGTCGGCCTGATCGAAAAGGAAACGCATGAAACTCGCTTCGCTTAAGGAAGGCGGCCGTGACGGCACGCTCATCGTCGTCAGCCGCGACCTCGCTCGCGCCGTGAAGGCCACCGGCATCGCGCCGACCCTGCAGGCTGCGCTGGACGAATGGAGCACGGTCGCGCCGCGGCTCAATGCGCTGTCGGAAGACCTCAATGACGGACAGGCGCAGGATGCGTTCGCTCTCGACATGACGAAGCTCGCCGCGCCTCTGCCGCGCGCGTACGAGTTCGTCGACGGCAGTGCCTACCTGCCGCACGTCGAGCGTGTGCGTCGCGCGCGTGGCGCTGAAGTGCCCAAGTCGTTCTATACCGATCCACTGATGTACCAGGCGACCAGCGCCGGTTTTCTCGGTCCGCGCGATCCGGTCGTCGTGTCGAGCGAGGAGTTCGGCATCGATCTCGAGGCCGAAGTGCTCGTCATCACCGACGACGTGCCGATGGGCGTGACCCCGGCGCAGGCCGCATCGCACATCCAGCTCGTTGGCCTGGTCAACGACGTCTCGCTGCGTGGGCTCATTCCGGGCGAACTCGCCAAGGGCTTCGGTTTCCTGCAGTCCAAGCCACGTTCGGCGCTATCGCCGGTCTTCGTCACGCCCGACGAACTCGGCGACGCCTGGATCGACGACAAGCTGCACCTGCCGATGCGTACGTGGATCAACGGCACCTGGTTCGGCGAGGCCGAATGCGGCGTCGACATGCAGTTCGACTTCTCGCAGCTGGTCGCGCATGTGGCAAAGACGCGCCCGCTCATAGCCGGCACGCTGGTCGGCTCGGGCACGATCGCCAACGAAGACACGGGCAAGGGCGCCTCCTGCCTCGCCGAACAGCGCACGGTGGAAACCCTGCGCGACGGCAAGGCGAGCACGCCGTTCCTGTCGTTCGGTGATGTGGTGAAAATCGACGTGACCGATCAGACCGGCGCTTCGATCTTCGGCGCGATCGAGCAGGTCATCGCTAGCGCGTAACGACATACTGTGAGTGCCCGCAACGCGGGTTACGGTGTGGAAAGGGCCTTCACCTTGCCGTATGGGCCCTCTTCTTTTTGCAATTCTTACCTACGTAAACGACAGTAGGGGCTTGCATCGAAGACGATCCTCGAAACCTATCTTGATGTTCTTCAATCCGCCGGTGCACGAGGCGCGGATCTGAAGATTCTATTCTAGACAAGGATCAACGGATGAACTTCGCACGCGTAGTTGTTGTAACGCTCATGTTTGTAAGCGCTCCCGCCATAGCCGCTGGTATGTGGCGACCCAAGGGCGGTCAATGCTGGTACAACTGTCCGCCACCTGTGGGAAGTGTGTCGGCACCAGCTCAAGTTGCTGTTCCTGCGAGCGGAAAGGGCAATACTGTTATCCAGTGGAGCTGGAACCAGTCTCGCAATAAGCCTGTAGCGGAGTATGGCTGCCTTTGGGTGAGTGGGGCGGGGGAAACCGTCGCGCGAGTGGTTCAGTGCGAGCACCCTGGTCACACATACTCGTTGAACATCCCGTGGATCGGTCTTGGTGCGCAGACCTTCCGCGTGGCTCCCGGCAGCCGCAATGGACCCTATACCAGGCCGATCAGCGCCCTTCAAACGGTCGCGCAGACGACGGTTGTCGGTATTGCTCAGTAAAGATTCGGTCGCTACTGGAAGACCTGCGCGGAAACGCGCAGGTCTTCGCGAGCAGGTCATAGGGACTGTTCGCTGCGAGTTGATCGCGCCCTACCCGGTATACAGAAATTGCCTACATCCCTAGCGGTTTGAACCGAATACGGTGTGCCGATCCTCCGGCAGGATCAACGAATGAAGGCGCTATGTTGGATCATTGGCTGTTTCGTGATCACATTGGTGATCGGGCTTTGCGGGCCAGTCAGGTCAGAAGGTAGTGGTCACGACCATGCAATCGCTGATGCCATTCTGCGCACCACGACCATCGTCGATGGCGAGCCTCGGGTTTACGCCTCTCTTCCGCTGCAGAGGAATGAACTCGCTGCCGCTCTGACTTTACCGCCTGCTGATGTTGGCGGGCGATCAAAGGTACGTCGCGATGTTCGGTGCTATTACAACTGCCCCCCACCGGTGGGCAGCGTGACCGCTTCGCCCCAGGTCGTCCGTGTGCCGACCGGCGCTTTCGGTGTCGTTACCCTTCACTGGCGATGGGACCAGTCTTCCACGCAGGTTGTCGCTCAGCACAGCTGCCTATGGGTGAGTCGCAGCGAGGAGAACGAAGCACATCTCGTGCAATGCGAACACCCAGGTCATACCTATGCGACGACATTGAAGTGGGTAGGTGCGGAGAATTACATCTTTCGTGTTGCGCCTGGAAATCCCACGGGTCCCTTCACCAGGCCTGTCGCTGGCCTGTTCCAGCTGGCCCAGACCATCGTGGTCGGCGCTGCATTGTAGGAGCCGATTCATCGGCGATGTGTGCTTGCGACACCCTGGCCCGCTGCGCGGGATCGCCGATGAATCGGCTCCCACAAAAGCATGAATCGGCTCCTACAAAAGCAAAAGGCCCGCGTGTGCGGGCCTTTTGATGTCACGCCAGACAGATTATTTCGCGTTCATCAATGCCTTGGTCATGTCGAGCATGCGGTTCGAGAAGCCCCACTCGTTGTCGTACCACGAGAGGACCTTGACCAGCGTGCCTTCCATGACGCGCGTCTGCGTCGAGTCGTAGATCGACGAGTGCGGGTTATGGTTGAAGTCGATCGACACCAGAGGCTGCGTGTTCACGGCCAGGATGCCCTTCATCGAGCCATTGGCGGCCTCGTTGATCACGGCATCGATCTCTTCCTTCGTCGTCGCGCGGGCGGCGGTGAAGACGAGGTCGACCACGGACACGTTGATCGTCGGCACGCGCATGGCGAAACCGTCGAGCTTGCCGTTGAGTTCCGGCAGGACCAGGCCGACCGCGGCGGCGGCGCCGGTCTTGGTCGGGATCTGGCTGTGCGTGGCGCTACGGGCGCGGCGCAGGTCCGAGTGGTAGACGTCGGTCAGGACCTGGTCGTTCGTGTAGGCATGGATGGTGGTCATCAGGCCGTGCACGATGCCGATCTTCTCGTGGAGCACCTTGGCCAGCGGAGCCAGGCAGTTGGTGGTGCACGACGCATTGGAGATGACTTCGAGCTTCGAGGTCAGCTTGTCGTCGTTCACGCCCATGACGAACGTGCCGTCCACGTCCTTGTCGCCGGGTGCCGAGATGATCACCTTCTTGGCGCCGCCTGCGATGTGCGCGCTGGCCTTGGCCTTGGAGGTGAAGAAGCCGGTCGACTCCAGCACGACGTCGACGTTGTGCTCGCCCCAGGGCAATTTGGACGGATCGCGCTCGGCGAAGACCTTGATGCGGTCGCCGTTGACGATCAGGTCGCCGCCGTCAACCGACACCTCACCCGGGAAACGGCCGTGGGCCGTGTCGTACTGGGTCAGGTGGGCATTGGTATTGGCATCGCCGAGATCGTTGATCGCGACGATCTGGATGTCCTGGCCATTTTTCTTGGCTTCATAGAGCGAGCGCAGGATGTTGCGACCGATGCGACCGTAACCGTTGATGGCGACCTTGATGGTCATAGGGCGAGCCTCCGGATGGGATGTGCTGACTAAGTAGGGGCAGGTGGCGTAAACGTCCATGGTAACGGAACGTCGCAGGGGGCGGCTTGCTGCAACGCGGCGATCTGTCATCCGGGTCTCAGTCCGGCTGTGGCACACTTGGCCGTTCGCCCGTCCGGAAACGTTTACAGCTCCATGAAAACGACTCATAAGCGCGCGCTAGCCGCCTTCCTGGTCCTCACCGTCCCCGCCTTCGCCAGCACCGTGCAGGCCTGGGGCGACATCGGCCACCGCATCGTCGCCGAACTGGCCTGGCGCCAGCTCGACCCCTCGGCCAGGGCCGAAGTAGAGCGCCTGCTCAAGGCGGACGGCTCCGACTCCCTCGCCGACGTGGCCAGCTGGCCCGACCACCTCCGGGACGATCCGACCCAGAAAGACCTGGGCAAGGCCACGGCCAAGCTTCACTACATGGACTTCCTCGACGGCAAGTGCGTCTACGTGCCGCCGGTGGACTGCAAGGACGGGGAGTGCGTCGTCGGCGGCCTGGAGAAGTACGTCGCCATCCTCGGTGACCGCCATAAGTCGGAAGCCGAACGGGCCCAGGCGCTGAAATTCGTCGTCCATTTCGTCGGTGACGTGCACCAGCCGCTTCATGCCGGCAACCGCGACGACAAGGGCGGCAACGATTACCAGGTCCAGTTCGACGGCAAGGGCTCCAACCTGCACAAGGTCTGGGACTCCGGCATGCTCTACACCCGCGACCTGAAGTGGCCGGCCTACGCCGACCGCCTCGCGGCAGAGGGCCCGGTGAAACTGCCCAAGCCCATCCCGCCGCTGGATAACCCGTACGCCCAGTGGGCCGAGGAATCCTGCTCGATCGTCGCCGCGAACGGGTTCTACCCCGACGGCCACACGGTCGACGACGCCTACGTCGCCAAATACCTTCCGGTTGCCGAGACCCGCCTGCGCCTTGCCGGCAAGCGTCTCGCCGACCTGCTCAACCACACGCTGGACTAACAAAAATGACCGATATCCAGGTTCGCCGCACCAAGATCGTCGCCACCCTCGGACCCGCCACGGACGCGCCGGGCATGCTCGAGAAGATCCTCGAGGAGGGCGTCGACATCGTCCGCCTGAATCTTTCGCACGGTACGCCGGACGACCACCGCGCTCGCGCCAACGCGGTTCGCGCCGCCGCGCTCGCCGTCGGTCGCGAAGTCGGCATCCTCGCCGACCTGCAGGGTCCGAAGATCCGCATCGAGAAGTTCGCCGATGGCCCGATCGACCTCATGGCCGGTGACAGCTTCGTGCTCGACTGCCGCCCGGATGCCCCGGCCGGCAACCAGAACCACGTCGGCGTGAGCTATTACGACCTGCCCAAGGACGTGGTCGCCGGCGACGTGCTGCTGCTCGACGACGGCCTGATCGCCCTCTCGGTGATCGAGATCTCCGGTAGCGAAATCCGCACCCGCGTCGTCATCGGCGGCCGTCTGTCGGCACGCAAGGGCCTGAACCGCCAGGGCGGCGGACTCAGCGTCAGCGCCTTGTCCGACAAGGATCGCAACGACATCAAGCTGGCCGCCGAGATGGGCGCCGATTTCCTTGCCGTGTCCTTCGTGCGCTGCGCCGAAGACCTCCACGAGGCCCGTCGCCTGATGCGCGAGGCCGGTGGCGACGCCGCCATCGTCTCGAAAATCGAACGCGCCGACGCTATCCCCGTGCTCGGTGAAATCATCGACGCGTCCGACGTGGTGATGGTCGCCCGCGGCGATCTCGGCGTGGAAATCGGCGACGCCGAGCTGCCGGGCCTGCAGAAGAAGATCATCCGTGAGTCGGTGCAGCGCAATCGCTCGGTCATCACGGCCACCCAGATGCTGCAGTCCATGGTCCGCGCGCCCATCCCGACGCGTGCCGAGGTGCTCGACGTGGCCAACGCCGTCATCGACGGCACCGATGCGGTGATGCTCTCGGAAGAGAGCGCCGCCGGCGCCCATCCGGACAAGGCCGTGGCCGCCATGCGTCGCATCTGCCTGGGTGCGGAGCGTCAGTTCGAACCGCGCGACGACCTGCGCCCGGACACCCACTCGCTGGACCGTAGCGACCAGGCCATCGCGCTCGCTGCGATGCTGCTGGCCGCCCAGGTCGGCGTCCGCGCCATCGTCGCGCTGACCGAGTCGGGTGCCACCGCGCAGTGGCTCTCACGCTACCGCTTCGCCGTGCCCATCTATGCGCTGTCGCCGTCGGATATGGCCCGTCGCCGCATGCTCATGCTGCGCGACGTGCAGCCGGTGGACTTCGAGCAGAGCAACCTCGACCCGGCACACACCGCCCGCGCCGCTCTCCAGCACCTGTTCTCACTGGGCAAACTGGCAAAGGGCGACCGCGTCATCCTGACCCATGGCGACCACATCGGCCGTGGCGGTGGTACCAACACCCTGAAGCTGCTCGTCGTCGGCGACGACGGCATCGCCGACAGCCTGCGCGACCTCTGATGTTTCTGTAGGAGCCGATTCATCGGCGATGGGTGCTCGCGCCAGGCTGGCCCGCTGGCGCGGGATCGCCGATGAATCGGCTCCTACCGAGCCAGGGCGGCCAACCCCCACCGCACGATTTCACACGCATCGCATGCGCGTGCGGGGTTAAACTTGGCACCCTGGCAACTCACCGAGGGCGTCATGATCCGACTCAAGCTCCGTACCGGCGCGATTGCCGCCACTGCTCTTCTGCTCGTCGCCGGCGCCGCCGAGGCGCAGAACCTCCGCCGCGTTGCCCCCGAGCGACTGACCGGTTATTGGTATCTGACCAATAAGTCGGTCAATCCCGACGTCCCCAATACCGGCAAGAACCTCGACCAGCCCACCTGTGTCGCGGTGAGCTACATGATCGGCTCCGACGGCCGTACCCAGAACGCCAAGATCGAGAAGGTCGTCCCCGCGGGTGACCTCGGCCAGGTCGGCGTGAGCATCGTCAAGCAGCTTTCCTACGTGAAGGGCTCCCAGAACGGCACGGCCGTCCCGGTGCAGACCTACTACGTGACCGGCTTCAACCTGCCGGAAGATCCCGACAAGAAGGCCGCGATCCTGAAGCAGTGCGAGCTGCCGGGCTACCAGACCACTTGATCGCGCCGCACAACGGCTTTCGCGGAGTCGTCCCTTATACTCCGCCGGTTTTTGCCTTCGCTTAGCCCCTCGTCGAGGGGCATACCACTACATCCATACGGAGTTGTCATGAGCATCGAAAATCTCGAAGACGTCGCACAGGCGATGGTGGCCACGGGGAAGGGCATCATTGCCGTCGACGAATCGACCAACACCATCAAGAAGCGTTTCGAGGCCGCCGGTGTCGAGAACACCGAGGAAAATCGTCGCCGCTATCGCGAGCTGCTCCTGACCGCGCCGGGCCTGGGTGAACACATCTCTGGCGCCATCCTGTTCGACGAGACCATTCGTCAGAAGACCAGCGACGGCACGCCGCTCGTCGACGCCATGAAGAAGGCCGGCATCATCCCGGGCATCAAGGTCGACAAGGGTCCGGTGCCTCTCGCCGGCTTTCCGGGCGATGTCATCACCGAAGGCCTCGATGGCCTGCGTGATCGCCTCAAGGAATACGCCCAGCTCGGCGCCCAGTTCGCCAAGTGGCGCGCGGTGATCAACATCACTGACGACAATCCGAGCTCCACGGCCATCGAGGCCAACATGGAGAACCTGGCCCGTTATGCGGCACTGTGCCAGGAAGCCGGTCTGGTGCCGATGGTCGAGCCGGAGATCGTCATGGACGGTCCGGAGAGCACGCACGACATCGAGGTGAGCTACGAAGTGCACGAAGCCGTGCTGCGCAGCCTGTTCAATGCGCTCTATGCACACAACGTGATGCTCGAAGGTCTCATCCTGAAGGTCAGCATGGTGATCCCTGGCAAGAATGCGCCTGCGGACGAGCAGGCCACGCCGGAGCAGGTTGCCGAGGAGACCGTGCGCGTTCTCCGCACCACCGTGCCGGCCAGCGTGCAGGGCATCGTGTTCCTCTCGGGCGGCCAGAGCGATGAGCAGGCCACCGAGCACCTGGACCTCATCAACAAGCTGGGCCCGCACCCGTGGCCGGTCAGTTTCTCCTACGGCCGCGCGCTGGTCGCCGAGGCGCTGAACGTGTGGTCGAAGGATCTCAAGGGTAATTACGAGAAGGCACAGAAGGTCGTGCACGAGCGTGCCAAGGAAAATGGCGACGCAGCGTTGGGCCAGTGGAAGAAGCGCGCTTGATCGAGATGTGACGCGCCCCCGCGGCGCGTCCCTCGCGATGGTCGTGCGACAACAAAAAACCCGGCGCCTGCGGCGCCGGGTTTTTTTGTTTCACCCACTGCGGCGGTCAACGACCGACGCATGGATCAGAAGCGGTATTCCGCACCCACCGAGGCCACGTTGGTGGACAGGTTGAGGCCGTGCTTCTTGGCATCGTAGTGGTCGTAGTTCAGGCCGAGGCTGAAGTTGTCGGTCAGGTTGTAACCCACGCCTGCACCGGCGTACCAGCTGGTCTTGTCGAAGTTGTGGCGCGTGATGTCGTCATGGCTCACACCGTCGCCCTTCCAGGCGTAGAGACCGGCACGGCCGCTGATGTACCACTTCGGATCGATGTTGAAGCGGCCGTTCACGCCGGCGGTCCAGCCATGCAGGCTCGACTTGCGATCGTCGATGGCATTGCCACCGGTGACCAGGTGCTTGGCGTGGATGTTGCCCAGGTCGTTGTAGCCACCTTCGACACCCAGCGCGACCGACGGGCTGACAGCCCAGCGGTAGCCGCCGTTGATGTCGTACGCGACGTCATGCCCGTCGTAGTTGCCCTTGTTGACCTGCGCACGTCCTGCGGTGCCGTTGACGAAGAAACCGGCGCCACTGGCGTCCTGCGCGAAAGCCGGGGCCGCAACCATACCGGCCGCCATGAGGCCAAGAGCGATGAGGGTCTTTTTCATGGGGAAAACTCCTGCTTATTCTTTATGCGTTCAATGCGGATGGCTTGGGGAAGCCGTCTCCACCACAACACGCGAGCGGGGGTGCCGCGCGTCCAGGAAATAGATGCGGCGCTGCCACAATAGATTCAATACCCATAAGTTCATTATTAAGAAAAAATTAAGCCACGGCGTCTGGGGCGCCGTGGCTTATGACTTCAGAACAACAACTTATCCCGTCTTAGAAACGGTATTCGCCAGCGAGCGAGATGATGCCGGTGGAGCGCTTCAGGCCAACGCTGGTGTCGCCGGTGGCGTTGTCCATGACCTTGCCCGCATTCGCGTGGAAGTAGTCATAGGCAAGGCCGATACCGAAGTGCTCGTTCACGTCCCAACCGGTGCCGACGCCGGCATACCAGCTACCGCGGTTCGGGCGACCGCCGTTGGAGAAGCCGATGTCCTGGCCAACGCTGTTGTTGTAATTGTTGTTGTTGTCATTGGCGCGGAAGTAACCGCCGTGACCGCTGAGGTACCAACCCGGCACGAGGTTGATCTTGCCGTTGACACCGAGCATCCAGCCACGCAGCGCGTTCTTGGTCTTCTTCTGGTCGACGTCCTGATCCGACTCGAACGCGTTTTTCACGCGGTAATTGCCGAGATCGGTATAGCCGGCTTCGACGCCCAGGCCAAGATCCTGGCCAACCTTCCAGCGGTAACCACCGAGCAGGCCATAGCCCGTGCGACGGCCCTGTTCGCCGTGCAGCGGATTGAAGCCGCTCACATTGCTGCCGAAGCCACCGGTGTCGCTGCCGTTGGTACGGCCCACGTTGCCACCGATGAACCAGTTGCCGCTACCCACGGCCTGGCTCGGCTGATAATTGCCGGAGACAGCCGGGTTGCTGTCCTGGGCGAAGGCCGGAATGGCCGCAAACGAGACGCAAGAAACTGCAAGGGCAAGAGCTGCCTTCTTCATGGGGATGTTCCTCTTATTTTGGGGCGGCGACCGATCCGTGGGGATGGGGGGAAGATCGGTTGCCGTGATCGATTAGAGTCCTTCGAACCTGAAGCGCCCCGAAAAACAGAACGGAAAGATTAAGGTGGAGTTAACTTTGCGTTTGCAGCATGAACGTCCACGACAAGATGTGATCAATGCGCGACAATCATGGTTTTTCCGCCGCCTGTTAACTGGAGAACGCCGATGACGACACGTCGCGAACGCGCAAACGCGATCCGCGCCCTGGCCATGGATGGTGTGGAAGCCGCCAATTCCGGCCACCCGGGCATGCCGATGGGCATGGCCGATATCGCCGAGGTCCTGTGGGGCGATTTCCTGCATCACAACCCGACGAATCCGCATTGGCCCAATCGTGACCGCTTCGTGCTGTCGAACGGTCACGGTTCGATGCTGCAGTACGCGCTGCTCCACCTGACCGGCTACGACCTGCCGATCGGTGAGCTGAAGCGTTTCCGCCAGCTCGGTTCGAAGACCGCCGGCCACCCGGAATTCCACCACACGCCCGGCATCGAGACGACCACCGGTCCGCTCGGCCAGGGTCTCGCCAACGCCGTCGGTTTTGCGATCGCCGAGGAAGTCCTCGCGGCACGCTTCAACCGTCCGGGTCACGACATCGTCGACCACCACACCTTCGTCTTCGTCGGCGATGGCTGCCTGATGGAAGGTATCTCGCACGAAGTGTCGTCGCTCGCCGGTACGCTCAAGCTCGGCAAGCTCGTTGCGATCTACGACGACAACGGCATCTCCATCGATGGCGAAGTGCACGACTGGTTCACCGACAACACCGCCGAGCGCTTCCGCGCTTATGGCTGGAACGTGGTCGTCGGTGACAACGACAAGCCGGTCGATGGCCATGACGCCGAGGCGATCAAGAAGGCGATTACCTCCGCCACCTCGCAGAGCGACAAGCCCTCGCTGATCATCTGCAAGACGATCATCGGCTTTGGTTCGCCGAACAAGGAAGGCAAGGAATCCTCGCACGGCGCCGCGCTGGGCAAGGACGAAGTCGCCCTGGCCCGCAAGCAGCTGGGTTGGGAATACGGTCCGTTCGAAATCCCGCAGGCCATGTACGACTCGTGGAGCGCGAAGAAGAGCGGTGCCGACGCGGAAAAGGCCTGGAACGACAAGTTCGACGCCTACGCCAAGGCCTTCCCGGAACTCGCCAGCGAGCTCAAGCGTCGTCTGTCCGGTGAACTGCCGGCCAACTGGAAGGAAGGCGCTGCCGCCTTCATCAAGAAGCTGCAGACCGAAGGTCCGGTGGTCGCGTCGCGCAAGGCATCGCAGATGTCGCTCGATGCGTATGGCCCGCTGCTGACGGAACTGATCGGCGGCTCCGCCGACCTCGCTCCGTCGAACCTGACCATCTGGAAGGGCTCGAAGAACATCGCCACCGGCGGTGCCGAAGGCAACTACATCCACTACGGCGTGCGCGAGTTCGGCATGACGGCGATCTCCAACGGTATCGCGCTGCACGGTGGCTTCATTCCGTACGATGCGACCTTCCTGGTGTTCTCCGACTACGCTCGCAATGCCGTACGCATGTCGTGCCTGATCCCGGCGCACACCATCCATGTGTACACGCACGACTCGATCGGCCTGGGCGAAGACGGCCCGACCCATCAGCCGGTCGAACACCTGGGCTCGTTGCGCCTGATCCCGAACAACCGTGTGTGGCGTCCCGCCGATGCGGTCGAATCGGCGGTGTCCTGGAAGGTGGCGATCGAGCGTGCCGGTAACCCGTCGTGCCTCATCTTCTCGCGCCAGAACCTCAAGCATAATCCGCGCACCGACGAGCAGCTGGCGAACATCGAGAAGGGCGGTTACGTCCTCTGGGAGCCGTCGGAGAAGTTCAAGGCGATCATCATCGCCACGGGCTCGGAAGTCGGCATCGCCGTGGAAGCCGCGCAGGCACTGGGTGACCAGGGCGTGCCGGTCCGCGTCGTGTCCATGCCTTGCACGGAAGAGTTCGATGCGCAGCCGGTCGAATACCGCGAAGGCGTCCTGCCGTCGTGGTGCCGCGCCCGCGTCGCCGTCGAAGCAGCCAGCGTGGACTTCTGGTTCAAGTACGTCGGCCTGGACGGCAAGGTGATCGGCATGACCACCTTCGGTGCCTCGGCGCCGATCAACGACCTTTACGAGCACTTCGGCATTACGACGCCGAAGATCGTCGATGCGGTCAAGAGCGTGATCAAGTAAAGCGGTTTTTCATCCGCGTGTACGAAAAAGGCCTCCGAAAGGAGGCCTTTTTTTGATGGGCGAAGCTGACGGCTTACTCGACGACGCTTTGGACCGCAGCAGTCACGGCGATCACGGCAGCGCATCCTGCCGCGCTGTTAGGGCCTGACGAGCAGTGCCCTCCGAGCTTCTGGTCGCCAGCGACGAAGCTGGACTTCGACGGCATCGAGGGAAGAGCGTGGGAAGCAGGCGGCGCCTTCTCGAGGCTACCGTCGGCGCCTGTGAGGAGCGGCGATTGCCAGGAGCTGGAGGATTGGGGCGTCTGCGTATTCGTGAGCCAGATGCGCGGAATCGGGGTTAGAGGACCTTCCGCTGCCGAGGCAGCTGACGCGTGGGCGACAACCAGCAAAGCAATGATGCAGGTCAAACGCGGTCGATGGCGCATACGTTTCTCCATGGACAATCTGCACAGATGGCGAGCCAGCCAAGTGTACAGATTTGTGGGGGAACGGGAGTGTCGACTTGGGCGCGGCGGCAGAGGAGCCCAAGCGCCCGCCGGCGCACACGAGCGGTCTTGTTAGAAGACGCAGGGATTCGGTAAGAAGGGGCCTGGAAGACCCCTTCTTTTTGCCGCATCAGTGTCTATGGCGCGTTCTCGCGTCGCACGCTTTCCAGCCGCCGGTGCAGTACAGAGGAAAACTGCCCGGTCCGGGGCGTTTGTCAGCGTCGCTCATGAAAATCGGCGTTGCACGAAGTCGCTGGTAGAGCGGAAGGAGCGCGCCGGGCGTGGCCCAGTGAACTTGTCCAGGTGCGATCACAACTGCCTGCCCGAGCTCGTTGACCGTAAAGGCCCGGTTCGGACCGTTGCTGCCTGTACCCCAGACGGGGTGGCGAGCCCGGTCATAGAGGACGAAGTTACCGTCATTCTGCATATCCGCCATGACCGCCCCTCGCCCGGTCGTGTTCGTCGACCAGATCGGCCGAAGTGGCACTGCGTTCCGGTAGACAACGAAGTTTCCGTCGTGTTGAAGCGTGGCGAGATAGCGACCTTCGTCGGAGTACATAATCTGGCCGGCAACAAGTCGCTCTCCGGCCTGAAGTACGCGCGCAGCTATGCCATTTCCATATGCCAACGCAGCCACTGAAACACAAGCAACCATAAACGAGTGGATTCGAATCACCATGGCCTGTTCTCCTCTTTAACTTGACTGAGCCCCCGGAGGGGAGTCAGTAAGTTACGGATGGCGGCACAGGAGCGATAACATCCAACGGCGCGTCATTGTGCCAGCGGACTCTTGCACGACACGTGGTCGACGGGGCGGGCTGGCGACGTCGTCGCTGACAGCAGTGGCCGCTCGACGAAGTACAACCGACTGATGGCTTTGAGATGTGGCCGCCGAAGGGAAGGCCTGCGAAACACCTTCTTCAGGCACTCGGCCCCTCTGGTAACCTTGCCGCTCCGTGCTCCGAAGCCACCGTTTATGACGCATCCCCCTCAACGACATGCGTATCTGCCGTACGTCGACGGACTGCGAGCCATCGCCGTCATCGCGGTCGTCCTATACCACCTGAACCCCGCATGGTTGCCCGGCGGCTTCGCCGGCGTGGACATCTTCTTCGTTATCTCGGGCTTCGTCGTCGCTGCCTCCGTGGGTGATCGCGACCGCGCGTCACTCCCCTCGTTCATCACCTACTTCCTCTCGCGGCGCATGCTGCGCATCGCCCCGGCGTTGATCGTTTGCCTGCTGGTGACCGGGCTGGTTGCGGCGGTGTTCATTCCCGATGCCTGGCTGAGTGAGAGCAATCAGAAAACCGGCCGATACGCCT
>Ga0247742_10001532_pt1 | contig 15969 bp, 13 predicted proteins | sample UWRJL208509C2_FD_180944 | JGI IMG/M metagenome (GOLD analysis project Ga0247742, IMG submission 180944) | Plant litter microbial communities from Arlington Agricultural Research Station in Wisconsin, United States - UWRJ-L208-509C-2 | ecosystem: Environmental > Terrestrial > Plant litter >...
TGGCGGACTGGATTCATCTTCTGTACTAGCTTCGTTATACCATCAAGACTATAAGAATATACAAACATTCAATATTGGTTTCAAAGAAGCTGAACATAATGAATCCCATCTTGCCAAAATGCTTGCAAATAAATTCGACTATGGTTTTCAAACTATAGGACTCGAAAATAAAACCCTGTATGATAAAATGCTGGCATCAACCTATTTTCAGGACGAACCTCTTATGCATTTGAACGAACCTCATCTTCTTGGGGTATCGCAGTTGGCAAGGTCATCGGTAAAAGTCCTATTATCAGGAGAAGGTGCCGATGAATTAATGGGCGGCTATGTTAGATATAAACCTCTACAAAATCCTCTTATGCTTACTATTATTGCGGCAATAGGACAAATGGGACTGTATTCCAAAAAACCAAGACTTGAAAAATTGTTCCGATATGCCCAAATCAGGGACAGGAAAGATTTACTCATTTATAATGGCTCTAATATTTATCCAAGCGATATATCCAGAATCTATGGAATTAATAATCCTCCAAGAAATGAATACCGCAATCAAATTTTTGAAGACGCAAAATCCTTATATCCCGGAAATTTAAGAAGACAGGCACTTTATTTTGACCAACATACATACCTGTGTTCCTTATTGGACAGGAATGACCGCTGTACTATGGGTGCTTCAATAGAATGCCGGGAACCATTTCTGGATCCGCGCCTTGTGACCGGACTTGGATCCCTAGAAGACAAATGGTTATTCACAGGCAAAAAAGGTAAATACGTACAGAAAAAAGCAATGCAGCAGAGGTTACCTGACGAAACACTTAACTTTAGAAAAGTCGGATTAAGTGCTCCGTGGGGTGATTACATTACCAAAAGCCCTGCCTTTAAGGAAGAACTGGAATCATTTACAAAGAGTGATTTATTTCGTATGCCTTATTTTGAAAACATTAATGCTCCGAAACTGGTTCAAAACCTGAGAAATGGAGACCCAACGATAGTTTCTTACGTCATGCCACTATTTATGTTGCATATTTGGGTTAAAAATTATGTGGGGAAATTTTCTTCATTTACTGATTGATATAACTCCGCTGCTCAGGTTTCAAATTTATTACTGTAACTTTGAAACCTGATTAAACGTTATTCTTAGATTCATTTATGGAAATCATATCTCAATTTTCTTTAAAAAATTACAATACTTTTAGTATTGAAGCCAAAGCCAGTCGATTTGTCGCAGTACACACTATCGAAGAATTACAAACGGTTTTGTTACAAAATAAATTAGAAAAAAAATTCATTCTTGGAGGTGGCAGTAATATGCTTTTAACCCAAGATATTGATGCACTTGTAATTCATATTGATCTAAAAGGCAAAAAGATTATTAAAGAAGATGATAACTTTGTATGGGTTGAAAGCCAAGCTGGAGAGAACTGGCATGAATTTGTTTTATGGACTATAAATCAGGATTTTGGGGGGCTGGAAAACATGTCGCTTATTCCAGGAAATGTAGGAACTACACCAGTACAAAACATCGGTGCATACGGAACTGAAATTAAAGATACCTTTGTATATTGTGAAGCCATGAATATAGACAATCAGCAAATGAGACTTTTCACTAATGAAGATTGCCATTTTGGATATCGTGAAAGCATTTTTAAAAACATTATAAAAGATCAATTTATCATTACCTCTGTAGTGTTTAAACTTACTAAACATAGTCATAATATCAATATCTCCTATGGCGATATCACTACAGAACTTGAAAAAAATAGCATAAAATACCCTACCTTGAAGGACGTAAGCAATGCGGTAATTGCAATCCGAAAAAGCAAACTTCCTGACCCTAAAGAACTTGGGAACAGTGGAAGTTTTTTTAAGAATCCTATTATTTCAAAAAAAGAATTCGAACCTATACACGCTAAATTCCCGGAAATGAAGTTTTATGAAATATCTCCGGCTGAAGTGAAAATTCCGGCGGGCTGGCTTATAGAGCAGGCAGGATTTAAAGGAAAGCGTTTTGGGGATGCTGGGATACACCAAAATCAGGCACTTGTTTTGGTTAATTATGGTAATGCAACCGGCAAGCAGATTTTGGATCTATCAAAAAATATACAACAAACCATATTTGATAATTTTGGCATACATATAGAAGCAGAAGTTAATATTATCTAATTTTCTTTACAATGACAGAAAATAAATCTGAACTGGAAGAAAAAGGGTTCTCTATTATTAATAACATATATACTTCTGAAGAAATTATTGAGATGGGAATCATGTTGGATTCAATTGACACTTCAAAATCTGTATTTCGGAAATCAGAAGATCTTTTCGCTATTAGACAATTTCTCAAAGAAGTACCCCAAATTAAAAAACGGATATTTAATAATAGGTTTAAAAATGTATTAAATACTATAGCTGGAGGAGATTATTTCCTTGTCAAATCTATTTATTTTGATAAGCCTGAGAAATCCAACTGGTTTGTTTCCTATCATCAGGATCTCACAATTTCAGTTGACAGTAAGCAAAATATAGAAGATTTTAATCATTGGACTTCCAAACACAATCAGTTTGCTGTACAACCCACAATCGACATAATTGAAAATATAATAACACTTCGAATCCATCTTGATAACACAGATGAAAATAATGGTGCATTAAAAGTTATTGAGAATTCGCACTCCAAAAAAATTTACAGGCCAGAAACTATCGATTTTATGATTGAAAAAGAAACATTCTGTAATGTAAACGCAGGTGGTATTATGATCATGAAACCATTACTTCTACATGGATCAAATCGAACTACAAATACAAAAAGAAGGCGTGTAATCCATCTTGAATTTGCAAATAAACAATTACCTGAGCCATTACAATGGGCTGAATACGATAGTTTAAAATAATACCTTTTACATATCGTATCCAAAGTTTTAGATATTTCATAATGGAGTTGTACATTTGCAAAAAAAATAACTGACGTACGGACTATGTTGACACTAATTTTCTGCTTATTTATAGTTACTACAGCCATACAACTTTTCTATTATCTGATTGTTTTTGGAAAATTTTCATTCATAAAAGCTAAGAAGAATAATTTAAAGAAAATCCCCATATCGGTTATTGTATGTGCAAAAAATGAAGAGGAAAATGTGATCAAATACATTCCATTACTTGCAGAACAAAACTACCCTGATTTTGAAATCGTACTTATAGACGATGCCTCCAGTGACGAAACCCTCGAGGTATTTGAGGCATTCGAAAAACAATACAATAATATCCGACTGGTAAAAGTGGCAAATAATGAAGCCTTTTGGGGTAATAAAAAATTTGCCCTTACAATGGGAATTAAAGCAGCTACCAAAGAATATCTTTTATTTACAGATGCTGACTGTTACCCTATCTCCAATCAATGGATTGCTGAAATGAGTTCTAATTTCACTATGCAGAAAACTATTGTTTTAGGTTTTGGGGCATATGAAAAAATTCCAAAGTCTTTTTTAAACAAAATCATACGATTTGAAACTGTACTGACAGCCCTACAATATTTCTCGTGGGCGAGAATAGGATCTCCTTATATGGGAGTAGGAAGAAATCTTGCCTATAAAAGAGAAGAGTTTTTTAAAGTCGATGGATACAGGGACCACTTAAAAATTCGTTCTGGCGATGATGATTTGTTTATCAATCAGGTAGCTACAAAAAAGAATACAACTATTTGCTTTACTCCTGAAAGTTTTACTTATTCTAAACCTAAAACTACTTTTTCATCTTGGTTTAGACAAAAAAGAAGACATGTTTCAACAGCCGAATTCTACAAACCCTTTGACAAAATACAACTTGGGCTTTTTTATGGATCTCAATTACTGTTTATAATTCTGCCTATCATACTTCTGTCTTTTAATTTTCAATGGATTACTGTATTAGGTCTTATTGTTTTTCGTTATATCTTTACATGGATAACACTTGGATTTGCAGCTGGAAAACTCAATGAAAAAGACGTAATATATTGGTTCCCTATAATTGAGATAGTGCTGGTGTTCTCACAAATGAATATCTTTATAACTAATATTTTTTCAAAACCAGTACATTGGAAATAAAACCTTATATAGAAAAAGCGAAAAATGGCGATCAGATTGCGTTTACTTTTCTATTAGACTATTACTGGAATGAGGTATATGGATTTATGCTGAAGCGTACCCAAAACGAAACAGATTCAGAAGACATAACGATTGAAACATTTTCAAAGGCTTTTGATAAGATTGCAAGTTATAATCCAGAATTTCAATTCAATACCTGGCTCATTGCAATCGCTAAAAATGTACATATTGATCTGTTGCGTAAAAAAAAATCATCTCTTTTTATTGAAATAACGGATGAGGAAGACCAACAGGCTTATAATGTTGCTGATACTACCCCTTCGGCAGAAGATGAGCTCATCCGGAAACAAAACCTTTCCCGTTTATTACAGTTCATTAAACAACTTAAACCTCATTATCAAGAAGTAATCCATCTTCGTTACTTCCAGGAACTGACTTATCAGGAAATAGCCGACAAGATTGGCGAACCTTTGAGTAATGTAAAAGTAAAATTGCTTCGAGCTAAAAAATTACTTGCTGAAATGATTCAAAATCATCGTTGAAAGTAATTTCAGGATCAGGTACATTTAACAAAATATCAGGAAAGCATAACTGAATATTTATAAAACTTTCATAATCAGTTATTTTGAGTACTATTTTTTGGGTTATTATACCTAGTTCATTCAATTTTAATTTATCATACAAAATATCTTGATTTTTAACAATAATATTCATAACTATCACGTTATAGATTTAAATAAACCTTAGCTTATGCAATGATTTATACTTAACCTCAACTATATATTATTATGTCACATTTAAGTATTTTCGAACCAGCATGGATTAATCTTGTTTTTGAAGGCAAAAACAAAGAGTATGGTGCATACCAGCTACGTCGTGAGAATTCAAAAACCACAATTAAGGCGCTATTTATTGCGCTAATCTTAGTAGCTGCAACTATCAGTATTCCCCTATTTGGGTCCAATACTATCGCTGCAGTAATAATTCCCAATCATGTAACGCCAACGGTAGTAATACATGATGTAGTATATCCACCTAAAATAGATCCACCTAAAAAAACTACGGTAGTACCAATTACAAAATCAGAAGCCACAAAGTCAAAACCTAGTATGGCAAACCCTGTAGTTGTTGAAAAAGAAAAACCAACAGTAGATATACCCAAAAATATTGATATTCCTGCTGTAACATCTTTAACTGGGACAGGGAAAAGTAATCCTAATGGAGCCACTCCTATAAATGGTGATGGCGGAACAAGTGCCGGGATAGAAAAATCACCTACAGAGGGTATACCTTCAGGTACATCAATATACAAATCGGTTGACAAATTACCCCAATATCCAGGCGGTATCGAAAAATTTTACCAATATGTAAGCAGAAATTTCAGATCACCTGAAGACGAGCAAATTTCCAGCACTTCTGTTCGGGTTGTGGTTACATTTGTAATAGAAAAAGACGGTAGTATGACTGATATTAAAGTTTTACAAAATCCAGGTTATGGTATGGATAAAGAAGCTATCAGAGTCCTTAAATCTCTTAAAATAAAATGGGAACCAGGCCAAATAAAAGGTATCCCCGTACGAACAGCGTATAGTCTTCCTATATCTGTGAAAGCACCATAAAAATCAAATTAAAAAGGATCCTGTTTTATTAAAAAGGATCCTTTTAATTTGATTTACTTTCTTACAGCCCTAAAACATACAGTAAACAATTCTTACTTAAATCAAAATTTAATTTTAATGATCTGAATCTTAACTTATCCATTCATAAATTCCATTTTACTTCATTTCATTTTTAATGAAGTTTGCCTAAAATCAGTAATAAAAGTTTAATTTCATTTTTGACATACTATTTTTGTTATTAAATAGTACATGAATACTATAATACTGTAATGCATTTCTATCATTCCTGATTAATTAATAGTATTTTTGCATTCGATTTTATTATATATTATGAGTTTTGAAGAAGAAATAAAGAGAAGAAGAACATTTGGGATTATCTCCCACCCGGATGCTGGAAAAACTACCCTGACCGAGAAACTATTGTTATTTGGAGGAGCTATTCAGGAAGCCGGCGCAGTAAAAAACAATAAAATTAAAAAAGGAGCAACCTCCGATTTTATGGAGATAGAACGCCAAAGAGGTATCTCTGTCTCTACGTCTGTTCTTGCCTTTAATTATAAAGACAAAAAAATCAATATCCTGGATACGCCAGGTCACAAAGATTTTGCTGAAGACACGTTCAGAACTCTAACTGCAGTTGACAGTGTTATTGTAGTAATCGATGTTGCAAAAGGTGTAGAGGAACAAACTGAAAAGTTAGTTTCTGTTTGCCGTATGCGAAACATTCCGATGATTGTTTTCATTAACAAACTGGATCGTGAGGGAAAAGATGCTTTCGACCTTATGGATGAAGTAGAACAAAAATTAGGGCTAAAAGTTACCCCATTGAGTTTTCCTATTGGCATGGGATATGATTTTCAGGGAATTTATAATCTTTGGGAACAAAACATCAATCTTTTCAGTGGTGACAGCCGCAAAAATATTGAAGAAACAATTGCTTTTTCGGATGTACAAAATCCAGAGTTAGAGAAAATAATAGGACAAAAACCTGCGGACAGACTGCGTGAGGAACTTGAACTTATTGATGAAGTATACCCAAAATTTGACCGTGACAGTTATCTACAAGGTCATTTACAGCCTGTCTTTTTTGGATCGGCATTAAATAATTTCGGGGTGCGTGAATTATTAGACTGCTTCGTAGAAATTGCACCTTCTCCACGTCCTAAAGAATCGGAAACCAGGCTTGTCGACCCTTCAGAAGAAAAGATGGCTGGTTTTGTTTTTAAGATTCACGCTAACATGGATCCTAAACACAGAGACCGTCTCGCATTTGTAAAAATAGTATCGGGAACTTTCGAAAGAAATAAACCTTATCTGCACGTACGTCAAAATAAAAACCTGAAATTTTCGAGTCCTAATGCTTTCTTTGCTGAGAAAAAAGAGATTGTTGATATCTCATATCCTGGTGATATAGTTGGGCTCCATGATACAGGCAATTTTAAAATTGGGGATACACTTACAGAGGGAGAAATCATGAGTTTTAAAGGAATTCCAAGCTTCTCACCTGAGCATTTTAGGTATATCAATAACGCGGATCCTTTAAAATCAAAACAATTGGACAAAGGCATTGATCAATTAATGGATGAAGGAGTCGCACAATTATTCACACTTGAGATGAATAACAGAAAAGTTATAGGAACTGTAGGTGCACTTCAATATGAAGTTATACAATATCGACTCGAACATGAATATGGTGCCAAATGTACATATGAAAACTTTCCTGTCCATAAAGCCTGTTGGATTAAACCTGATGATGCCAAAAGTGAAGAATTCAAAGAATTTAAACGAATTAAACAAAAGTTTCTGGCAAAAGATAAATATAATCAATTGGTATTTCTGGCAGATTCAGATTTTACCATACAGATGACACAAAGTAAATTTCCAAAAGTGAAATTATTTTTTACTTCAGAATTTGATTAATTCACTAAAATAAAAATTACATAGAAGACTTCTATAATGAAACTTATTATGACAGTATAGTGATTTGATAACATTTCTTTAAAATTCTTCACTAAAAATTACAATAAAAAAACAATAAACTAAAACAATCTAAGTTATTTAATATTATATTTACAAAAATAAAATCTAAAATCTATCTTTATGAAATCCTACTACAAGCAAATCTTTTTTTCTGTTGTTATGTTGTGTGTTAGTTTTATATCGTTTGCAGTTCCTGTTATTCCAGATCCTAATGATGATCCGATTTCAGATGACAGCCAGGAAATTGCTGCACCAATCAACACTAAATTAATCTGGCTAGCAATAGTTGGAATAGCTTTTGTATATTATCAATTTAACTTGAAAAGAAAAAAAGCATAAATTCCCTAAAAAGAATAAAAAAAAGCACCTACTTCCAGTAAGGTGCTTTTTTTACTATATTTAAACTTCGGGAAAATTGAAATCAATTAATAACTCGTATAAAACACCATACATTGTTCTTCTTTACCAAAAAATCGTCCCCACTCAGAGATTTAATTACAGAGAATTATATTGATATCCACTCGCACCTCCTTTTTGGAATAGATGATGGCGCCAAAAATTCAAATGAAACCCTATTATTAACAAAGAGTCTTATCGAATTTGGAGTAACTGAATTCATAACTACCCCACATACAATTCCTCATATATGGGACAATAAGCGTGAAACCATTCTATCTAAACACGAAACTACTCTCTCAATCCTCAGAGAAAATAATATTGATACCCCTTTCAGGGTTGCTTCTGAATATTTAATGGATGATACTTTTGTTAAACAATTCCAGTCAGAGAAATTACTGACACTAAAGGATAATTACGTGTTAGTGGAAATGTCCTATATCAATGCTCCTATTCAATTATATGATATCCTTTTTGACCTACAGATTGCAGGATATAGACCAGTACTAGCACATCCTGAACGATATACATTTTATCATGGTAACTATGGGGAATATCAAAAATTAAAGAAAGCTGGCTGCTTATTCCAATTGAACCTTCTCTCGTTAGTAGGTTATTACGGTGAAGGAGTATTTCAAATTGCTAAAAGACTATTAACTGATGGAATGATTGATTATGTAGGCTCTGACGTCCATCATAATAACCATATCAAAGCTTTCAATAATAAAATAAAAATAAAAGATTTAACTCCTTTGAGAGATGCAATAAAAAACAATTCCTTTTTTAAATTATAATAAAAAAGAAGCCGTGTAGACTTCTTTTTATTATAATTATTTCTTTCTTATCTTACTCAATATACCTGTATACCAAGGTTCTTCCTTAACATCTACCCCATAACCGTAGCCATAGCCGTATCCATAACCATAGCCATAACCTTTTGTTGTATCGGTGTCATTAAGCAATATAGCCATATTAGGCAATTTCTTTTCATCATATAATGCCTGAGGTAGCTTAAGCATTCTTTTATCAAGGAAATTTGCCCTTACAACATATATAAATGAGTCAGCATATTTAGCTATTAGCAATGTATCAGTAACCAGACTCACCGGAGCAGTATCGACAATAATATAGTCGTATTGTTGCTTCAGCGTTTTAAACATAGTATCAACTTTACTACTTAGCAATAATTCTGCTGGATTAGGTGGTATTACGCCGGCAGGTAGTACATAAAAATTTTCATACTCATCCAACTTGACAATTAAATCTTCTAATTTGGTCTCTTTGGTAGACAAATATGTAGTAACTCCTCTTTTAGGAAGGTCCATATACTCATCCAGCTTAGGATTACGAATATCGAGACCTACAAGCAATACCTTTTTACCTGATAATGCAAACGTACCTGCAAGATTTACAGAGACGAATGTTTTTCCTTCTTTAGGAAATGTCGATGTCATGAATATAACCTTAGCGCCCCCATGTTCAACCGTATTGAGCATAAAGTCCATATTAGTTCTTACAATTCGCATTGCTTCAGCTGAACTAGATCGGCTGTTAGCCTTAATTAATTCATTATGACTATCGGATTTTGGAACATCTCCTATAAATGGAATATTAACATTACTTTCTACATCATGTCTATTAATAATTTTGGTATTTAATAAAGACTTGGTATAAATGATTAAATACGGAATTAGCAAACCTAATATCATTCCTACAAGATACGCAACACTTTTCTTCGGAGAAACCGGACTAGGATTAGCATAAGCTGAATCAATAATTTTTGAGTTTGGAGCTGTTACCGCCAGCGATATCGCATTTTCTTCACGTTTTTGTAACAAATATAAATAAAGAGCTTCCTTCACTTTCTGCTGACGATCAATTACTCTATATTCCCTTTCCTGACGCGGAATTTGTTTAATTTTCCCACCCAGAACATTTCCTTGTTTTTTTAAATCAATCTTTTTTATTTCCAATCCTGATTTAAGATTATCAAGACTTCGCGCTATACTTGATCTTAATCCCGTCAATTGTTGGTCATAATTCTGTATAGTTGGATTTGACTCAGGATTCCTGCTAGCAAGCCTGTTTCTATCGAGTACAAGTTTATTATATTCTTCAATAAGTCCTGCCGCATCACCTGCTCCTTCTTCTGTTGGAAGAATATTTACTGGTATAACACTATCTTTTGACAATTTGTTAACTAACTGGATCATATAATTTACGACCTCAATATCTGTTTCTGCTTTAATTGCGTTATTTTCATACTCACTTGAAGTATTTAGAAACAACACGGCTTCGGATACAATATCAGTTAACTTCTCTTTCTTTTTATAAGTCTCGGCTGCTATTTCAACAACATCCAGTTCTACTGTAATAGAATCTATCCTTTGATTGATAAATTGAGAGGTCTTTCTTGCAACTTCATTATTATCTGCAATAGCATCTTCATTATATTTTTGTATTACTTTATTCAGAAAATCTACACCTCTTTCTTTTACGGGGTCAACAATTGAAATATTGATTACACTCGTTTGTTTATTGACAGGAACAACTTGTATGTTTGATCTATAGGCAGATGTGACTTTTTCAAGCGCAACAATCCGCACTTTAACTGCATTATTATTTTTTTGTACAAACGAATTTGTAACCACCATACTCCCTAAACTGTTCTTAATTAGTTGACCAAAAGCGTATTCTCCTCTTTTGTTATTATCCATATCGTACAATTCAAACCTTGACACTGACAGAGGTTTAACTGTAAAGACAGTATCTCTTTCATAAAAAGCAGGAGTAGAATTAAAAAAGCTGACTTTAACAGGCACTTTAGAATAACTTTGAGAAGTTTTAAGACGGCCTTCTTGAAGATAATTAATATTTAATCCTAAATCTTGAATAGAATTTTTTATCAGTGTACGGGATTTTATTATCTCTATTTCATTATCGACATTACTTTTTTGTCCAAAGCCCAAATCACTAAAGGCACTCATTTCTGAGGCCAATCCACCTTTTTTATCATCCTTTATTAAAACTGTAGCTGAAATATTATAAGTTGGTGTAGAATACCTTAAGTATAGAAATGCTGCAAATAAACATATAGACCCCGAAAGCACAAACCATTTCCAGTGAATTAAATATTTATAAAGCAGTTCTGTTAAATCAAAACTATTTTCACTGTCATTTTGTTTCATATTTTCTTTCATACTTATAAGTTATCGGATTAAAAGTGCCACAACAGTAATAACTAGTGACAATGCTGAGAGACCAATTGTAATATTAGGGCCCACGGAAGCACTATTAATCCTAGTTTTATTAGGCTCAACATACACAACGTCATTTTGAGATAGGTAATAAAATTCAGAATTAATAAAATCAGCTTTAGTGATATCTACTCTATTAATAGTTTTCACTCCTTCTATCTCTCTAATTACAGCTATATTTGTCCTTTTACCATAAATTGTCATATCTCCCGCCATTGCAAGTGCATCTGGTAAAGTAACTCTTTCAGAAGTTATCGGATATGTACCAGGCCTCAGCACCTCTCCGCTAACAGAAATTTTATAATTCGTTATTCTTATATTAACTATAGGATCGCCAATTTTTCCTTCTAATATTGTTTTTAGCTTTTGCATTGCATCCGTTCTGGTCAATCCACCTATTTTAAAGGCACCTATTACAGGTAATTCAATGTAACCATTAGTATCTACCAAATATAATTGGTATTGGACTGGGGCAGCAGCCAAAGTTGCATTTTGTGACACCGATATAGCTGGTAAATTAAACGCTTTAGAAGCTTCAATATCGGGAGCCGTAACTGTAATCATTAACAAATCATCTGGCTCAAATTTAGCTTCATATTTCGAATTTGCCGTACCTGAATTACCTCCACTAATATTGTTATAATAAACTATTTCTTCTTTAGAAGCACAAGAGCAAAAAACAACCATTAAAGAGAATAACCACAAAACTTTTTTTATCATATCAATTGATTTAACGGTAAACCTGAATATAAAAATTCAGTTATTTTAAAATTTGCAAATATAATTATTTCCGTTGAGGAAAATATTTTATTAATATTTCTTAGGATTTATTTAGGAATATTGTCCAGTGCCTGAAAACCAGAATTCATACTTATAAATTCAGGAACTATTATTTTCATTTTAGAAACTATTTCATTACTAGTGAAAGAAAAGGAAATTGTGATCAAAGTATCAACTGATTGCAAGACTTTATTATAATCTTCCGGCTCTTCTTGTGCAATCATAATTTTCTCATGATGTGTAGGAAGTGTTTTCGAAGTATCGTTCAGTAACTCTTCATACAATTTCTCACCTGGTCTTAATCCTACTATTTCTATTTTAATTTCTTTATCAGGCACAAATCCAGCTAATCTTATCATTTTATTAGCCAAATCAATAATTTTAACCGGCTTACCCATATCGAAGATATAAATCTCTCCCCCTTGCCCCATAGCACCAGCTTCCAATACCAACTGACAGGCTTCCGGAATCGTCATGAAATACCTGATAATTTCAGGATGAGTGATTGTTATAGGTCCGCCGTTAGCAATTTGCTCCGTAAATAACGGTACAACTGAGCCATTAGAGCCTAATACATTACCAAATCTAGTGGTGATAAATTTTGTTTTGCAATCACTATTTTCAATTTGCAATTTATAATGCAACGCTTGTACGTATTTTTCAGCTATCCGTTTACTGGCTCCCATTACGTTGCTGGGATTAACAGCCTTATCTGTGGAAACCATTACAAAACTTTCCACATCATACTCACAGGAAAGATCGGTAATATTTTTGGTGCCCATTACGTTTACAAAAATGGCCTGGGCGGGATTCTCTTCCATTAGTGGAACATGTTTATAGGCGGCTGCATGGAAAACAACATTTGGTCTATAATCTGCAAAAACTTTTTCTACTGATTCCCTATTTCTGACATCCGTGATTACAGCTGTTGTTTTACCACCATTAAAAATTTTATTCATTTCTAATGTTAAATTATGTAATGGTGTTTCTGCCTGATCGAGCAAAACAACTCTTTTAGGATTAAAATTAATTACCTGTCTTGCAATTTCACTACCTATTGAACCCGCCGCTCCCGTTATTAACACTGTCTTATTATTCAGTTGATCTGAAATGGATTTATTATCCAATACTATAGGTTTTCTTTCTAATAAATCTTGAATCTGGAAATTTTTAACCTTCTTCGATATTTCCTTTCCATCTTCCCAATCGGAAATAATAGGCACTGTGTATACTTTATAATTATATTCCAGACATTCATCTACAATAGTAAGTTTTTCATCTTTAGTAAGGCTCTTATCCGCAATAATAAGCGCTTCAGCCTCTATAGAACGCATGATTACCGGTATTCTTTTACTTAAATTTAAAATAGGTAAATTCATTATCCTCTTTGAAGAATTCTTATTCTGTTTATCAACAAATCCGACAATTCTAAATCGGGATGGCTTCTCCGATTTTAATGCTTTCGCAACCGAAATCGCGTTGGCATCAGAGCCATAAATTAAAGCGCGTATCAAATCATTCGCCTGACTTTCGGAAAAATAAATCTCAAAGGTCTGCTTAATAAGTATTCTATACAAAAATAGGGCACAAAAAGAGAAAATAAAATTGATAAAAAGCCCTGCATTCATATAGAGCTTCTCCCCATTCCAAAAATAGTTTACATAATTAATGACTACCAGAAATATAAGCACCAAAAATAATGCTATAAATATCTTTACAGCATCTATAAATGAAGAATGCCTGATGATCCCAGAATAAGTTCTTAATAACCAGAAGAAAAAAAGATTTAGAAACAAAAATGCGGGAATAATAAAAAAAACAAATCCTCTATGAATATAACTAAGACCCATTTCACCCAGCATCTTATAAGTGATAAGTCCACAAAAAGAGACAATTAACATATCTATTGTTAATATAATCCATCGTGGCAAATAACTAATGTTTCTAACATTCACAATAGACTTTAGCCTGCTGGATGTGATAGAAATAAAAGAATTCAACCCTGTACTTTTAATGCTCAATTTTTTTATTTTTAATTAATGGTATGGTATCTGTGAAGTTAGTAAAGGTACCAAAAAATATAGTGTTTGTTGATCTTATTTTTAAATTTGATGCATTTATCACCTAATATTAAAAAATTTGTAAAGTGAAATTTTAATACGTTTTTTATCATCTTCTGTCATGTTTGACCCAGATGGAAGACACAATCCAGATAAAAATAGCTTTTCAGAAATTTTCTCACCATAATATGGAAATTCCTCATATAGTGGCTGTAAGTGCATTGGCTTCCAAAATGGACGGCTTTCAATATTGTTGCTTTCCAAAAAGACTCTTAATTCCTCTGGTGTTCTACCCATACTTTTATCAAAGTCAATAGTGATAATTGTCAACCAGTAATTAGAAAAGTAGTTATCATCCGGAACTGAAAAAACATTCACTGCATCTATTTCTGAAAATACAGTCCTATAGAACTCATGTATGTCACGTCTTATCGCTATATGTTTCTCTAAAACCTCAATTTGTCCCCTACCGATACCTGCAGAAATATTACTCATCCTGTAATTATAACCAACAACACTATGCTGATAATATGGAGCATTATCGCGGGCTTGAGTTGCAAGAAAAATTGTTCTGTCTTTTAATTCTTTTGTACGAACAATTATTGCTCCCCCCCCTGAAGTTGTTATAATTTTATTCCCGTTAAATGATAGGGCCGAAATATCACCAAAAACACCACAATATCTCCCTTTATAGCTACTTCCCAATGCTTCTGCACTATCTTCCAGGATAGGAATCCCATAACGATTAGCAACATCTCTTACTTCATCAACTTTATATGGATTACCATACAAATGAACAGCAATAATTGCTTTTGGCTTTTTACCTTTTGAAATTCTATCTTTAATTGCCTCTTCTAAGATTACGGGACAAATATTGAATGTATCCAATTCACTGTCTATAAAGATAGGAATAGCACCGGCATATAGAATCGGATTAGCCGAAGCAATATGGGTATGTGATTGTATCAATACTTCATCGCCTTTACTTATGCCAAGTAAAATCAGTCCTAAATGTATAGCCGCAGTTCCTGAACTTAATGCAGCAACATGAATACGTTCATCTCTACCTTTAAAAAGATAATCTTCTAAATTATTTTCAAAAGCATTCACATTATTTCCAAACGGTGTGATCAGGTTATCTTCAAATGCCTGATCAATATATTTCATTTCTGTTCCTCCCATATGAGGGGATGAAAGCCATATTTTATTATTCATTCATAAATAATTATCAAAAATAAAAGCAAATATAAGAGAAACCCACAATTCATTTGCCCATTTACAGGAATTAGTTAAAATAATTTTCTTTTAGCTTTTTGCGTAAAATAGTATATAAAATAATTTTAAGATCAAGTGCAAAACTCCAATGCTGATGATATTTCAGGTTTATGCGGACTTTATCAGGAAAAACAACTTCATCATTATATTTTTCAGGATTTTCTTTACTTAATAAAAGCTTCTCTTCATCAGAATACTTTATACTTGCAGGTCCTGTTATTCCTGGTTTTAATTCTAAAAGTATCCTGTCGTTACCCTCAAGTCGATCATAATATCCGGGAATATCAGGTCTGGGACCAACAAAACTCATATTGTTAATTATTATATTATATAATTGCGGTAATTCGTCTATTTTTGACTTTCGCAGAAAATTCCCTAAAGCTGAAACTTTAAAATTCCCTGAAGAATCAGGTTTAAGCGTCCTAAGCTTATATATTCTAAACCTCTTTCCATTTTTACCAATACGGATTTGAGTATAAATACCACTCTGACCGGTATCCACTGTAGTAATAATAATAAAAAT
>Ga0247742_10001534_pt1 | contig 15964 bp, 17 predicted proteins | sample UWRJL208509C2_FD_180944 | JGI IMG/M metagenome (GOLD analysis project Ga0247742, IMG submission 180944) | Plant litter microbial communities from Arlington Agricultural Research Station in Wisconsin, United States - UWRJ-L208-509C-2 | ecosystem: Environmental > Terrestrial > Plant litter >...
AGCCTCTCACTCAGCCTTTCCCAGTGCCTCTCCAGGCTACTGGCAGTCATTCGTCTACACCCTTGACGAGTGTCCAGCCTGCTTCTCAGCCACAGTTGCAGGGCTTGACTTCAGCCCAAGGCAGTCCGTCTCATTTGGCGTCATCAGCTCCCATAACCCAGCTATACCAGCCTATTAGCAGCCAGCAATTAGGCCACCCTGCTACTGCTCCTGCACGCCAATCCCCTGCTTTTCATCCATTCCTCGGTGGGACTTTTGGCCTTGGCCTTCCAACTGGTCATGCCAACCAGGCTCGTATGGCATCTTCGTCTCGGATGGTGTCCTCATCGTCAACACCCCGACAGCTCTCACTCCCTCGCCGACGACCTCGAGGCCCTGCCCAGCAGGCACCTTCGCTACATCGAGCATCAAAGGTCACTCTGAATGATTGCATAGGACAGGATGCAGCTGGAACCTCGCAGCTTCGTGTTCTCGTGAAGGTGCTGCCTGATCCAGTATGTGCCACCTCTATTTATTAAAAAAAATCAGCTAATAATTCTTGACAGTACGAATCTAAATACCATAACCTGCTCTATGTCTTTCTCCGAGAGTCGGTGGACACATTCCTTGAAGAGTACAGTCTCCTCTACCGTTATGATCTTCCATTCGCAACAACAATCCAATCAGTCATTGAAGCAACAGTGAGGACGATGGAATCATCCGCCTTACAGTATGGCTTCCCACCTGTTCGAGAAAATTCTCGGCTCGCTTCTCACGAGGCACTCCCACTCCAGCTGCTAGGTCTAGTCGGCCGGGGAATTGTTCGCCAGCGTATGATTCAGCTCAAAGGGATGCCCATCAATGGACAGACCACTATTCGCGATATCATGGACGATAAATACAGCTTTTTCCCAACACATCACTGCTTCGAGGATGGTCGTCTTATCCTGAATATGTGTGAGTGATGTTCTTTTTGTGCTGCTACTTTTTGCTCATTCTGTCCTAGCTTTCCAACCTGGGAACTCAGCTGTCGTCTTTCTGAAAAATGGTCGCCGACACCACTGCCTGTCAACCCGATTCTTTTCAGAATTTGGTAATGATTGCCAGCCTACATCTGCTGACAACACATTGGGAGGCGAATCAAACGAGGATACCGATGATGAGGTTGAAGCGACCCCAACCCCAGCCCGTCGCCCAAGCACTGTATGTGTATTTGTCTCTTCTAAGTAGTCTGTTTAAATTTAAATTTCTCTAGCGACCCATGCCGACTTCAGCCCTGGCGTCTCGCCCAACGCAGGGCTCATTCTCTGGAGCAGCCTCTCACTTCCTGCCTGCGGAAATCTGGGCAGCCCCCTGGAATCCACCATCGTACTTGTCAGCTGAGCATACCTATGTTCTTGATGGCCTCGCCTCAAGTATTTACAAGGCAGCGACCCGCGGTTCTCCTGGCATTCGACTTTCACTTGAGGGAAACTCCATGTCGGCTCTAGTAGAGGCATATGAAGATGCCATTAGAAAGGCTGTTGACGATGGCGATTTTACAGGGCTACTGGCCCAGCGCCGAGAATTTGCTATGTGAGTGTCATTGGTACAGAATACTATGTGGAGCTAATCTGGTTTTAGTCATCGCCCTGATGGTAGCCTTGAAACGATTGGCCAGGGAATTGAACGTGAAGTGCTCTTTTCGGCCTTTACTAAGTATACACAGCAATTTCCGGCATACTTCAACCCTCGTGCTGATAGTTGGGCAGCACTTCAAACTTCACGAAGTGGGATTCATGCCCGATTTATTCCTGAAGCTCGTCTCCGAGCAGTCAAGGTATTGGGGGCACTTTGTGCTCTACTACTCATTAGTGGCATCTGCCCTGATCCTTTCAGCCCACTTCTATTCTATCTGATTGTCTTCGATTTCGATCTTGGTTCTCTTGATCGGGATATCGTTGGCGAGTGGCATCCAGAGCTTAGGCAGTCTCTTGATGACTGGCTTATAGCAGGACCCCAGGGGGATACTTCGCCTTTCTGGTCACTCTTCTGTTCTTATTTGAATATGGATGTAAGTGAGATATGTCATTCCTCTATCACATTCTTCTAACAGTTTTGCTGTAGACTGGAGTCCTTGCTGGTCGTGACGAAGCTTCACACAAAGCCTATGGGGCTGAAATACTATATGCAGCAACGATAGGATTGGAGCCTCCCTCGCACCCAGAAATTCAAAGCTTTGCAAGGGGCTTCAATCTGCGATGCCGAAATGGTTTCAAATTTCTTGATGTAAGTGTCTTTTTTTACAGTCTCGTCAACATTTCACTAATATTTCTACTCATAGGTTCCAAGAGGTTTTGCTGGGGGTCCGAGTGCCTTCTTTACTCTCCTCTGGACTGGTGCTATCACCGGCTATGATAGTATTAGAGAGCTACTTGTCTTTTCTCCTTTGCCAGCTGGTTTTGATACTACTCTCGCTGCGACTGCTGGACAAGAAGGAACCAGTATCAATAGTCTTATTACCAGCTTTCTCCAGGAAACCGACATACCCTGCCCTCGTCTATTTGACGAGATCAAAGGTGGCCTTAGTCGCCTCATTGAACTTGACAAGATCGAAACCCCTGGCTTTCGGGCGAGGGTCTTAGCATGGGCAGCAACTGGGTGCCCTATTGCCGATCCCGAGGGGAGAAGAATTACAGTGAGCCATGAGTATTCTTTTATAGTGACAATTCTAATGACATTTCATAGATCGGAGCAGCACTAGAGAGCGATAGTGCCTATGCTGGCCAAGGTGTGGCATCAGTGATGGCTGCAAATGGTAAGATATCGTTCAGGACCTGCTTTGCTGCTGTTCGTCTTCCTGCAGCCTATATCACCCAGCTTGCACGAGATACCTATCCTTCTGTCCAGCCTTCGGGACCCCAGTCATTTAAAGAGGCTTTCGACTTCTGGTTTTTATGCGAAGTCCTCAATGCAATCGGGGGCCATACAATGCTTTAAACGATTTTCTTACCAATTATTTGCTAGAGATACAGAATATGTACCTGGCATATATCGTCTCTGGTTCGATAGTCCTGATTATCTGCTTATTTATTATTATATCACCACAATACCATCTTTCAGATCTATCGCTTTACTACACATGACCATATTTCCATTTAATATAAATATAATCGCATTCGTTATGATCATTTAATTCTTAAGTGCTGGTGGGGTCTTGTATGGGGATTTGGGAAATATCGGGCATTGATGCCACACAAACACATCTGCATCAGCTCCCATTTATGGTACGAGTGCTCTTCTTCTCGTATGACCTGTCTCCCGCCCCACCCCTGATTATAGTCTGTTGAGTTAGACCTGGAATTTTTTTTAAAAAAAAACAATTGTCCTCTCATTGATATGGGGCATAACGATTTGTAGAGAAGAGTGCATTATAATTGTATATAGGCTGTGTGAAATTAGTACACTTTGTGGGATTCGAACTTACAGCTTCAGGAATATTAGAATCAGCTCGCACACGTTACTCACAGATAGCGCACCATTAGACCTCTACACCATTAGACTTTTCTAAAATTATTGGAACAATAGAATATAAAGGCTGTCTGCTTGCTCTAATCAGGCAGAGACTGCCATGTCACATGATATACCTGGCTGACGATGACTCAACAGTAACTCTTTCTTCTAACACATCTATCCCAGCCCATTGCTGTAGAATGGAGAGCCCAGCTAATGAATCTGATCTTCTAACAGCTTTCCGAACATACCACCACCGATTTGTGCAGTCAGTCCAAGAAGCTGTCCTCTCATCTGCTGACTCGACTGTTCTTCATCGCCTCGGAGACCAGATCGATGAATACAGTGCACTAGTGAACCAGGTATAATCCATCTTTTACACATACTAAGCTACCAGCTAATGTTTCTCAGTACTCAGGCATCTTTGATGCTGCTGAGCTACTGATACTTCAGACCAATATTTCAGCACTCCAGTCTGAAGTGCGACAACATTACGACCAGGCTCTTGACGAATCCCACCATGGTCATCCAATTATTGTTGAATCTATTCATACTGGTGGCAGGGGCAGACCATCTATACATATCAACGAGGAATTCCTACGGTGGGCCTATACCATGCAATCAACCTCGTCAATTACAAGATTTCTTGGGGTCAGCCGCAGAACTGTTCGCAATGCTCTTCTAGAATATGGTATTGCCCAGCCACATTCTAGTCCTTTCACCAATTCAAGCCATCCAGTATTCTCATCTAATGCTGATGAATCTGGACTCTTTTCCGACAACAGTCTTGGGGATCTCCACCTACCTCCTATCGATGCCCATACCAGTCTGCACGATGCTGAAGACCCTATTCTAAATCCAACCACTGATCTCTCCTCCCATTCCCCTACCCCTAGTCATATCACATCATATACTGGGCCACTATCTACCATATCCAATGCCGAACTTGATGGGCTAATCGCAATGCTTCGAAATTCCTATGTCAGAGCAGGAATCACGATTCTAGATGGAATGCTACGCCAGCTAGGATACCGTATCCCACGCTCCCGCATACGGGAATCTCTTCTGTGTATTGATCCTGTTCAACGGGTATTTGAACGCATTCGGATCCGCCGTAGAGTCTATTCTGTTCCGGGGCCAAACTCACTCTGGCATCATGATGGCCAGCATGGTACGTTGAACTGTACCATTAATAAATTACTGCATCATTATACTGAAAATCTTTTAGGTCTAATACGCTGGGGAATTGTAATCCATGGATTTATTGATGGCTATTCCCGTCTGATCACAGGCCTGCGTGCCAGCAATAATAATCTAGGTGACACTGTCTTGGATTTATTTCTGCAGGCCGCAAACGTCTATGGTGTCCCATCTCGGCTACGTGGTGACCATGGTGTGGAAAATATTAAGGTGGCTGCATGGATGGAGGTTTTCCAAGGAACAGCAAGAGGCTCATATATATGGGGAAGGTTAGTCACATTCTAACTGTAAGTATTGCCCTATTTAATCCTCAATTGAACTTTTAGGAGTGTTCATAATGTCCGTATTGAACGGCTATGGGTTGATGTGACAGCACAAGTTGGAGCTGCCTGGGCAGAAGCCTTTACTGATCTTGAGGTCCATCATGGCCTTGATATCAACAACTCCAATCACATATGGCTGTTACATCTCCTCTTTCTCGCAGCGATTAATGTGCAGCTTGCATTCTTTGCTGAATCATGGAACAAACACAAAATGCAGATCCGCAGTGGCCCAAACCGATCACCTGAAGATATGTTTGGATTTGATATGCTGGTCCATGGGGTACGGGGTAATACCCTCTTTAATGATGACAGCATGGCAGAAGAGGAGCTAGAGGTATTTGGGATTGATTGGGCTGCCTACCGTGATGAGCGTGTTCTGCAATCTGTTAGAGAGCATAGCACCAACGAGCCAGCCTCTTCTTGGATTGGTCGCATTGGTCCCCCTCCTCATCTCAATGAGGTCCCACTTCATGCTCCTGCTGGACCTGAAGAATCCCAGATGATGCTTTTTGAAGATGGACTTGTAGCAGTTATCCAAGCATCAGGTCAGGGAAATAGTATTCCTGAGGTCTGGTCGCGTTCTCTTGCTTTTGCTCATCATTTTTTTGGAGATCTTTTTTAGAAATCTTAGTGTAATATAATGTTTATAAAACCAAATATACTGTACTATTTCATTCAATTCAGCAGGCATCGTGACCCGTGACGGACCTACCAAAATTTTGGTTTCGGCAGACGCCAAAAGTGGCCATGACATGGCGAAATTTTTCGGCAGGCTACCGCTGGAGGCTGCGAAAATTACGCATATAGGTTTGTCACTGAAAATAATTTCGGCAGGTCCACCTTAGGCGCCATGATGACTGTGACATTTCAGTATTTGGAAGGCGCCCGCGACGCATGACTGCCGAATTGAATGAAATGGTACAGTATATCTAGACACCAAAGTGTCAAGGAGCGATTGTGGCCCGTAGTGCTGGTAGTCACATGTATGGTTCTAGACTCTGTCAATGACATTTGCATGGTAAGCACCCATGTCAGATTGTCCCGTGGCGTGGGTGTTTAATTATTCCGTTGTATGTTTTCCAAGTGAGTACAGCTCACTGTGGTATGTCTATTTATAGCTCAACGAGGCGCCCATGGTACTGTATATGATGTGTTCTGTGGTACTGTTTTATACCAGTTGTAAATGTACTGTCCAAAATCAATCAGTTCATCAAGCTAGGTGACCTGTGACCACTGACAGGTTTGACAAAATTTTGATTTCATCAAATTACTATACCGGGAAGTATTTGTAAGCTATTTAGGGTCCCACGGCCCGTTCTTGAGGGTCTTTGGTGCGGTTTTTTGGAAGTTTGGTGTGACCTCTGATATTTTGTTGATTCTGAGATGGCTATGACATGTGACTGACAAATTGATTGATTTCAGACAGTAGTGTGTAGTACATGTGGGTCTTTATTATCTTTGGTTTATCTAAACATTATTGCAGCTGTACTACTGACCAGGTAATGTACCAGTAGTAGACTGTTAGAAATGCCAAAAATATATGTTATTTGATGGTCATCTCATCAGCAGTAGACAGGTGGGTCAGAATCAAAGTAATATGAGTCCATATGAGTCAAGCATATAGGGAGGTGAGAAGAATGAGTCAGAAACGATACTATTGTACAGAGATAGGAGAAATGATGAGCGCAGCCACACACATGACAGAGTCACGTGGTAGAGGAAAGTTGTCCAAGAATGAAATAAAATTGTAACACCTGCTACTTTGAGTTTTCTCTAATCAACTTCATTATCATCTCCTTCTTCATGCTTATCAGTATCAAGGCTATACTTAACACGTGCACCATCCTGCTCTATCTCCCGTATCGCCTCATGAACACGCCGGGTTGATGTCATTGATAGCCCATAGTTAACAATCCCTCCAGTAAATGTTGTTCCATGTAGATGGTTTGGCTGAAATGCACTGAGTGTTCCAGCAGCACTCTGGACAACAACCTTGAGGCCAATATCCACAAAACTGGACCCCATGTCAGGAGGAAGTGGGCAATCAGCTGGAATATCTCTGGCAACTGTCCAACCAAAGGCCCATTTGACAACACATTCATCAATATGGGTGTGTCTATCACATTAATTAGTGTGATTTCTTCAGTCATTTATCAAGTCAGACTGCTTACGCTTCATAACCACCAGTTGCAATACCCTCAGGAGGAGCACGATTTGCAGTAGAAAAGTTGTATGCTATATCATTGACCTCGATTGTAAACCCACACCCTGGCTCTAAGCTTAGATAGATTTTTAAAATTTTAAGATTTTAGACTCACCCTCGGGAATATTACGTGTTGCCATTGCAGGATAACTTTTATCAAGCAGATTCTGCACCACTGCAGTAATATCAACTGGCATGAATGATGTCACCAGTGCCCATAGAAGGCTCATTGCTCCAATGAGATTAGTATCCTCGCGCACCATCTCATTGTGGGTAAGCTTTCTGGTAAATGATTTGGCCCATCCAAGAATACGGGCATGCCGAGGACCCATATTCAGGCCTATCTGGACCATTTTTCCTTCATGTGATGGCTGGGAAATTTATGAGAGACATTCAGAGAAAAAGGCTGAAAATGTACCCTAACATCACGCCATGAATAGCACGCCTCAATGATGACAGCCTTCAGCCAGTCCATTAGAGGCTCGGTGTATGGTGTATGTAATCGTGGAACATTTCTTATAATAGCAAGTTCAATGTCAAAACCTAGAGCTAGATTTAACATTGTTTAGGCAATTGCATAGATTATTGCTTACTGTCTGATCCAGAACGTCTGGAAACAAAAATAGCTGAGACATCAGGCTTTAAAATATAAAACCCATTTTCCTCATTACAGAGAATTGCATTATCTGGTGTACTTTCCTGCTGGACCTCAACCAGAGGGCGATACCGCTTGTAGTCGTGATACTTTTCCCTAGGGTACTTTGCTTTATCACACTTTGGATAGAGCCGTTCACGTAAAATCAGCTCGATACCATAGGTTTCTCTGACCTCAGCAGCAGCAGCTTCAAAATCAACATGACGGTCAAGAATTTGCTGCAGAGGAGGAAATCGTGCACGCAATCCAAGTACGTGGACCTAAATGATAATATATGAGTAAAGATGAGAAGGTGGTAACTGGTGAACGCACAAATTTGCGCTTCTCCTGATGGCTTGCAGTCTCAGCATGCTTTGCAAGCTGGGCATGAGCATTAATGACCCGAAGCGATTCACGAAGCTCTGCATCGCTACTCTGCATGACTGAAAGAGCTTGGTGAGTAAATGCCGCCCACTTATAGATCCAGTCTCAGAGTTAGTAAAGATGTGTGGTCTGAGTGCTATTTTTGCTTACATCAGATCGGTCCTGAAAGCCTCCAAAGAATGGGGCACTCTGGAGAATTCTCTCCTGATTCTCCTGATCAGCTGTATCTGATAGGAGCTGTACAATGAGAGATTGTACAGCAGACGAAAGAATGTATTCTCGAACTATATGCACTCTAATCAGTTGAAGATCTACAGAAGATTGATTACACTCACAAAGTGCCAGCTCTGGATTTGTACCCCTGCCCATTATTCACTAATCAGATTTGCTGATTAGATTGATCAGTACAACTGGAATATTATCAATGTGGTATATTTTACCTCTGTTTTAGAAACTTGTGGATGAAGGAGAGAGTGGTGGGAGTAGCAGTACTGAGCATGCTGGCGATGCAGCTGCCTGAACCTGGTCACATGACTTTTGCCTAATGGGGATGATGGCATCAGCAATGCACAGTTATAGTTTCAGTGCACATCATCGTAGTCACAAGCCATGGTCTCGTTATCGTATTAACTATTCATGGTTGCAACATGTATTCATAGTCATTAATCATAATCATAATCATAATCACAGTCAGTGATATATAGATCGTACACTGTGACTCGAGTTTCCAGCCGAAACCCAACACTATGCATACAAACTATGCAAATCTATGTGACGACCACGAACATCAACCATGTAAAAGACCTGGGATATAACATTGGACCATGATTTTCCTCGTAACCATGTTAAATGCCGAAAAATAAGGTCATATATCTATCTACCCGGCCATGTCAGCCGGAGTCTTGAGAGCCGTTGCTCTGGGTCGAGTAGAGACTTAGAGAGTCATATTCAAGATTGGTTGCCCATATTAGATTTCTAGCCAATCGAACCCGATTATCGTGTACCAGTTTATGTTCAAATATTGTAATTGAACTGAGAGCATAGACCGGAAGCCGATCTGTCTATGAAGGTATCATTGGGGGAGAACTTGGGGAGAACCTTTTTGATAGACAGACCGGTACGTCTGAGTTTAAATCCTTGGGCCGAGCGGCCCGAGCGCAGGTAAATGCAAGGTAAATGACTACCCTAGAGTCGTCACGTTACATTCACCGATCTCTGTTCCTATCCGTCGAAAGTACTGATATTTTGTTGAGACATCATTATACTTGTTCATATATATTATATCCGTAAAAAAAATGAGAGCAGAAGTGCCTTTATTTTCAATGAGGTGATCAGAAATGTAACGTGATGACTTTAGGGTCGGTATTTACCATTTATGGAAGGTGGCTGTGTTGTAAAGTTGGGAATGCTCGGGCAGCTCGAAACTCAGACGTACCGGTCTGTCTATCGACAGGTTCTCCCCCAACGATACCTTCATAGACACATGGTTGATCTTGGCGGCGTTTGGTGGTGTTGTCCATTTGGCCTGCACTATCACCATTTACGAGTCCAAATGTAATGAGGACTAGCCAATGACCCGTGCTTCGCACGGGGATTCTAGTAAGAATGCTTGGCAGAAGTCCGCCAATCGCCTTCACCCCGCCGCGTCGCGTTCGCTCCGCGGTGGGCTGAGCGGCTCATGGCTTACTTCGAGTTCAATCCAGCAATTGTTGAATCAGAGTAAGAGCTAATCTCAATATAAGCAATAAGCGCAGATTCGAGGAAATCATCAGCCGAGGAAGCATGACAGCTCGCCAGAATTCAAACCCGGAATTGAGATTCAAGACTGTAACCCAGAGCGGAAAATCCAAGAGCACCCAAAGAGAGCGGAAAAGTACCAAACCTAGAGGCGAGAGTGCTGCGCTTCAAATAGATCTACTGCAACAGCACACTTATTCGACGGGCACGAAACCTGATCGAGTAGCAGAGACTTTTATCAAAGTTATTGCCACTCAGATACGGGTTTCCGTCCAGTGAAATCATTGTGCCGTGCAGAAGGGGAGTCAGCTTCAGATGACCATATAGTAATACATTTTATATCTTTCCTCTTCCTATAGAATTTTCGAGAATATTTCATTGTACCTTGCAGCTCTTGTGATGCGGAAGGTTCGAGAATTTTGCCATGTATGGCAATCTCACCAGTGAATCGTAAGAATTTATATATTTTCAACTTATAAAACACATCGAAATTCCCCTCAGCGACAGAAATGTATATTAACAATCCCTAGCGAAAGAACGCTGCAATTTCGACACATTTGAAAGGAGAACTACAAATTTTTACCATATTTAGACCTTTGTCTCACGTGGGAAAGAACCCGCTCCTTGTAATGATATAGATATAGATATAGATTCGTCCTTATAAGCTGGCTGTCCTGCCATTGGATGTGACGCCTTAGTAGCTGGCAACGGCCGGACGCGTGTGATGACATTGCGTCTATTTGGTTATTGCCGCATTAGGATATAGGCGCCCAGCGCCGGACCACGAGGAGCCAGCCTGGCTGGCGACGAGTGGGGAGAATGTCAACGACACTAGTTATTTTGGAAAAATTACTGGACTCGCTCCTGCCATGCATTGCAATGGCCCTCATTTTCAAGTTAGATACATCGGTCAACATTCATCCCCATGTCATTACCTCGTATACAAGTGAGTACTTAGTCCCGTCCGATATCTCGTCCGAAAGATAAGGTGCTTGAGACAAGCGATAAATCCGATGGGTTTTATAATGTTGATGCCAAAATAAAACCGACCTTCACAGTAGTAGCTACTAAGTACTAAGTAGTAGTTGGCCATTGTCGATTCCTCGAAGAGAAAGTTCATGTCACACTCCCGACCGACCGCAGAATCTCAGAGGACACCTCACGAGGCTCGAGCTCTTTGACATTTGGCTGTGTTATTCCCTGCTTGGTGAGAGGTACGGCAGAATTCTGATTTCATTTCCCTATTTCGAAACGGGGGTCATTTTGCATGAGCGCCTCTGAAGCATGTACCCTAGAATAGGTTCTAGGCGAGGTTCGCGGAACATACGATCCATACAACCAAAAATCTGGAACTTGTAGGGGTAGGTTAATTGCAGTAGTCTTATCTACTTCAATAAATAAATAAGACTGCTAGTGCACATATAAGCTGAGAACGAGACGAGCTCGCAAACACGAAGTTTGAAATTGACTAGTCAGATTCAGACGAACCTGTTGGCATCATAGCATCAGAAAAGGTACATACTCTCGCCTTACATTGAGTTTATGAGGAGGACTTTCATTGGTTTCTTGTTCAGAATACACGACGAGGGATTGGGAGTGCTGCTTCGCTGATGGCTTCTTTCGCATTCGGGACACTCTGGACATTCGAAGCGCTGGCGATGACAATTGCTGAGTTACTACCGGTTCCTTGGGTCGGAGAAGAGGCCACCATCTCGCAATCCTGAGTGACTGGAGTGGGGTGGTATGGTGGTTCCTGGTTGCCATTTTCATGATCGGTTGGGCCTTGTAGATGGAAGCCATGACTGTGTATGGGAGTTTGTAACACGGTGTTCCTGCGGAGGTCAAGGCGCGTGCTGGAGTGGACAAGGGCTTCGTTCCGCATGCAGAACGAGGTCTCCCGCCAACGACTGTTGCATGTTTCTTCCACAGAATGGCTCCACACCCGGCGAGCTGGAGGACTAGGTGTAGCATGGATGTGAGAGGAGGAAGCAGCCAACTCGGTCTCTTCTCCTGTCTCCTCTCGGGTTGCGGCGTGGGTGGTAGCGGATCTGAAAGCCGCAGCTGGGTTGTTCTGTAACTGGACCTCAACCCGTTCGCTTCGAGGTGTAGGTGTCCCGAAGGTTGTCTCGGGGCGCCTTGAAAAGATTCGAATGATTTTCATCCACCAGTTTGAGGCCCCTTGTACGATTCCTGACTGGACGTCAAGGAAACCGTCCTCCACACGCCATTCATGGACCTGTATACTGCATGAACGATGGTCAGCGCGAGAGTATGCGGTACTGAGAGATTGAGGCAACGCACATGGGATAGACAACTAAATTAAGAAGGCAGTCCAATATGAAGCCACCTAAGCGTTTGTTAAAGTATGCTAGGGTAACTCTGCAGAGCTCGAGACAGATAACGAGGAGGAGTGTCAGAACGCGAAAGAAGTTGCAACCGTCACGCCATGGTCGACGGCGTTGTGCCCTCTCGAGGTCAACTTCCATGTTGTCGGCTTAGGAGACCTGGAGTTTTGTCGAGGGACTGGTTCTAAAGATCGAGGCGGGGGGGGGGAATATCATGAACTCGGATCTCGTTTGTTTTATCTTCACCTACTCCGCTGCACAGAATCTAAGATTCCAGATCGCTATTGATGGCGTAATGCGCCTCGAGGAAAGGATGAAAACCGGCGGGTAATGCTAGGTAGCCCGAACGCGGCCAAGGTGGTTGTTTACTCACCTTACCCATGGCGAAGCAAAACTCTCGTGGGCCATCCAAACTATGAACTCGAGACATTTTCCATAGCAGATAATTTCTTGTATCCCTTGCCTAGAATATGAGTCTTTCTCGCCTGGTCAAATAACTCGTTTCGGAGGTTCGTTCGCACACCGAATCGAGCTTGATAGTACATCCTTGCCTCAAAGGGTATAAGACGTAAAACGTGACTGCAAATCAAGGTAAACCATGTCACAGTGGAGGATTGAATTTGAAAACCGATGCTGTGAGAGTTCCATTCACCGTTTAATCGTCTATCTTGATGGTTCAAAACGTCTGGCAAGGTGAAAAGCCCGTCGGCCACACTTGAACAGAAAGGGAAAGGTGTGGTGCCAGGAGTAGGAAGCTCCCCCGTGGTTGTGGTGGTTGAGGAGGAACCTTCAATGCCTGGTCGATCATCACAAGCTGTCAACGGCAATGTCCATACTCCCAGCTGAAAGAAAAAATGACGGGATAAATACAATCACTGCCCAGGCGTGGGGAAAGAGGCGCAAATTACAATCCGTCACCAACTCTTTCTTTGTGCAGGTAGCGGACGAGAAGCATTGTACCTGATCGGCTCGCAGTGATGATAGGCGTTCAGTAGAGGATTTGCATTGAGTATTACAGAGGGCCCACATCACTGGGGGTGAATAATATATCGAACCTAAATAGACGTTCAGACGAGAAAAAAGCCAAAGATAGAAACACAGATCCTACAGTCCAGTCGGTACAGCCCAGCGTGCAAAGAGCGGGCCCAAGCACATCACTCGCGTCCGCCGGAACTACTCGTATGATCCTCCGCCATTCCCCCTGCTGCACCACTTGCCGTGGAGGCTGGCGCTTCGCGATCCTCGTCCTCATCCTCGCTCATCACGATATCCAGATCTGCACCCCCAGTACCCACGACAGATGCTGGTGCTGGAGCCGACACCGATGTAGGTGTTTGGCTGCGAACGGCCTCTTCTCCCTCAGCCTCGATATCGACATTTTCATCTCGAGATCGAGGAGTATGCCTGCCGTTAACCGACAATCATTTCATCGAGATCGCCGTTGCTCGTCCCATTGACAGTGATAGGATACCCATTACGGACAGTGTTAGGTCGCTGGGACGCGATCAAGAAGATGATTAGTTACTCACCTCACTCATGGGTAGAAAATTCTCGTGGGCCGTCCAAACTGTAAGGCTGAGATACTTTCCAAGGCAGATAATTTCTTGTATCTCTTGCCCACAATGAGGTTTTCCCGCCTGGTCATAAACATTGTTTCGGAGGTCCGTTCGATATTCCAGTTACCGATTTGCCTCAAAGGGTTTAAGACGTAAACATGACTGTAAATGAAGATCATAAGCCATATGTCCCTTGAATTCGAGCAGTCATGCTGTGAGAGTTATGTTTCACCATTTAATCAACAATCTTGATAGTCGAGAACATTCGACGAGGAGTAAACACTTGAGCAGAAAAGATGGAGGCGGAGTGCGATGAGCAGGAAGTTTTCTTCTGCTGCTGTGATGGTTGAGGAGAACCCTTCAACGTCCGCTCGATCATGATCACAGAGCTGTCAGCGACAAACAACGCTATGTCCATTCCTAGCAAGCGTCAACGCGCCAATGGTAAGCGAGCCACACTATCAACCCTTTCTTTCAGACGTTGACACGCGAATTCACATGTGCAAGCAGCAGACAAGAGACGTTATGCCCCGACCAGCTTGCAATGAAGCAAGTGTTCAGTAGAAGGTTTGCATTGAGCATTACAGAGCCTACATCACACGGGGGTGAATAATATATCGAACCTAAGTAGACGTTCAGACGAGACCAAATCAAAGATAAAAGTGCAGACCCTACAATCCAGCCAGTGCAGCCTAGCACGCAGAAAGCGGGCAAAGCACATCACTCGTGCCCACCGGAGCTACTGGCATGGTCCTCCGCATCCACATCCATCCCCCTTCCGGTGCCACCAATAGTGGAGGCTGGCGCTTCATGACCCTCGTCTTCATCATCTTCGCTCATCACGATATCCAGATCTGCACCCCCAGTACCCACGACAGGCACTGGTGCTGGAGCCGACACCGATGTAGGTGTTTGGCTGCGAACGGCCTCTTCTCCCTCAGCCTCGATATCGACATTTTCATCTCGAGATCGAGGAGTACGCCTGCCGTTAACGGTGCTCGTGACATTCATTTCATCGAGATCGCCGTTGCTCGTCCCATTGACGGGGATAGGAACCTCGCTCCCGCCCTCCGCGACCACGATACCCCCGCTTTCATAGGCCCTGTCACTTGTGTGGGCAGGGGCCATCGTCGGTGTCCTGCTCTCGCTTCGCCTACTGGCGCTGCCCATGCTCTCCCTCCTTGAATGGCCTCGCGTCTCATATGCCGATGTAGGAGGAGCCGCTGCTGCGCGACTAGAACCGGATCGTCGTGTGCGTCCAACGCTGGCAAGATTAACGTCGAGATGGACTGGCCCGCCAAGGCTCTCGTCTTCTGTATATTCCATGTCACGATCTGTAAAGCGGTCGTCGTCCATAGGGCCTTGTCCTCTTTCCGAAGAAACCGGAGCAGGAACGTCATTCAAGGCCCTCCTCCTGGACCTTGACGACGATCTGGAAGACCTGGCCGACGATGGTGGAGGCAGGGACCCGTTTGCACCGCCAGAAGGATATCCATTAGATGACGCCGAAGATGCTGGTGGAGCCATTGGGTTCGCAACCATACCAGCTGGCATAGGTGGTAAGGGAGGAGGCATAGGTGGAAGGCCAACAGATCCTGGAGCTGGACGGTCACGATCATGAGCGTGACGGTCTCTATCCCAATCTCTATCACCTCGTTCGAGCCTTTCTGCCGAAGAGGAGACGGAGCCAAGGAGTGGAGGGGGTGCCATCGCACCTGGACCTGGCGGAGGGGGCATACCCATCGTCATAGCGGGAGGATAATGTCCATAGGGTGACGATGGCCGTCGATGATGGTCCTGCGGGTAATGTTGGTGTTGATAAAATGCCTGGTCGCGTTCTCGTTCTCGTTCCCGCTCGCGATAACCGGAGGAATGCCCTCGCGAATGGGTTGGCCGTGAATTCACTCCTGGTGGTGGCAGAGACGTGAGATGATCTACAGACCTCGAAGCCGAGGATGAAGACGTTGAACCTGTGATAGGTGGTGCTAGAGGGTGAGGTGGACCATATTGTATGTGACCCTGCCCGTAGGTTGGAGCAGTGTGCGACGGTAGTAGGGGCGCTGAGACAAGGGGAGGAGAACCAGGCCCTGAAGGAAAATAGCGATCGTAAA
>Ga0247742_10001535_pt1 | contig 15957 bp, 12 predicted proteins | sample UWRJL208509C2_FD_180944 | JGI IMG/M metagenome (GOLD analysis project Ga0247742, IMG submission 180944) | Plant litter microbial communities from Arlington Agricultural Research Station in Wisconsin, United States - UWRJ-L208-509C-2 | ecosystem: Environmental > Terrestrial > Plant litter >...
ATAGCTTTAACTATTTTGCTGGCAGGTTTTACGCTGATATTTGTGATCGTGTGCGTTACGCTGAAACCATTTGGTGATTATTCTAATACGCCTATCACTATAGCTGCTTTTATATCCCTGTTTGTATGTCTGATCCCTACCACCATCGGCGGCCTGTTATCAGCTATCGGTATTGCAGGTATGGACAGGGCATTGCGTGCTAATGTGATCACCAAATCAGGTAAAGCCGTTGAAACTGCGGGCGATTTGGACACCCTGCTTTTAGATAAAACAGGCACCATTACTATAGGTAACCGTAAAGCAACACAGTTTTGGCCAGCATTGGGTATATCTCCCGATGTACTGATCAACGCTGCGGTTTTAGCTTCCCTTGCAGATGAAACCCCTGAAGGTAAATCTATCATTGAGCTGGCCGGTCATGACAAGGCATTTTTAGATGTTAAAGCTCCCGAAGGTTCGGTATTTATCAAGTTCACGGCCGAAACCCGTTCAAGTGGTATTGATACCCCTGATGGTTTGAAGATCCGCAAAGGTGCTTTTGATTCGATGAGAAACCTGGCCCATAAGGCTGATAAACGGGTTCCGGAAGAGGTTGAGGATTGTGTGAAAAGAGTAGCCTCTAACGGTGGTACACCACTGGTAGTTGCTCAGAATAGTGAAATACTGGGTGTTATTGAATTACAGGATATTATTAAAACTGGCATAGCCGAACGTTTTGAACGCTTGCGCAAAATGGGTGTTAAAACCGTAATGGTAACTGGTGACAACCCGCTCACTGCCAAATTTATTGCCGAAAAGGCAGGTGTGGACGATTTTATTGCCGAAGCTAAGCCGGAGGATAAAATGAACTACATTAAAAAAGAACAACAGGGCGGTAAACTGGTAGCCATGATGGGCGACGGTACTAACGATGCCCCTGCTTTAGCTCAGGCCGACGTAGGTGTGGCTATGAACAGCGGTACACAGGCAGCAAAAGAGGCTGGCAACATGGTGGATCTGGATAATGATCCTACCAAACTGATTGAGATTGTGGAGATAGGTAAGCAGTTGCTTATGACCCGCGGCACGCTTACCACATTCTCCATCGCTAATGACGTGGCCAAGTATTTCGCTATTGTTCCGGCTTTGTTCATGGTATCTATACCATCATTAAGGGCGCTGAACGTAATGGCATTGCACAGCCCGGAATCGGCCATATTATCGGCAGTAATATTTAATGCTATCATTATTCCGTTGCTGATACCGCTGGCGCTTAAAGGTGTTGAATATAAGCCGATTGGTGCAAGCGCCTTACTGCGCCGTAACTTGTTAATATACGGACTTGGCGGTGTGCTTATTCCGTTTATAGGCATAAAACTGATTGACCTTGCCGTTGGCTTATTCATATAATAATTAAAAGGGTGTGAGATTTAAGCAAGTTGTTCAAATCTCACGTCTTAAATCTCAGATCTAAAATTTAAAAATAAAATGAAAACATATTTGTTGCCCTCATTAAAGTTAACGCTCATTTTGATCGTGATACTTGCAGGCATATACCCATTGGCAATAGCTGGGGTAGGAAAATTAACACCGGGACATGGTGATGGCGAAACCATCCAATACAAAGGGCGTACGGTTGGGTACGCCCTCCTTGGCCAAAAATTTACCAAGGACGAATACTTCTGGGGACGCCCATCAGCAGTTGATTATAACGCGGCCGGTTCGGGAGGTTCAAACAAGGGCCCATCAAACCCCGATTACCTGAAACAGGTATCAGACCGTATTACCGATTTTATGAAGCATAACCCAGGTGTAACCCGTGAGCAGATCCCTGCCGAACTGGTTACCGCATCGGGCAGTGGGCTTGATCCTGATGTTTCACCTGTGGGTGCTCAGATACAAATTTCCCGCATTGCCAAAGTGCGCGGCATATCGGCACAACAATTAACCCAATTGGTTAATGAGCATACCGAAAAACCATGGTTAGGTGTATTTGGCCCGGCTAAGGTAAATGTGCTTAAACTGAACATCGCTTTAGATGAGCTTAAAAAATAGTATGGATTATTTTGTAATTAATTTTGGTTGTTAATTATAAATTTTGGTTTGATTAATATTCATACTACAAAAGGGGATTTTTCGGAATCTCCTTTTATTAGTTTTAATACATTTATATTATACCATTAATCATGAATTTGAAAGGTAACGTATACCAATCATGAGTGAAGAAAAAGAACAATCGGTTGAGCATTTTCTGGAACTGATAAAACGTTCGCGGAGAGGTAAATTTAAGGTTTACATAGGCATGAGCGCGGGTGTGGGTAAAACCTACCGCATGCTGCTGGAGGCCCAGGCTTTGATGCGCAACGGCATTGATGTTAAAATAGGGTATATTGAAACCCATAATCGAAAGGAAACTGTTACCCAGTTAGAGGGGTTGCCGCTGATACCCCGCCGTAAGCTGTTTTATAAAGGCAAGGAACTGGAGGAGATGGATTTGAAGGCCATCATCAGCCTGCGGCCCGAGGTGGTTATTGTTGATGAGCTTGCCCACACCAATATTGAGGGCAGCAAAAACGAAAAGCGCTGGCAGGATGTAGTGGAGATCCTGAACGCGGGTATCAACGTGATCAGCGCGGTGAATATACAGCACATGGAAAGCCTCAACGAGGAAGTAGAGTGCATAACAGGGGCTACCATAAATGAACGCATCCCTGATAAGGTTTTGCAAATGGCAGATGAGGTAGTGAATATCGACCTTACCGCCGATGAACTGATAGACAGGCTGAAGGAGGGGAAAATATATGATGCTACAAAAGTTCCGCTGGCGCTGAACAACTTTTTCCAGTCAGACAGGATATTGCAATTGCGTGAGTTGGCCCTGCGGGAGGTAGCCCACCAGGTTGAACGGAAGATTGATACCGAGATACCCAAAAATATTAAGCTGCGGCCCGAACTTTTTTTGGCCTGCATTAGCACCAACGATGCATCGGCCAAGGTAATTATACGTAAAACAGCGAGACTGTCGTCATACTACCGGTCAAAATGGTTATTGCTGTATGTACAAACGTCAAGAGAAAGCGGCGATAAAATAAATTTGGCTTCGCAGCGTCATCTGATCAATAATATGAAGCTGGCCACCCAGTTGGGCGGTGAGGTGTTAAAAATAAAAAGTGATAACATAGCCAAAACCATTTGGGAAACGGCCGAAAAACATGAAGTAACCACCATTTGCATCGGAAAACCAAGATTTAAATTTTACCAGGTGATCATGAAAACAGCCATATTTACCCAACTACTAAATAAAAGGTCAAAAACTGATATTGACCTTGTAATACTATCATAGCCATGACCATTAAAAATAAACTCCGTACCGGCATAGGTTTTTTGTTTGTACTGGCATTAATATGCTGCGGCTTATCCATCTATTTTCTGAACCGCCTATCGGCAGATGCCGGGGTGATCTTAAAGGATAACTATAAATCGTTACAATACGGGCAGCAAATATTAACTGTAATTGATGCTAATAACGGCCCGCTTAATCAGGCCCAGTTAAAGCTGATTGATAAAAATCTGAGCCTGCAACAGAAAAACGTTACCGAAGCAGGCGAAGGCAGGCTCACCGATTCGTTGAGCGCGGTGTATGAAAAAATAAAAATGTTTAATCAGAATCCGGTTCAGCAGGCGGCCTTGCGGGTGCATGCCCGGCAATTGGTTTACGGTATTATGCAGCTTAATATGAACGGCATATCCCGTAAAAATGATGTGGCTACTCATACGGCGAGCCGCGCTACCATACTGGTTGCCTTTTGCGGCGCGTTTTTGTTTTTGGTTGCGTTTAGCTTCGCGGTGAATTTTCCCGGTTATATAGCTAATCCGCTTAAAGAGTTAACGGCCCGTATAAAAGAAGTATCAAACCGTAATTATCATCAGCAAATTCACTTTAAATCAGATGATGAATTTGGCGAACTTGGGCAGGCCTTTAACACCATGACCAAAAAGCTGGATGAGTTTGAAAACAGCAACCTGGCCAGTATCCTGTTTGAAAAGAAACGGATTGAAACTATCATCAACAGCATGCACGATGCCATTTTAGGCTTGGACGAAAAACTCATTATCATATTTGCCAACGAGGTAGCCTGTACCCTGATTGGTATGAGTGCCGAGCAACTCAACGGACGCTATGCCCCAGACGTGGCATTGGAAAATGACCTGCTGCGTAACCTGCTGGTGAACGATCAGCCAAAGCTGAAAATATTTGCCGATAACCGGGAAAGCTTTTACTCGCGCGAATCATTATCTGTGAACAGTAAAGGGAAAGTTATTGGCAAGGTGATCATCCTCAAAAACATAACCGAGTATCAGCAGCTGGATGAGGCCAAGACCAATTTTATTGCTACTATATCGCATGAGTTGAAAACGCCTATCTCATCCATAAAAATGAGTTTAAAACTGTTGGACGATAACCGCATAGGCAACGTTAATCCGGAGCAAAAACAGCTATTGGAGAATATAGATGACGATGCCCGCCGCCTGTTGCAAATAACAGGTGAACTGTTGGACATGGCTCAGGTTGAAACCGGCAAGCTACAGCTTAATTTTGGCAGCACTCACCCTAAAAACATTGTAGATTACGCGGTGAGGGCCATTAAGTTTACCGCCGACCAAAAGCAAGTTGCCATTAACGTACAATGCGACGAGAGCCTGCCCGAGGTTCATGCCGATCTGGATAAAACTACCTGGGTACTCATCAACCTGCTATCAAACGCTATAAAATACAGTCATGAAAAATCGGTGGTTGAGTTGGTGGTGAAAAAGCGCCATAACGATGAGATAGAGTTTTCGGTGCAGGATCATGGTAAAGGTATTGAAGAGCAATATCTGTCGCGCTTGTTTGAACGCTACTTTAAAGTGCCGAATGCCTCTGCCGATCAAACCGGTACCGGCTTGGGCCTGGCTATAGCCAAAGATTTTATTGAGGCTCAATCAGGAGAGATACACGTAGATAGTGAATTGGGCGCGGGGAGTAAGTTTACCTTTACGCTGAAGAGAATAGCGTAGGTTTATTATCCTTGTTTTTTTATCCTTTCCCTACCCTCTTTCCGCCGCAGACGAGAAGAGGGTAGAATTTATTTCCACGCGTCATTGCGAGGTACGAAACAATCTCTATGCTATACAGAGCGACTCTGTAAGTTGGGGATTGCTTCGTACCCGCAATGACGCGTTTATATTTCCACCCATTCTTTGGCTTGCAAAAAAATGAGTGGGTAAATCACAAAAAATAAATTTGCGTTTAATTTATTAATCGTAATATTGCAATATAATAATTAATAAATTGAATCATGAATAATCAGGAAGCTTTAAACTGGGCATTGTTCAAGGAACAATTGCTCATGCATCCCAACCTTGATCTGCAGTTTCAGTATGCTGAAAATAAGTGGGTTGATGCGGCGTACCACATTACTGAAATTAAACAGGCCCCAATTGTATCGGTTGATTGCGGTGGCAAAATGAACAGCTGGACGGAGATTATCGTACAACTATGGGAGCCAGCAAACCAGCAGCAGGAGCGGGCCATGAAGGTAGGAAAAGCACTATCCATCATTGAACTGGTTGAAAAAACACTGCCCTTAAATCCACAGGCAACGGTTAAGATCGAATTCGGTAATTCTGAGTTTGATACCCGGCAAATGTTTCCAAACAACATCATTGCTGATGGCGGTAACCTCCTGGTTGATCTGCGTCCAGATTCGGTACAATGTAAGGCCATTGAAAGAGGAGGCAGTTGTGGTACCACTGCTACCGGAGCAGAATGCTGTACACCTGCCGATGCAAAACCTAAAATTGAATTAAAAAACTTAGCTGCCGCGCCAGTATGTACTCCGGGCGGAGGCTGCTGCTAACTCATCATATGAAAAATATATTAGTATTGTGTACGGGCAATAGCTGCCGTAGTCAGATAGCTGAGGGTTATCTTCAATTTTATGCCGGCGATAAAGCCCGGGTTTACAGCGCGGGTGTTGAAGTGCATGGTGTAAACCCAAGAGCCGTACAGATTATGGCTAATGATGGGATAGACATCAGCCGCCACACATCAAACCATGTAGACGAATACATGGATGTTCAGTTTGATTATATCATTACCGTGTGCGATAATGCCAAAGAGAATTGTCCTTACTTTCCCTCAAAGGCACAGCGCTTTCATTATAATTTCCCCGACCCGGCTAAAGCCAGTGGAACGGAGCAGGAGATAATGCAGGAGTTTGAACGGGTAAGGGAAATGATCAAAACTTACGCAGCTAAGTTTATAGATCAAAACCTGTAACCTCTGTTTTTTGATTATTAACCGCTTTAATCGTAATATTGCTTGCCATGGGTTTAACCAAAACAGAAAACTTTACCGAGGCTCAAAACGAGCTGGCCAAAATGCTTAAAGCTTTGGCGCATCCCGCGCGCATAGCCATTATTGAGCATTTGATAAAGGCCAACGCCTGTATCGGTACCGATCTGGTTGAAGTACTGGGCCTGGCCCAGCCCACCACCTCGCAACACCTGCGCGAACTGAAAGAAGCCGGCTTAATTAAAGGCACCATTGAAGGCACTTCCATGAATTATTGTATTGACCAGGTGAAATGGAAACAATATGCCGATAAGCTGAACGCCTTTTTTACCCCGGTTAATTTCTCCGAAAACTGCTGCTGATTTTTTTTGATCATAATTATCGTTTTATAGCAATATATAAATATAATGAGTGCAAATAATTGTAATCCTACTCAACGGAAAAAACTTTCATTTTTAGACAGGTATCTTACCTTATGGATTTTTCTGGCTATGGGAGTTGGGGTAATTGTAGGCTATTTTATACCATCAACTAAAAACTTCATCAATCAATTTCAATCAGGTACTACCAACATACCTATTGCCATTGGTTTGATACTGATGATGTACCCGCCTTTTGCCAAAGTGAGGTTTGAAGAGTTAGGAAGGGTGTTTAGTAACGTAAAAATATTGTCGTTATCGCTGGTCATGAATTGGCTTATTGGGCCGGTGCTGATGTTTTTATTAGCTGTCATTTTTCTGCGGCACCATCCGGCTTACATGGTAGGTTTAATTATGATTGGGCTGGCCAGATGCATAGCCATGGTTATGGTTTGGAATGAACTTGCCGATGGTAACCGCGAATATGCTGCAGGCCTTGTAGCTTTCAACAGCATATTTCAGGTGCTTTTTTACAGTTTGTTTGCATGGTTATTTATTACTGTGCTCCCTCCATATTTTGGGCTTAAGGGTTTGCATGTAAACATTGGTATTGGGCAAATAGCGCAAAGCGTACTTATTTATCTTGGTATTCCGTTTTTTGCAGGGTTTTTAACGCGCTTTATTTTACGCAGGTTAAAAGGCAATGCCTGGTATACTAATTACTTTATCCCTAAAATAAGCCCCGTAACACTGATTGCCCTGCTATTTACCATACTGGTAATGTTCAGCTTAAAAGGCGATCTGATAGTGCAAATACCGTTTGACGTGATCAGAATAGCTATTCCGCTGGTCATTTATTTTATCATCATGTTCCTGGTTACGTTTATCACAGGAAAATGGCTGGGTGCCGACTATTCGCAAAATGCGGCGCTTTCTTTTACGGCAGCTGGCAATAATTTTGAACTCGCCATAGCGGTATCCATTGGTGTATTTGGCATCAATAGTGGCCAGGCTTTTGCCGGGGTTATCGGCCCGCTGGTTGAGGTACCTGCTTTAATAGCATTGGTAAATCTGGCTTTTTGGTTGCGTAAAAAGTTTTATAAAGTTAGCCCTCCTGTAAATTTACCTCAATAAACTGATGAGTAAATGTGAAGCCCGACCAGCGGTTTTATAGTAAAACGCAGAAGGCAGCGCAAATTTGTGAAACAGATGTAGTAGTAAATTGTATTTTAAGTAGGGTTTAAAAACAGATATTAGCCACCTGTTTTATAATAACCTGCTTACCTGATTTATGAAGATCCGCTTTCGTTATTTACTTGTTTTATTGCTTTGTTTTGGCTTGTTTACAGCTAATGCCCAAAACAAAAGGCTTACCTATTGTAACCCGCTTAATTTAGATTATGGTTATACGCCATTCCCTAATTTTGCTGAGTGGGGCAAGCACCGTGCTACTGCCGACCCCACCATCACCTTGTTTAAAGGCAAATACTATCTTTTCAGCACCAACCAGTTTGGTTATTGGTGGAGCGATGATATGCTGAACTGGAACTTTGTTTATCGCAAGTTTCTGCGCCCTTATAACCAGGTACAGGGCGATGAGCTTTGTGCCCCGGCTACACTGGTTTTGGGCGATACCCTGCTGGTGATCGGATCAACCTATAATAAGGATTTTACCTTATGGATGAGCACCAACCCCACTCATGATGATTGGAAAGCGGCCAAAGATTATTTTAAAGTGGGAGCCTGGGATCCGGGCATGTTTGCCGACGATGACGGGCGGGTGTATATTTATCATGGCTCAAGCAATACGCTGCCGCTTTATGGCCAGGAGATTGACCGTAAAACCTTTGAACCCATAGGCCCCAAAAAAGAGCTGATAAAGCTTAACCCCGAAATACACGGCTGGGAGCGCTTTGGCGAACATAACGACAATGTGTTTTTATTGCCCTTTATTGAGGGCTCCTGGATGAACAAACACAATGGTAAATATTATCTGCAATTTGGCGCACCCGGCACCGAACAAAGCGGTTACGCCGATGGTGTGTTTACCAGCGATAAACCAGTGGGGCCGTTCACCTATCAAAAACATAATCCCTTCTCCTACAAACCCGGAGGCTTCGCCAAGGGCGCCGGGCACGGGGCAACCTGGCAGGACAAGTTTGGCAACTACTGGCATATCTCTACCATGGGTATCTCTGTTAAAAACAACTTTGAACGCCGGATAGGTTTTTGGCCTGCCGGGTTTGATAATGATGGCGTGCTTTATACCAATACCGCTTATGGTGATTATCCGCATTACCTGTCAACAGGCGTCGAAGATCACCTGAAAAGTAATTTTACCGGCTGGATGATCCTGAACTACAATAAGCCTGTAGAAGTTTCATCAACCTTAGGAGCCTATGAACCCAACAACGCCGTTGATGAGGATATAAAAACCTATTGGAGTGCAAAAACGGCCGCAAAAGGAGAGTGGTTTAAAACCGATCTGGGTGCAGTAAGTACCGTTAACGCGGTGCAAATTAACTATGCCGATCAGGATGCTACGTTTATGGGCAAATCGCTAAATGTTTTTCATCAATACATGATTTACTCATCGCTTGATGGTAAAACATGGAAGCCATTGATAGATAAAAGCAAAAATAAGATCGATGTTCCGCATGACTATGTGGAGTTAAAAACACCGGCAAAGGCACGTTACCTAAAAATGGTGAACCTCCATATGCCAACGGGCAAATTCGCGCTGTCGGGTTTCCGCGTATTTGGTAAAGGGGCAGGAGCCAGGCCCGATACCGTTCAAAGCTTTATTGTGTTGCGGGGCGATAGCGAGCGCCGTAATTCATGGCTTAAATGGAAACCGGTTGATAATGCCATCGGGTATACTATTTATATGGGTATTGCACCAGATAAGCTATATAATAACATGATGGTATACGGTAAAAACGAATACTATTTTAATGGGATGGACAAGAACTTGCCCTACTATTTTCAAATAGAGTCATTTAATGAAAACGGAATTTCGCAGCGAACAAAAATAGTCAGGGTGCAATGAAAATAAATGCCGCACGTTTTTTAACTTAGTTTGAATGGCCTTTATCGTTAGTGCATTTATAAAATATAGCCTATGCTAAAATCAATATCCATATTACTGGTCAATTTGTTCATTTGTTGTTTGCTGCATGCCCAGCAGGCCGATAGCACGCTAAAAAAATCGACGGTAAAAACATTAAGTGATAAACAGTATACCGCTTTGTTAAATGGCGACGATCTTTATAATATGGCCCAGCCTGCCGAATTGAATCATTTTCCGATGCCTGATAAGGTGATCAAATTCAAAAAAGAGCTTGACCTGAGTCCGGTTCAGATAACAAAAATAAGTGCCATTGCTGCCGAACTGCACCGTAAAAGGGTAGAGATGGGCACATTCATTATCAACAACGAGAAAACTTTAGATAACCTTTTTCGTAAACAGAGGCTCAACAATGGCGATGTTATATTTTATACAACACGGTCTGGTTTATACTATGGCGAGCTCAGAAACGCCATTTTACAGGCTTGTTTAACTACCGGCGATTTACTTGCTCCGCAGCAAATAAAAAAGCTGGAAACTTTGCAAAACCGTAATTGATAATATCCCGTTTGATTTACGTAATTTAGCGGCCCAAATAAATAGTATGAAGATTACTTTTGATTTTGAAAAGCCATTGGCTGAATTGCAGCAGCAGATTGAAAAGGTAAGGCAGGTTGAAGACAAGAACAAGCTGGATATGTCTGCAACGGTAGCTGAACTGGAAGCAAAACTTGAGGCCGCTAAAAAAGAAATATACTCCAACCTGACCGGTTGGCAAAAAGTGCAGATATCACGCCATCCCGAAAGGCCGTATACCCTCCAATACATTGAGCTGATGTGCGATGATTTTATTGAATTGCATGGCGACAGAACAGTTGGCGACGATAAAGCCATTATTGGTGGTTTCGGAACCCTGAATGGTCAAACCGTAATGTTTATCGGTCATCAGAAAGGACGTAACACGAAAGAGCGCCAGTACCGTAATTTTGGTATGGCCAACCCAGAGGGCTATCGCAAAGCTTTAAGGCTAATGAAAATGGCCGAAAAATTCAATAAGCCTGTTGTTACCCTGATTGATACTCCGGGAGCATTCCCAGGTTTAGAGGCTGAAGAACGCGGACAAGGTGAAGCGATTGCCCGCAACCTGCTGGAAATGTCGGTATTGAAAGTTCCTGTGATCTGCGTTATTATTGGCGAAGGCGCATCGGGCGGTGCATTGGGTATAGGAATTGGCGATAGGGTACTGATGCTGGATAATTCCTGGTATTCGGTAATTTCACCTGAAAACTGTTCAACCATCCTTTGGAAAACCTGGGAAAATAAAGAACGCGCTGCCGAAGTATTAAAATTGACATCGACAGAAATGCTTAAAAATAAACTGATTGATGGTGTTATTAAAGAACCTCTTGGCGGTGCACATCAAGATCCTGTAGCCATGGCTGCTATCCTGAAAAAGCAACTGCTAAAAGATTTGAAAACCCTTGCTGAACGCGACATCAATGAAGTAGTTACTGAACGTATTGATAAGTTCTGTAATATGGGCGTTGTTAACGAAGGCTAATTTTACTTGAATCCATATAAAAAGGAGCTGTCTGAATAAGGCGGCTCCTTTTTTGTTGTATAATTAATTGCATTCACATTTAGCCAATTGTTGTTAATTCATTCCGCGCGTCATTGCGAGGAACGAAGCAATCTCTATGCTTTACAGAACATATAGAAAGATTCTCTTTTTTGTAATCATTACCTCGTTCATCTACACGCGTCATTGCGAGGCACGAAGCAATCTCTATGCTATATAGAGCATGGATGGAAAGATTCTCTTTTTTACGATATCCGTTATCCAACTCCCCGCGTCATTGCGAGGTACGAAGCAATCTATATGCTATACAGAGCATGGATGGAAAGATTCTCTTTTTTACGATATCCGCTATCCAACTCCACGCGTCATTGCGAGGTACGAAGCAATCTATATGCTATACAGAGCACATGGTAAGAAAAAAACATTGCTCCTCAAACTAAGTTTAGCAATATTTTCTAATTTGCAATATGGTATTTCAACGAGGTGGCTGTGTTTATATCGTAACCAACAAACTAAACAGCGTTTTATATACAGGAGTAACGTCTGATATAATTAACCGGATGCGGGAACATAAAAATAAAATTTACCCTAATAGTTTTACTTCGAAATACAATTGTGATAAACTGGTTTATTATCTTTTTTATTATCATATTGAAGAGGCCATTACTGCAGAAAAACTGATTAAGGGGAGTAGCAGAGAACATAAGAAACAATTAATTACATCTTTAAATCCTACGTGGAAGGATTTGTATGAGGATGTAAAAAATGAATAAAATTTGCCCTGTATAGTTTAGAGATTGCTTCGTACCTCGCAATGACGCGTAGGGCAGGGTAAACAGAAGGCTTACGTGCCTGTAGAGAGGAAGACTTCAGAATCAGTTTAAAAAAAAGGGAGGGGCTTATATGGAGGGCACTGAAAAAGTCCTTTTAAAGGAAGGGGGTAGAAAATTTAGTTTTTCTACCCCTTTTTTGTATCTTAAATTGTCGAAAGAAAGACACAAAGATGCTTAGCCAACAACAACAGATACAGTTTAGTGCGTTTTCGGGGCTTTATGAGTTGATTGTTCCGAAAGACAATCTTTTAAGGAAGATCAATGACTTGATAGATTTTACTTTTATCTACGAAGAACTGGTCAACAAGTATTGCATGACCAATGGCAGGACGGCAGAAAGCCCTGTACGAATGTTCAAATACCTGTTATTAAAGACGATCTATACTGTTTCAGATGTTGATGTGGTCGAACGTTCGCAGTATGATATGTCCTTCAAATATTTCCTGGAGATGTCGCCCGAGGACGGGGTTATTGATCCCAGTTCATTAACAAAGTTCAGAAAACTACGGCTGAAGGATAATGATCTTTTAAACCTTCTGATTGGTAAAACGGTTGCTATAGCCATTGAAAAGGGGATAATCCGGTCAAAGTCCATCATTGTCGATGCCACGCATTCGCTGTCAAGATCGAACCCTTATTCCGCATTGGAAGTATTGCGGGAGCGCTCCAAACTGCTCCGCAAGGCGGTGTATGCTATAGATGAAGATATGAAGGCAGGTATGCCGGAAAAGAACACTACGGATGAGTTAGAAAAAGAACTGGCCTATTGCAGCGCATTGGAAAAGTATATTGAAGCCGACCAGCCGTTATGCCACATACCTGCGGTAAAAGAAAAACTGAACCTGTTGAAGGAGACGGTAGCAGATACGCAGGAACACTATACATTATCCAAAGACAGGGATGCCAAAACTGGCCATAAATCGACTGATAGCTCATTCTTTGGTTACAAGACCCATTTGGCGATGACCGAAGAACGTATTATCACAGCCGCAGTGGTTACCTCAGGCGAAAAAGGCGATGGGCCGGAGCTTCCCAGACTTTTGGAAATTAGTCAGCAAAATGGTATTGACGTAGATATGATCATCGGCGATGCTGCTTATTCAGGTAAAGAAAATCTTGAGTTAACAGGTGAACTGGGTATAAAAGTTGTGGCTAAGCTAAACCCATCGATCACACAGGGGTTCAGAAAAGATCAGGACAAGTTTGATTATAATAAGGATGCCGGCATGTTTGTCTGCCCGGCAGGACATTTGGCTATCCGGAAGGCACGCACCGGGAAGAAAAACATTGGAGAGAACCAGTTAGACACTTATTACTTTGACATTCAAAAGTGTAAGATATGTCCACTAAGGGAGAATTGCTATAAGCCGGGCGCAAAAACCAAAACCTATTCTGTGAGTATCAAATCAGGCACACACCTGCAGCAGATTGCATTCCAGCAGACAGCAGAGTATAAAGAGAAAATCAAACACAGGTATAAGATCGAGGCCAAGAACAGCGAACTAAAAAACGTTCATGGTTACGACCGGGCGATAGCCTACGGGATACAAAATATGCAGATGCAGGGCGCGTTGGCCATCTTTACCGTCAATCTGAAAAGGATAATCAAACTGATAGGTTAAGGCCTATGAAAATCGGTGCTTCGCCTTTCCTCCGCACCTTTAATTGGCCCTTCTCACCCACTATAAATTACAATCCCAAAATAACCAGAACAAAAAAGCGACCAAGTAAATGTTGCCTTTACCTTGATCGCTTTTGGTAACCCTCTTGTTAAAGTGCTACTTTTTCAGTGCCCTCCTTATATGACCCTCCCTTTTTTTTTACATTAATAACTCCTTATTGCCTTGGTGCTGCTCCAAATTTACTTTCGTAGCCTTTTAGCTGATTGCTGAATTTGGCATTCAGGGCGCTTTGCTTATAGTCTTTGGTAAAGCCAACCAGGCCACTCAATATCGACATAGAGTATTGTATATCCCGGTTCTCAACACTGGTTTCACCATTTTTCAACAATTCATAGTTGTAATCAAGCGAGTTGGTTACGTAATCATTAACCTGGTTTGAGAGTTTGTTGGCCAGTGCAACATCGCCCAGGCGGTATGCACTTTCTATCATGTAGTATTTACGCACGGCAACTTCTGTTGAATTGATAATGCCGGGCATTACCTCATCATATCTGGTCAGCACGTTTTTGGCTTGGCCGGTTTGCCCTTCCTTGGTCAGGTTATCGGCCAGATTTGAGAAAAGCCTGCTGATGAGCGGATAAAACATGGTCATGGATTCATGATCAAGGTAGCGGGCATTTTTCATATTACCCCATTTAAACTTGGTCATCATGTTTTGGTACATCACCGGGGTATTGCTCACCTCCAGCGGACTTGCGGCTGTATCAGGCTTTAAAGGCATCAAACGATAAGCAAAACCCTCGTTGTATAAAAATTTATCGAGGCCTATCATGTTATCATTAGGTACGGTTACCGAAAAGTAAATAGGGCGTTTCCAGTTATTGTGCGATAAGATGTCCATCATCGCCAATACATCCTTGGTAACATAGCGGCCGCCGAATGTCCAGTCCATTTCAGTAGTGATATTGGCTTTTTGTGCAGCCGGAACAGTGCCAGTTTGTACTACTTCGTCGGGGTTAACGGTTATTTTAAAGTTTTTAGTAGGCAGGTAATTGGTAACATCGCCATTGTTATATTCAACCATGGCCGCTTTATCGTCTGAGGTCATGAAGTCAAAAACCTCTTTCAGTTCCACGTGTCCGGCAACCTTTTGGTCGTTATAATAAATAACATCGCGCACACCGGGTTTAAACTTATCATTAGGCATGCTGATTGGCAATGGCTCCGATTGGTTCATTTTATTTTTCATACCGCGGATGTACCAATCGGTACCCAGCAAGCTTAAGTTAACAATACGCACATCCGGACGAACGTTTTCCACCTCCTGAATATACCAAAGCGGATAGGTGTCATTATCGCCGTAAGTAAACAAGATGGCATTTGGCGCGCACGAATTAAGATAGTTATAAGCCATATCGTGCGGTGTCAATTTGGTTGATCGGTCATGATCATCCCATTCCTGGTTGGCCATCAATATAGGGGCGGCCAGCAAACAAACCACGGTAGCTATAACAGCGCTTGTTTTGGCGTTTACCTTTTTGCTCAGGAAATCGGCTATACCCAGTACGCCCAAGCCTATCCAAATGGCAAAGGCATAAAAAGAACCAGCGTAGGCATAATCACGCTCACGTGGCTGCAGGGGGTCTTGATTCAGGTATAACACAATGGCAATACCCGTAAAAAAGAACAACACGGCCACAACACCGGCATTCTTTTGATCGCGCCAAAAGTGAAAGAATAGGCCTATCAAGCCAATAATAAGCGGTAAAAAGAACAGGCGGTTATAGCTTTTGCTTTCGGTTACGGAGTAAGGGAGAGGTTTTTTAAAGTTCAGTCCGCTTATCCAGTTACCATCAATGCCGCTGTTGCTGGTTTGGCCATCCAGATCATTGGTACGGCCAACAAAGTTCCATAAAAAGTAACGGGTGTACATCTGGTTTATCTGCCAGGTACCAAAAAAGCCCAGGTTGGTAGCAAAAGTTGGTTTTTCGCCTTCGGCAAGGTGGCTCCATGAGCGGTAAAACTCCGGGTGACCCGGCTTATCGCTAAACATGCGCGGGAAAGGCGTATTGCGGTCATAAACGGTTGTTAGTTTTTTACCGGCAATTTCATACTTGGTTTCGCCGCGGCGGTAGATGTTTGCACCCTCTGTTTGTTCGGTAGGGGTAGAGTCAAAAAACT
>Ga0247742_10001536_pt1 | contig 15956 bp, 14 predicted proteins | sample UWRJL208509C2_FD_180944 | JGI IMG/M metagenome (GOLD analysis project Ga0247742, IMG submission 180944) | Plant litter microbial communities from Arlington Agricultural Research Station in Wisconsin, United States - UWRJ-L208-509C-2 | ecosystem: Environmental > Terrestrial > Plant litter >...
GCCTGCGACACCAAGAGTGTGGCTCGCATGCTGCCGTATCTTTAAGGGAGGGTTGAACCATGGCTCGTGTTAAGCGTGGCGTTACCGCCCGTCGTCGTCATAAGAAAGTCATCGGCCGTGCAAAGGGTTATTACAACGCCCGTCGCAAGGTCTTCCGCGTAGCCAACCAGGCCGTCATCAAGGCTGGTCAGTACGCCTATATCGGTCGTAAGCAGCGCAAGCGTCAGTTCCGCGCCCTGTGGATCGTCCGTATCAATGCCGCCGCTCGTCAGTTCGGTCTGTCCTACAGCCGCCTGATCAATGGCCTGGCCAAGGCTGAGATCGCGATCGACCGCAAGGTCCTCGCCGACCTCGCCGTGCGCGACATCAAGGCTTTTGGCGTGATCGCAGAGAAGGCCAAGGCCCATCTGGCTGCGTAATCCGCTTTACCACGCGCCGTAGCGATACGGCGCGATGATGGATAACGTGGGGAGAAGGCCTGGCCTTCTCCCCATTTTTTTTCTGAGCCAGGAAAAGTCAGGAAAACCGATGGAATCGATCGAGCATATCGACGCGTCCCTGCGCGACATCGAAACCGCAACCTCGCTCGAAGCACTCGACGCCGTCCGCGTCGGCCTGCTGGGCAAGAACGGTGCGGTGACTGCGGCGCTCAAGGCGCTGGGCCAGCTGTCGGGCGACGAACGCAAAGCGCGCGGCGCAGAGGTCAACCGCGTCAAGGAACGCCTGACCGACGCTATCGCGGCGCGCAAGCAGTCCCTCGAGCAGGCCGAACTGGATCGCCGCCTCGCCTCCGAGCGCATCGACGTGACCCTGCCGGGCCGCGACGGTGAATACGGCGGCATCCACCCGATCACCCGCGCCCTCGAGCGCATCGCCGATATCTTCGGCCGTCTCGGCTATCAGCGTGCCGACGGTCCCGAGATCGAGGACGACTGGCATAACTTCGAGGCGCTCAACTTCCCGCCGCACCATCCGGCGCGCGCCATGCACGACACCTTCTATTTCGGTGACGGTCGCCTGCTGCGTACCCACACCTCGCCGGTGCAGATCCGTTCGATGCAGGGCCGGCAGCCGCCGATCCGCATCATCGCGCCGGGAAAGGTCTACCGCAGCGATTCGGACCAGACGCATTCGCCGATGTTCCACCAGATCGAAGGCCTGCTGGTCGACGAGACCTCGAGCTTCGCCGACCTGAAGGGCACTCTGGCGGAATTCATCCGCGCGTTCTTCGAGCGCGACTTCGAGATGCGTTTTCGTCCGAGCTACTTCCCGTTCACCGAGCCCTCGGCCGAAGTCGACATCCGCTGGGATGCCGAAGATGGCACCGAGCGCTGGCTTGAAGTCCTCGGCTGCGGCATGGTCCACCCGACCGTGCTGAAGAACTGCGGCATCGATCCGGAGCGTTATACGGGCTTCGCTTTCGGCCTCGGCGTGGAGCGCTTCGCCATGTTGCGCTACGGCGTGGGCGACCTGCGCGCCTTCTTCGAGAACGACCTGCGTTTCCTGCGCCAGTTCGCCTGATTGCCGTCGATCCCACGTTAACGAGTCGCTCCCATGAAATTCTCCGAAAACTGGCTGCGTGAACTGGTTGCCATCGACGCGGATCGCGCGACGCTGGTTCACGCGCTGACCATGGCCGGCCTGGAAGTCGAAGAGGTCACCCCGTTGGGTGAGTACCTCGACGGCGTCGTCGTCGGCGAAATCGTCGAGGCGGTGAAGCACCCCGAAGCCGACCGCCTGCAGGTGTGCAAGGTGGACGCGGGGCAGGGTGAGTTCCTGCAGATCGTGTGCGGCGCGCCGAATGCGCGCGTAGGCATCCGCGTGCCGCTGGCAAAAGTCGGTGCGAAGCTTCCCAACAACATCGACATCAAGGCCGCGAAGCTGCGTGGTGTCGAGTCCTTCGGCATGCTCTGCTCGGCGAAAGAGCTCGACATCGACGCCGATGCTTCCGGCCTGCTCGAACTGCCAGCAGACGCACCGATTGGCCAGCCGATTGCCGAGTACCTCGGTCTGCCCGATGCCAGCATCGAACTGAAGATCACACCGAACCGCCCGGACGTGCTCGGCCTCAACGGCCTGGCGCACGACGTGGCTGCGCTGTTCGGCAGCCGCGTAAAGGTGATCGGTGCAAACAAGGCGCATCTCAGCGCCAGCGTGACCCGTGACGTCCGTCTTGAAGCGGGCGCCGATGCGCCGCGCTACATCGGTCGAATCATCGAGGGCGTTAACGCCAGCGTGTCGTCACCGCTGTGGATGGCCGAGCGCTTGCGTCGCGCGGGTATCCGTCCGATCAGCGCGATCGTGGACATCACGCAGTACGTGATGCTCGAGCTCGGCCACCCGCTGCACGCGTTCGACAACGACAAACTCTCCGGTGCCGTCGTCGTGCGTCACGCGGCGCACGGCGAAGTCCTCAAGCTGCTCGACGGCCGTGACGTCACCCTCGATCCCTCGTTCGTCGTCATTGCGGACGAGGTGAATGCGCTTGCCCTGGGCGGCATCATGGGTGGCTTCGACTCGCGCGTGACCGACACCACGCGCAACGTCTTCCTCGAGGCTGCGCACTTCGCGCCAGCCGCGATCATGGGCCGCGCTCGCAAGCTCGGCATGCATACGGATGCCTCGCATCGTTACGAGCGCGGCGTCGATCCGGCGCTCCCGCAACGTGCCATCGAGCGCGCAACCGAGTTGCTGCTGCAGATCGCCGGCGGTAGTGCGGGTCCGCTCACGATCGCCGAGCGCCTGGAAGACCTGCCCGATCACGCACCTGTGATGCTGCGCCATGCGCGCCTGCGCCGCCTTCTTGGCATCGAAGTGGCCGGCAGCGAGGTCACCCGTATCTTTACCGCCCTGGGCATGCGCGTGAACGAGGTGGTCGACGGCTGGGAAGTGACCCCGCCGAGCAGCCGGTTCGACATCGAGCGCGAAGAGGACCTGATCGAGGAGGTTGCGCGCATCCATGGCTACGACCGCATCCCGACCCATATCCCTGCCGGGCAGATTGCCCTGCAGGCAGAGCCGGAAGCACGCCTGAGCGAGATGGCCCTGCGCGACCAGATCGCTGCGCGCGGCTACTTCGAGGCGGTGACGCTGTCCTTCGTCAATGCCGACCTGCTCACCACCTGGGGGGTCGACAAGGGTTGGGTGCCGCTGGCCAACCCGCTGTCGGCGGATCTGGCGGTCATGCGCACCTCGCTGCTGCCGGGCCTGATCGAAGCCCTGCGTCATAACCGCGCACGCCAGCAAGAGCGCGTTCGCCTGTTCGAGGTGGCCCGCAGCTTCCATGCAACGGGCGGTGCACCCGACGAAGTGGGTCGCGTGGCGCTTGTCGCCAGCGGCGCCGCTCGTGCTGAACAGTGGGGTGAGCCGACCCGTCCGGTCGACTTCTTCGACCTCAAGGGCGACCTCGATGCCTTGATCGCCCACACGGGGGAGCCGCAGCGCTGGTCGGTCGATACCGACGGACTGCCGTCCTGGCTGCATCCCGGTCGCGGTGCACGCGTGCTCCGTGACGGCCAGCCGGCCGGTTTCCTCGGCGCGCTGCATCCCGCGCTGGCCAAGGCGCTGGACCTCGGTTCCGACGTTCATGTGATGGAGCTGGCCCTGGAGTCGATCCTTGCCCGCCGTCTTCCCAGCGCGGGCCGCGTGGCGCGTTTCCCTGCGGTTCGTCGCGATATCGCCGTCGAATTGCCCGAGGAGGTGTCCTGGTCCGCCGTCGAGGCGGCCGTCCGCGGCGCGCTCGGCGAGGTTCTCAAGGAGATCCGGCTGTTCGATCGGTATGCCGGGAAGGGGATCGACGAAGGACGAAAGAGTCTCGCTATGGGCTTGATTTTACAGGACGCTTCACGCACCCTTACCGACGACGATGCCGACGCCCGCGTGGCAGAAGCGGTGGGGGCATTGGAGAAGACATGCAAGGCAAGACTGCGAGGATAAGATGGCGCTGACCAAGGCGGAAATGGCCGAGCGGCTTTTCCTCGACGTGGGCCTCAACAAGCGTGAGGCCAAGGAATTCGTGGACGCGTATTTCGAGGTCGTACGCGAGGCACTGGAGCGAGGCGAGCAGGTCAAATTGTCCGGCTTCGGTAATTTCGACCTGCGGCAGAAGAATCAGCGGCCCGGTCGCAATCCCAAGACCGGTGAAGAAATTCCCATCTCGGCCCGGCGGGTTGTCACCTTCCGTCCTGGTCAGAAACTCAAGGTAAGAGTCGAGGGTTATGCTGGATCCAGGGAATAACACCGAACTTCCGGCGATCCCGGCGAAGCGCTACTTCACCATTGGTGAAGTGAGTGAGCTTTGCGGCGTCAAGCCGCACGTCCTTCGCTACTGGGAGCAGGAGTTTCCGGCCCTCAAGCCCGTCAAGCGTCGCGGCAACCGCCGCTACTACCAGCGCCACGACGTGCTCATGATCCGCCAGATCCGCTCTTTGCTTTATGACGAGGGTTTCACCATCACGGGTGCTCGCGCCCGTCTGGAAGGCCCGCAGGCTCGTATGGAAGCGAGCATGTCGCACCAGATCGTCCGACAGGTGCGTCTGGAACTGGAAGAAGTACTGACCCTCCTTCGGCGCTGACCGGCTTCCGCAGGTCGCGGCGTTGCTGTTACAATCGTTTGCTCGTCGGGGTGTAGCGCAGCCTGGTAGCGCACTACGCTGGGGGTGTAGTGGTCGCGAGTTCGAATCTCGCCACCCCGACCATTATTGAAAAAAGCGGCGCCCTGTTGGGGCGCCGCTTTTCTTTGTGGGATGTGACCTGTGGGAGCCGCTTCAGCGGCGATAGCCAGGCCGCCGCAAGCCATCGGCGGCATAGCCGGCTCCTACAAAGAGCTCGCCGGCGCTACGGCGGCCGTAAATTCCCGCACCACAGAAACCGTCTTCGACTTCCGCTTGAACTCGGTCGTGACCACCAGCCGCGAATGATCTGCCGCGACGTCGTAGTGCTGCACGATGTCGCCGCGCTTGTCGTCGATGTGGATGACCACCACCAGGCTGTCGCCATCCCAGCCGGCCCGCGTCGTCGCAGCGCCGGTGTCTTTGCCGGTCACCATCGGGACGTTGCTCGCATGGCCGTTGGGCGAGAGCAAGAGGTTGCCCGGCTGGATCGCGATGTCCAGTGTGTCGGGAAGGAGGAGGGCGCGACGAAGCATCTCGCCGTTTCCGCTGCCGGCGGTGGCGGCATTACCGCTTGCGCCGGCGGCACCACCTGCGCCGCCGCCATGCCTGCCGCCACCCATGCCACCACCCATGCCACCACCACCGCCGTGCCCGTGGCCGCCACCCATGCCGCCACCGTGGCCGGATCCGGCGGCGCCCGGCGCCGCATCCGGATCCTCGCTATGGGAGACATCCACAACCCAGTGGCCGTCGAAGGAGTGCGGGTGGTCGGGGGCGGCGGCCAACCGGACGCCGTTACTCGCGCACCCGGTGAGAGCGATGACGCAGGCCATCGTGAGGACGCGCAGGGGATGGATAGGGTGCATCGATGTCAGCCTGGTCTTGGGTATGGAATGTCCAACGTGAGGTGGAGCATTAGGTTGACCCGTAAGGACTGCTCAAGATCGCCGGTTGCCGGCCGAAAGCCACCGTGTCCGCCGCTCGCGGCTATCGAAGGGGAAGACGATGACGCTGGAAGCACGCGAGCGCGCACGCGCCGCCTTGAACGACGCCCGAGCCAAGGCCGTACGCCTAGCCGAGGTCGAGCCCTTCATGATCGACCTCTCCCTGCGAGAGAACCCCGTAGGATCGCGCGTCGGCCAGACACTGGATGAGAAGCTCGCCATCCTGCCCCGGCTGCGCGAGTTTGGCTTCCGCAACATCTCGCTGGGTACGCTGGACTATGCGATACCCGACGAACTGGAGGTGGACGACGACTTCATGATCCGCCTGCGCGACACCGGTGCGGACATGACCGGTTGCTTCGCCTTCACCGCGATGGGCCTTGCCTCGCCCGATGGCGTGTTCACCCCTGATCCCTCGCAGCTGAAACTACGCGACTATCGCGTGCCGAACACGGTGAGCGAGATCTACCTCAGTTCATTCGGCATGCAGGGGATGTACGACATCCCGACGCTCAAGCGCAGTCTGCCCGCGAGCGTGCAGTGGCTGAGGGAGAACATCAAAGGCGAGGACGGTGGTGCGCCGCGCATCTTCATCAACATCGTCGACGGCTGCGATGCCTTCGCCGAGGCCAGCGACGCGACGTTCGAGATCATGGAGCTGCTGGCCGGCCTGCCGATCGAGGGTGTCACCATGGAGGACGACCGCGGCACATATATGCCTTTCCAGGTCGGTGCCTATGTCGCCGCCGCGCGGGCCATCCTGCCGCCGTCCATGAAACTGCTGATGCACATCCACTCTGGCGCGGGCTTCGAGAACGCTTCCATGATCGAGGCGCTGCTCAACGGTGCCGACGGTGCCTGGGGTGGATTACCAAAGCGTGCCGCCGTGATCGGCCATGCCTCCCTCGGCGAGCTGCTGGCCAACTTGGTGAGGGCCGGCAATACCGGTGTCGCGAACATCTACCGCATGGACGGACTCCTGCCGTTGGCCACGCAGCTGCAGGTGCTGGACGAGGCGGGCCCCGTACCCGACGACCTCCCCATCTTCGGTCACAACGCCTACCGTCTGTCCCTGGGTGCGTTCCGTCAACGCCCGGACCGTTTCATGGATCTACCGCCGGACCGCATCGGCGGCGTCTATCGCTACCGTATCTGTCCCGTCGTGAGCGATGTCGAAGCCGTTCGTGGCCGGCTTGCCGAGGTGAGCGGCAAGCCGCCGGAGGCCTACGGCGACGATGTGATCACCATGATGATCCGACTGATGCGCCGGGAGCTGCGTGGCGGCCTTCGTATCGACTACGACGAGCCGGAGCAGGTGATGGCGCTTTACGACCGTGCACTGGCGGAACTGCCACAGGCCGTGGATGTCCCTTCCAGGGAGCCGGCGTAGTCTCCGAGGCCGTGCGACTCAAGCTTTCGACTATTCCGCCGCTACACTGGCGAAGCCGTCAGTGGGGGGATTGGGCAGGCCATGAGTATCGAAGACGTCATTCGCGAGGAAGACATCGGGGTCTACAAGACCCTGCTCGAATCCACGCGCGCGATTCCCTGGAAGATCGAGTGGGCGACGCTGAGCTTCGCCTACATCGGCCCCCAGATCGAAGAGCTACTGGGTTGGGCGCCGCAATCCTGGGCGACCGTGCAGGATTGGGCTGACCGCATGCATCCCGAAGACCGCGCCTGGGTCTTCGACTTCTGCGTGTCGCAGTCGCAGGCGGGTGTCGACCACGAGGCCGACTATCGTGCCCTGACCAAGACGGGTGAATACGTCTGGATTCGCGATGTGGTCCATGTGGTGCGCAACCCGGACGGCTCGCCGAATGCGCTCATCGGATTCATGTTCGACATCAGCGAGCGCAAGCGCACCGAAGAGAAGCTGCTGGACATGCAGCGCGAACTGGAAGAGCTGTCGTTCAAGGACGGCCTCACCGGCGTCGCCAACCGTCGTCGCTTCGACATGGTCATGGAGATGGCGTGGCGCGACGCGCGCGCGAGTCGCCAGACACTGTCGCTGGTCGTCCTCGATATCGATTTCTTCAAACAGTACAACGATCACTACGGTCACCTGGAAGGCGACGAATGCCTCAAGCGAGTCGCCTCGGCGCTCTCGAACATCGTGCGAAACCCGGACGACCTGCTGTGCCGCTTCGGTGGCGAAGAGTTCGTGTTGCTGTTGCAGGATACCGACGAGGCCACGGCCCTGGCCCTGGCCTGGCGTTGCCTCGACCTGGTCGAGAAGGCGACGATCCCGCATGGTGGGCTCGGTCCCGGCAAGCGCGTGACCCTGAGCGCGGGTGTTCATACACTGGTGCCTAAGGAAGGCGACGAAATCCTGCCGGCGATCTCCGTGGCCGACCGCCGCCTCTACCTGGCCAAGCAGCGCGGCCGCGCTCGCGTCGTCGCCGAAGGCGGCGAGTAAGCTCCCACATTGAGGGTGAGACGGTGGACCCGGAGATACTGCGCCGCCTGCTACGCGCGAAGGACCGGATGGATGCCGCCTCGAACGAGGCGTGGCCGGTCGAGCGACTGGCGCGCGTGAGCCACGTTTCCGAAGCGCATTTCGCGCGCTCGTTCAAGCAGGCCTTCGGCCTGCCTCCCCATCGCTATCTGCTTACCCGCCGACTCGAGCGGGCCAAGGCCTTGCTTCGAGACACAGGCATGCCGATCCTCGAGATCGCCCTGCAGACGGGTTGGAGCAGCCTCGGTACCTTCGGCCGGGTGTTTCGCGATGTGAATGGCAAAAGTCCCAGTGAGTGGCGTGCCTTCGAGCAAGCCGCCCGGCACGAACTGGCAAAGGTGCCCCACTGTTTCGTCAGCGCCGCCTACCGCCCGGGCATCACAACCGCAGTTTCGGAGAAGCGGCGCCAGGAACTGGCTGGTAAAAAAGGGGCTCACAACAAACCGGAGTTCTTATGAGCCAGGGTATCGGAGTAGTCGGGCTGTACGTTCGCGACCAGGACGAAGCGCTCGCGTTCTATGTCGACAAGCTGGGCTTTCGCGTCCACACCGACGCGCAGAACGGCGACTTCCGTTGGCTCACGGTGCAGCATCCGGAGCAGCCTTCGCTGCAGCTGGGTCTGTTCAAGCCACAGGCGCCGGTGCTTGACGAGGCCACCGCGCAGACCATGAGCGAAGTCGTGGCGAAGGGCGCCATGCCGCCGCTGGTACTCAATGTGGACGATTGTCGCGGCGCCTACGAGCGCATGCGCGCCCGAGGCGTGGAGTTCACGCAGGCGCCGGAAGAACGCTACGGTGCCGTGGACGCCAACTTCCGCGACCCCTCGGGCAACGGATGGAAGATGATCGAGTCGCGGCGCCCTCAGTAAAGCGCGCGCGCCTTCAGCGTGCCATCGATCGCCGCCAGCTCGTTACGCAGCGAGGCGGCATGTTCTTCGGTCGTGGTCACGTCGATCACCACGTAGCCCACCTGGCCGGACGTCTGCAGGTACTGGCCGTCGATGTTCACGGCGGCCCGCGAGAACACCTCGTTCACCCGCGACAGCACGCCGGGAATGTTCCGGTGGATGTGCAGCAGGCGACGGCTGGTCGGGTGGCCGGGCAGGGACACTTCCGGGAAGTTCACCGCGGAAAGCGTGCTGCCGTTGTCGCTGTAGCGCACCAGTTTGGACGCGACCTCGATACCGATATTCTCCTGCGCTTCGGCGGTGCTGCCGCCGACGTGCGGGGTGAGGATGACGTTGTCCATGCCGACCAGCGGCGAGACGAAGGGGTCGGTATTGCCCTTGGGCTCGACGGGGAAGACATCGATCGCCGCACCGGCGAGGTGCTTCGAACGCAGGGCGGCGGCGAGCGCGTCGATGTCGACGACGGTGCCGCGCGAGGCGTTGACCAGCATCGAGCCGGGGCGCATGCGGGCGATTTCGGCCGCTCCGATCATGTTCTTGGTCTGTGCCGTTTCCGGCACGTGCAGGGTGACAACGTCGGCACGTTCGAGGAGGTCTTCGAGGCTGGAGGCCGGGCGGGCGTTGCCGAGTGAAAGCTTGGCTTCCACGTCGTGGAAGATCACTCGCATACCGAGCGACTCGGCCAGCACGCCGACCTGGGTGCCGATGTGGCCGTAACCGACGATGCCGAGCACCTTGTCGCGAACCTCGAAGCTGCCCGCCGCCGATTTCGACCAGCCGCCACGGTGGCACTCGGCGTTCTTCTCAGGAATGCGGCGCACCAGCATGATCGTCTCGGCGATGACCAGCTCGGCCACGCTGCGCGTGTTGGAGTAGGGCGCGTTGAATACCGGCACGCCCAGGCGTTCGGCTTCCGCGGTGTCGACCTGGTTGGTACCGATGCAGAAGCAGCCGACGGCGATCAGGCGGCGTGCTTCGGCCAGTACGTCGGCCGTGAGGTGGGTGCGCGAGCGGATGCCCACGATATGCGCATCGGCGATGCGTTCCTTGAGATCGTCCTCGGAGAGCGACTTCTCATGGAACTCGATCTGCGAGTAACCGGCCTGGCGGAAGGTGTCCAATGCGCTGCGGCTGACGCCTTCAAGCAGCAGGACCTTGATGTCTTCTTTCGGGTACGACGTGCGCTTCATGGCCGGGCTTCAGATCCGTAGGCGAGAGGCTCACTATGCCAGAGTAGGGCGTTCATGTTGCAGCGCAGTGGACGCATGGCCGCCGCGCTGGCACCCTGCCGGGACACCCGAGCGAGAGCCCCATGACCGACCTGCGCCTGTCCGACCTTGCCCGGCTGCTGCCCGAGCTGAAGCTGTCCACCGACCCCGGCGACCTCGAGCACTACGGTCGCGACTGGACGCGGCGCTGGACGCCCGCACCCCTGGCGATCGCCTTTCCGGCCTCGATCGACGAAGTGCAGGGCATCGTTCGCTGGGCGAACCGCGAGGGCGTGGCCGTGGTTCCGTCGGGCGGCCGGACCGGGCTGTCGGGTGGAGCGGTCGCGGCGCGTGGCGAGATGGTCGTCAGCCTGGACCGGATGAATCGGGTGCTCGATTTCGACCCGATCGACCGCACGCTGACCGTCCAGCCGGGTATCGCCCTTGAGACCGTGCAAAACGCCGCCCGAGAGAGAGGCCTGCTCTATCCCGTGGACTTCGCCGCCCGGGGGTCGTGCCAGATCGGCGGCAACATCGCGACGAATGCCGGTGGCATCCGCGTCATTCGCTATGGCAACACGCGCCAGTGGATCGCGGGGCTCAAGGTGGTCACGGGCACCGGTGAATTGCTCGATCTCAACCGGGGCCTGGTGAAGAATGCCTCTGGCTACGATCTGCGTCACCTCGTTATCGGGTCCGAGGGCACCCTCGGGATCGTCGTCGAGGCCACGCTTAGCCTTACCTCGCCCCCGCCGCCCTCCCAGGTCATGCTGCTGGCCGTGCCGGCGATGGATGCACTGATGAAGGTGTTCGCCGAGGCGCGGCATCGCCTGACGCTCGGAGCATTCGAGTTCTTCACCGATCGCGCCCTGCATCATGTGCTGGCACACGGAGCGCAACGACCGTTCGGCGAGACGCATCCGTTCTACGTCGTCACCGAGTTCGACGCGGCAGACGAGAAGGCCGAAGCCGCGGCACTTTCCTTCTTCGAATATTGCCTCAACGAAGCCTGGGTGGTGGATGGCGCGATCAGTTCGAGCGAAGCGCAGGCCGCCTCACTCTGGCGCCTGCGCGAAGGCATCACCGAGAGTCTCGCGCCGCATAAGCCCTATAAAAATGATGTTTCCGTGCGGATTTCGGCCGTGCCGGCCTTCATGGCCGAGATGCAGGCGCTGCTGTCGGCGGAGTATCCGCATTTCGACGTGGTCTGGTTCGGCCACATCGGCGACGGCAACCTGCACATTAATGTGCTGAAGCCCGCCGAACTGGACAACGCCGTGTTCGTCGAGCAGTGCGAACATGTCACGTCGTTGCTCGTCGACACGTTGCATCGGCACGGCGGCAGCATCTCCGCCGAGCACGGCATCGGGCTGGTGAAGAAGCCGTGGCTGGGCAGCGTGCGCAGCGAGGCCGAGATCGCCCTGATGCGCGGGATCAAGGCCGTCTGGGACCCGAACGGCATCATGAATCCCGGGAAGCTCCTGTAGGAGCCGATTCATTGGCGATCCCTGCGAAGCGAACCGGTTGGAATCCTCAAGGCTCCCCATTAGCCTTGTCATCTCCCCGACATCGAAGACCGCCCCCCATGGCCCAGGACTCCCCCGACCTCTACCCCCCGATCGAGCCGTATAACAGCGGCACGCTCAAGGTCTCCCCGCTGCACACGCTCTACTTCGAGGAAAGCGGCAATCCCACGGGCAAGCCGGTGGTCTTCCTCCACGGCGGTCCCGGTGGCGGCACCAACCCGCGTTGCCGGCGCTTCTTCGACCCGAAGGAGTACCGCATCGTCCTGTTCGACCAGCGTGGCTGTGGCAAGTCCACCCCGCACGCCGAACTGACCGACAACACCACCTGGGACCTGGTCGCCGACATCGAGCGCCTGCGCGAGCACCTCGGCATCGAGAAGTGGCAGGTATTCGGCGGCTCGTGGGGCTCGACGCTCGCGCTCGCCTATGCCGAAACCCACCCGACGCGGGTCAGCGAACTCGTGCTGCGCGGCATCTTCATGCTGCGTCGTTCGGAGCTGGAGTGGTTCTACCAGGGCGGTTGCGACATGCTCTATCCGGATGCGTGGGAGACGTATCTCTCCGCTATTCCGCAGGCCGAACACGGCGACCTGATCAGCGCTTACCATCGCCGCCTGACCAGCGACGATCCTGCGGTTCGCGTTGCCGCCGCACGCGCATGGTCCGTGTGGGAGGGTGCCACGAGTTACCTCTACCAGGACGAAGGCCACATCGCGTCAAGTGGTGAGGACGAATTCGCGCTGGCGTTCGCACGCATCGAGTGCCACTACTTCGTCAACGCCGGTTTCTTCGAAGTCGACGGGCAGCTGCTGCGTGATGTTGGCAAGATTCGCCACATCCCGACGGTCATCGTGCAGGGCCGCTATGACGTGGTCTGTCCCGTGCGTAGCGCATGGGACCTGCATCGCGCGTTCCCGGAAGCGGATCTGCGGATCGTGCAGGATGCCGGGCATTCGGCGTTCGAGCCGGGGATCGTGCGGGAGCTGGTGCAGGCCACCGATCGCTTCACCGGATAACGTAAGGCGATAGGCGCCCGGCCGAAGCCGGGCACCTGACATCTCGAACGCCCATCTACCTCAGAACAACCCCAGCGGCAGCGTCAGCATGTCCACCACGAAACCATCGTGGTCGGACGAGCCGATTGCCTTCTTCGCGTCGGTGGCTGTCGCCGAATCGTCCAGCGTCTGCACCGGGGCGTCGAGGTTGCCGCGTCCGTACTGCATTTTCAGGAACAGACCGCGCGCCACGGTATTGAGCAGGGCGTTGTCGAGCACCTGATGGGTCGGAACCTGACGCGGTGCCTGGCCCTGGATGTTGCCGAAGTTCTCGGTGAACAGGAACGAGTAGCGGTCCTGCTCCGGTACCGAATCCACGGCATTCCACAGCGTCGGCTTGACCAGGTTCTTGCCCAGTTTCAGCAGGTTCTGGCTGTCGTCGTAGCGGCCGGCGATCAGGCCGACCACGTCGGTGAAGCCATCGCTGAACTGGTAGGAGTTGAAGTCACCCACCACGAGTAGCGGCGCGAGCAGGTTCTTCCGGTCCGTCTGGATCGCCTGCACCTGGGTAGCCAGCGACTTGGCCTGGAGGAAGCGCTTCTCGCGGTCGCGATCGGCCGTGTCGCCGGTCTTGTCCACGTTCTGGCGAGCCTTCGGGTGCACGGAGATCACGTTGACGCGCATGCGGCCGACGATCGACGGCACTTCGGCTGTGAGCAGGAGCGGCGGATGGTCATGCAGGAACGAGACGGAACCTTCGTCGTCCCAGGTTTCGTCCGCGCCCAGCTGACGCACGTCAAGCACGCGCACACGGTCCGTACGAACCAGGAAGCCGACGTTGATACCGCTGGGATCGTGGCCCGGCTGGAGGAAGGCTTCGTACTGCGCCGGATAGTCGTCACCCAGCTGCTTGGCCAGTCCCTGCAGGACCGCCAGGCTCTTCACTTCCTCGACCGAGAGGATGTCCGGCAGCTTCAGCACGCTACCGATGTACGCTGACAGCCGCTGCGTCTTCAGCTTGACCTGATCCGGCGTCGGCTCGGTGTCGCCGCCGCTGCAGGTGAAGACCGTATTGAAATCGGAATCGCAGAAGCGCTCCATATTGAAGGCGCCAACGCGTGTCGCGTAGAACGGACGTGAATCCACCGCGCGTGGCAACGTGGCCGCCTTCTTGACCGTGATCTTCGTCGGGATGAAGGTGTACATGCCGAACGCGTAGGACATCACGCCTTCCGCCTTGAAGGTCGTGCCTGCGTTGAACGGGGTGTTTGCCGCCACCGCGCCGAAGTCGGCCGTGTTCATCTTGAACACTTCCGGGTTACCCGACCAGTTGGGCAGGCTGACGCCATCGGGCACCGGCACCGTGTAACGCACGCCGGGTTTGCGCAGCGAGCGCGTGCCATTCGCGGTGATGTATACCTCGGCGAAAGGCTCGTTGCTGAAACGCAGGTTGCCGGTGGTGATCATGCCGTTGTCGATGGTGACGCGCATGCCCACGTAGCACTGATAATTCGTCGTGCCGCAGGAAAGCGCATTCGGATCCGTCGACGGAATGCTGTTGCCGAACGCCACGGCCTTCGGCAGATGGGCGCCGTGCATGCTCGTCGTGATCGTCGCGTTTTTCAGCTCGGGCAGGCTGAAGTAGTTGTCCACCGTGGCTTCGACATCGACCACGTCGCCTGCCTTTACCGTCGGCGCGGTGCTGGTGAACACGTAGATGCCGTTCGAGGTGAGCGGATCGGCATCCGCACGGTCGTCCGGCGTCTGCATGGTGAAGCCCGCGGGGCCGACCGCCGTGACGATGTTCGCGTGCGTGGCGACACGCTTGCCGACCAGCGGCGAGATCTGGCCCGTGCCGGTGACCTGCCAGATTTCGGCGGCAACAGGGATTTCATTGAGGATCGCGCCAACCGCCGCGCTTTTCGCGATGGTGACCTCGCCCGTGGCGTCGCTCAGGTTGACGCGGAACGCCTTGTCGGGACCGGCGGCCTTCGCGCCGTGCACGGTGACATTGAGCGTGGTGCTGGCGCCACCGGCGGGAATCGTCAGCGTGGTGTCGACGGCGTCGTAGTCGCCGGCGGCGACCGTGGCGGTGTCGTCCGCCGTTGCGGCATGCACGGTCACCTCGGTGGTGACCGGCTGGCTCAGCGTCACGGTGAACGGCATCGTGACGTCGTCGCCGTTGCGCAGGCTCACGGTGGCATCGGCGATGGAAAGGCTCGGCCCCTGCGCGACGCACGGCGAGGTGCTGGCGTGCGGGGCAGTCGGCGCGACCTTGACCCAATCCGCCGAATTGTCCCCGCTGGACTGCGGGAAGCCGGCGGCATTGGTCTTGCGGCCATAGCCCTGGTCGGCGTTGCTGCTGCCGAGCGTCGCGAGCGGGGTGCCCAGCTTGTAGGCCGAGCCGGTGCTCAGGCCAACCTGGTCGATCAGCGCGCCGGAGGCATTGAGCAGCGCGAGACCGCCATCATCGGTGATGCCGGTCGAATACTTCAGATCGGGCGTCACGCTGCCGGAGTAACCGGAGGCAGCCGAGTTCGCCAACAGCAGGAAGCAGCCCGGTGCCACCGACGTGCCGGCCGGGAAGGTGAAGCGTGTCCCGGTCGTACCCGCCGCGTTGGACGCATTGAGTTTGTAGCCGGAAACGTCCAGCGCCGCCGTGCCGGTGTTCTGCACTTCGACGAATTCGTCGTTGCCGCCAGCGGGTCCGCGAACGCGGAACTGGGTGAGGGTGAGGTCCGCTGCCTGCAGCGGGAGAACGGCCATAAGGCCTGCCAGCGCCGCCCATATGGCGCGCCGTGATGTAGTCAAACGCATTCGAATATCCCCTCGAGTCGTTGAGATGTATGCGACCCGAAGCACCCCGCAATCCCCTGCGTGGCGTTCCCCCTGTCGAGTCCGCCGGCAAAGTGTGCCGCGAATTTATGACAGGGGGATGTGACGCACCCGACGACTCAGGAAGGTTTCTGCTTGGTCCCGAAGATCTTGTCGCCGGCATCGCCCAGGCCCGGAAGGATATAGCCGAGCTCGTTGAGGCGTTCGTCGATGCAGGCGACGTAGATCTCGATGTCCGGATGGGCCGCTTCGATGCGCTTGAGGCCCTCGGGCGCGGCCACCAGGAACAGGCCCTTGATCTTCTTCGCGCCGGCCGCCTTGAGCATATCCACCGTGGCGACCAGGGTGCCCGCCGTGGCGAGCATGGGATCGACGATGATCGCCGTGCGCTCGTCCATGCCGCCGCTGAGCTTTTCGTAGTAGGCGACAGGCTCCAGCGTTTCTTCGTCGCGCTGCAGGCCGACGACGCT
>Ga0247742_10001537_pt1 | contig 15952 bp, 19 predicted proteins | sample UWRJL208509C2_FD_180944 | JGI IMG/M metagenome (GOLD analysis project Ga0247742, IMG submission 180944) | Plant litter microbial communities from Arlington Agricultural Research Station in Wisconsin, United States - UWRJ-L208-509C-2 | ecosystem: Environmental > Terrestrial > Plant litter >...
GTCTTGCAGGCGATGGAGAGGTGGCAGTCCAGCTTTGCTGTGCCTATCGAAATCCGCGGCGACACGCGATTTCTCTGTTCGAAGGCCGAGTTTGGTGACTGGGCTCGGGGCCGCCGTTCCCTGACGATGGAGTATTTTTACCGTGACATGCGGCGCAAGACTGGTCTTCTGATGCGAGGCAAAGACCCGGAGGGCGGCAAATGGAATTTTGACGTGGAAAACCGCAAGCCGGCGCAGCCGGATCTCTTTCGGCCTAAACATCCGGTTTTCCCGCCAAATGCGATCACGCTTGAGGTTCTCGACCTAGTAGAGCGGCAGTTTTCCGGAAATATGGGCTCGACAAAAGACTTCGGTTTCGCAGTTACTCGCGCGGACGCGGAACGTGCAGCAATAGTATTCATCCATGATTTTCTGCCGAGCTTCGGCGAAACCCAAGATGCCATGCTGACCGAGGAGCCGTTCCTCAATCATTCGCTTCTGTCATTCTATATCAATATCGGCTTGCTCGATCCTCTTGCCGTGTGCAGAGCGGCGGAACGTGCCTATCTTGAAGGTAACGCCCCGCTCAACTCGGTAGAGGGGTTCATCCGGCAGATTATCGGCTGGCGTGAATATATCCGTGGCATCTATTGGATGAAGATGCCCGGCTATGAAAACAGCAACGTCTTCGATGTTCACCGGCCGCTCCCCGATTTCTTCTGGAGCGGCTCGACCCACATGAACTGCGTGTCAACGGCCATCAGACAGACGATCAACTTTGCATATGCGCACCATATTCACCGACTAATGGTGATTGGAAACTTCTCGATGCTCGTAGGTCTCGATCCGCACGCCGTACACGAGTGGTATCTTTCGGTCTACGCAGACGCCTTCGAATGGGTCGAGCTTCCGAATGTCATCGGCATGAGCCAGTTCGCAGATGGGGGTTTCATGGCGTCGAAACCCTATGCGGCAAGCGGAGCCTATATTAATCGCATGTCGGATTATTGCGAGGGCTGCCGATACGACGTCGCCAAGAAGGTCGGCAAGGACGCATGTCCGCTGAACGCGCTGTACTGGGATTTTCTGGACCGCAACGCAGGGACTTTATCGAGCAATCACCGGCTCGCACAGATCTACACGTCGTGGCATCGCATGGGCGACGACAAGAAGCAGTCCTACCGAGAGAGTGCATCATTGTTTTTGCAAAGGCTTGATGCCGGCGAACGTGTGTAGATCGAGCTCAAGCTGGCGGTCTAAAGGGTGGAAAGCTGATATGGCGAAAATGATCAGGAAAGGTGACCTGCCGACGAAAACCTGCGCAACATGCGGGCTGCCCTTCGCCTGGCGGCGAAAATGGGAAAAAAACTGGAATGAGGTCAAGTACTGTTCAGAGCGCTGCGGCCGAGAAAAGCGCTCCACTGGCAAGGCCGGCACCAAAGCATAGCAAGAGCTCTATGCTGATCATTTTCGTGCATAGATGCCAGAAGCTCTACCACCTTTGAGTTTCGCCGAGCGTCTGGCTTCCAACTGTACTTGGGGACCGCTCCGACCCACCCCGCACGATCCTCCCTTGTAATCCGATATTTCAGCACGACTTAGATTAGCAGTGACGGCTCGTATTCAGGGCGCTGTTATCAAGGGTGCAAAACCTTGCCCCAACAAAGGAGGACAGGATGTCTTCCAATCCAGCAGCTTCGCATGTTACCCCCGCCGGCTTCAAGTTGGTCAGGGAAGTATTAAGGTCCGCGGGTCTTCGGGGGTCTCAGTCCGATGCGAGTTCCGACATGAAGCGTGAAGCCTCGCTATTTCTGTCAGCCGAGTTCCGTAGTGGTGTAAGAACCAAATCCGGTCTCATAAATTCTCTGGCGAACCGCAAACGGTCTTCGACAGTGGAGCCTCGATATACAGTCAAAAGCAGTGCTCTTGCTCTAAGGCAAGATGAGGGTACGCGCTGATGGGCATCTCATTCCCAAACGCGGCGCGTGGTTTTGACGACAAAAACCCCTGTGTCCGGTTCAACGGCTATGACGGGATGTTCGAGATCAAATTCTATCTGGCGACGGAGGTCTTGGCCTGCGATAAGTCGCATCGAAATTCCAGCGAGGCAGACTACCTGACATCCTTTGATGCGTTGCGCCCAAGAATTCTAAAAGCAGCGACCTCTGCTTATTCCAAAGCGCGGTCCAGCGCCATTACGTTGGATCTCACGCATTTCCGTTGAGCATACCGTGATCCTGAAAAGATACGATCTTGCCTCATCCCGCCAAACAACGTTCACCGCTGCAATCAGGATCCGAGAAAACCGTGCTTGTCAGCGAATTCGCGAAAAGGTTTCGGCCAGGTCAGTTCGAGGAAAAGCGATTGCGAAAACTCTTGGGCCCGATCGCCAGCGAACTTGAACTCTTCAGAAATGCCGGCAGGTAGAGACGTTTGACCGGTCTCCTGTAGCGTTCCTTCTCTTGGCCAGCCGTCGCGCCTAACCGCGCTGAGTGTCTTATCAGCAGCCTCTCGACAGGAAAGGCGCCACAATGAAAACGACCGTGAAAACCATCACAGTCACTCGACAATTTCAGCTTCCAGGAATGGCACAACCTCATCCACCAGGCGTCTTCGAGCTTCAGATCGACGAGGACCCTATCGACGTCACGTGGGAGGCCTATCACAGGACGATGACCTTGCTCGTAAGTTCCAACGGGCGGACTGAGGCGTGGCCGGTGTCGCAAGAGGAACTCGATAAAACGCTGGCGCCGTCGATCGCGCCTTGACCAATTTCTCGAGGTTCAGATCCGATTCCCCTTTCCGGTCTGAGGTTACGATGGAAAAGCGCAAGTCAATCGCAATCGCCGGGCGCTCCCGACTGACGTGCCAACGCCCAGGTTCACCGCCTCTCTACAATCACCGGAGATATCGCAATGATTCAGTATGAAACCAAAAAGCCAGCATCCACTGGTCCTCGCGCGACCGTCTACGGATTCGCCAAAAAGTACAAACTTGGCGATGATGAAGCTGAGCAAATTTACCTAAAAATAGGCTCGTTGGCGACCGAGGAAGATTTCCTTGCCGAAGCCAAGCTCGTCTCACCGAACGACAAGGCCAGAAAGCTATGACGCCGCTGGCATCCGAGGGACAGGTTCTGGACTTTAAGAATGCCGCAAAGGCCGCAGAACCCTCACCGCAAGCCCCGGTCCATGCACCCGGTGATCGTCCGAGTTTCGAGCTCAGAGAGCGAATCTCGAGCACCGTAAAAGCGGCCAGGGCGCAGAGAGAACTGGAAATCCGGCAAGCCGCTGATCGGGCGGCCGCCGAACGCTTGGTCGTTCAGCAAAAGGCCATCGACGCACTTCTGTTGCTTCTGAGCGACGACGCCCTCAATCGCATCATCGGCAAGCATGCCAGCCTAGGTGAGCTGCACACCGGAACGGTCAAGGTAACCAAGCATGGGGTCGAGCTTATCCGCAGCGGCGGTGCAGGCGCATCGCAGATGACCGGGGAGAGGCTTGACATCACCTTCACCGGATCCATTCCACAGTCTGGGCAGCAGCTAAACTCTATTGAGTTTCAGGAGCGGGCGCAGCTACTTAGCGTGCAAGGTATCGAGATTGTTGGAATCTACGATGCCGCGGGACAAAGCATCCTGATCACATTCGATTATGGCGGGGCGCTCAACTGACCCAAGCAGGCGGGTCACTCACTGCCTGGAATTGCAATCGTTCGAAGGGAACTGGACATTATGTCGAACAAAGGCAAGCTGATCGTTCTGGCCGCATTCATCAAGAACGATGACGGAGAACTTGTGCCGGCATTCGATCCTCGACAGGTGGACAGCGAAGACCGGGCAAAACGGGATGCAAGTTCAATGGCGATGCACTATGCCGGTGTCGTGGCCTGGAGCCGAGAGGCGGACCCGTCAATCGGCGAGTATGGTCCGCCCACTATCATCTTCCAAAGCGGTGAAATACCGAACCTCGATTGACGATTGTATTACGCTGGCGCTGGATTTTCGTCCGAAGACAAGCGACATCTTCCCACCTAGTCATTTCGAGCGGCTCGAACATATCAGTCGTGGCGGCCGTAAGGTCCCTTGTCCGCCACGAGGTTCAGTTCAGGCCACGGCCTGTGCCCCCGTGATCTCGACCAGCGATCCGCACATGAACGCCGCCTCATCTGACGCCAGGAAGGCGACCAGTGCGGCAACCTCTTCAGGCTTTCCGATGCGACCGAACGGAACCATTTTGTCGAGGTCTGCGATCGTGCGCCCCGAGCGCTTGACACCAGCTTCGAGCATCGGCGTATGAATTTCGCCGGGGCAGACGGCGTTCACGCGAATCTTGTCCGGTGCGTAGTCGCGCGCAAGGTTTTGCGTGAACGCGGCGACAGCGGCTTTGGTTGTGTTGTAGGCAATATGGTTCGGGGCCGGATACAGCCCCCACTGCGAGGCGGTGTTGATGATCGCCCCGCCACCCCCGGCGATCATATGCGGCAACGCTGCTCGGCAGAGATGAAACATCGAGTCTAGGTTTACTGTGAAGCTTATGTCCCAGTCCTCGTCGGACAGCGACAGCAAGTTTCCCCGCCGATTGATGCCGGCATTGTTGACGAGGACGTCGATCCGACCATCAAGGCCGAATGCTTTCTCGACCAATGCAACACACGAATTCTTGTTCGAGATGTCGGCGGCGATGACCGTCGCATTACCGCCTTCCGCTTCGATACCCTGGACCACTGCGCCTGCGGCCTCTTCGTTCACATCAGTGACTACGACAAGCGCGCCTTCCGACGCTAGGCGACGGGCGATGGCTGATCCGATGCCGCCGCCTGCGCCCGTGACGATTGCAACCTTGTTGTGAAAACGCTCCATGGAATTAATCCCCTTTTATCTGATGTAGCTACCGCCGTTGACGTCGAGCGTCGCACCGTTGAGCGACGCCTGTCCCGGCCGTAGAATGAATGCAACGAGCTCGGCGACTTCGTTCGGTTCGGCCATTTTGCCGATCGGAATATCCGATACGGCCGCCGATTTTCCATGCACCGCAATGAACTCCTCCGCCATGTCGGTGCGCACCCATCCAGGTGCGATCGCCACCGCAGTGACGCCGTCGGGGCCGAAGCTGCGAGCGATCGACTTCGTCAAATTGACAAGGGCCGCCTTCGTGGCTCCATAGGGCATGGCTTCGGCCGCATAACCACGCTGCCCTGCCCGGCTCGCCATGTTGACGATCCGGCCGCCGCCGTCCGCCTTGAAGTGCAGGATGGCCTCCTTGCAAAGATCTGCTGCCGCGAAGAAGTTGATCTGAAACTCCCGTTGCCATGCCGCTTTCCAATCCGAGGGGAATGCCTCGATGGAAATCTCTCTCCGAATCCCGGCATTGTTTACGAGCGCGTGGATCCGTCCGGCCGCGGCCAGCGACTCCTCCCACAGCTTGAAGGGGCCTTCATCGGATGACAGATCGCCCTGCACCATCCAACCTTCTCCGCCAATCTCGGACAACAGTATCTCCGCTCCTGCCCGGTCGCGGCCGTAATGGATGATCGGTCGAGCGCCCTCAGCGGCGAGTTGCTTGACGATAGCCGCGCCAATGCCCCCCGAGGCGCCGGTCACGAGTATGTTTTGACCTTCAAGAGCCTTGGTCATTCCTTACCTCATTTCAGAAGACCGACCTGCGGCCCCCACGTGTCCGACAATGCAAAGCCCGTTATGAACGGGTCGTTGCGCTCTACGCGAAGTTCGGTGCGCCCATAGACATATCCACGCCCGGTGATCCTGGGAAGCACGGCCTTGCGACCGCCAATTTCGGTCTCGCCAACCGCTTCGGCAATGAACTCGCCGCCGATGATCGATCTGGATGTGCGCTTGTCGCCCACGCTGACGAGACCCCGCGCGTGGAGCGTTGCGAGGTTCGCCGAGCTTCCGGTGCCACACGGAGAGCGGTCAACGCGTCCCGGCTGAAGCGTGGTGCACGTGCGAATGGCGCCGTCCTGTTCATTGTCGCGGAACATGACGTAGGCGATCTCGTCTACGCCTGGGAGCGTCGGATGCGACACCCTCACCTGGTCAGCAAGAAGCCGCTTGAGTTCGATCCCTGCCTCGGCGAGCTTTCGGGCATTGTCCGGTGCGATCGTCAGACCGACCTGGCCGACATCCACCAAGGCGTAGTAGACGCCGCCGAATGCGATATCGACCTTGATGCGCCCCCAAGCGGGAGTGTTTATCTCGTGGTCCAGCAGCTCTGCAAAGCTTGGCACGTTGTCGAGGCTGACGCCGACGCAACGACCGTGCTCACAGCGGGCGCGGGCCACGATCAGGCCGGCGGGCGTGTCCAGCCTGACGGTCGTCTCCGGTTCAATCATTGGAATGCGGCCGCTCTCGAGAAGCGCCGTCACGACGCAAATGCAATTGCTGCCCGACATGGGATGGGCGCGATCAGCCTGAAGCACGATGAAACCGGCGTCGGCGTCCGGCCGCGTCGACGCGACCAGCAGGTTCACAGACATGGCGACATTGGCACGCGGTTCGAACGTGACGAACCTGCGGAGACTATCGTCCACGTTATTTATATAGTTCATCTTCTCCAGCATGGTCGCTCCGGGGATTTCCGGAGCGCCGCCGACGAGGACATGTCCAAGTTCACCCTGGCAATGAACCAACAGAATGTCGAGATGTGTCTCTAACTGCATGTTCGCAAGCGTCACTTGATGTACCAGCCCCATGGCTTGTCGGTCACGTACCTGGTGATCTGCTTGGTCTCGAGGTAGTTTTCCAAACCCCAGCGCCCAAGTTCGCGACCAATTCCCGATTCCTTGTAGCCGCCCCACGGCGCTTCGGTGAATGTCGGCTGCGAGCAGTTGATCCACACGATGCCGGCGCGGAAGGCGGCCGCAACGCGCTCGGCGCGCGCGTCGTCCTTCGACATCACGGCCGCTCCAAGGCCAAAGCGGGAATCGTTCGAAAGTTCGATCGCCTCGTCCTCGGTCTTGAATGGCTTGACGCAGACGACCGGTCCAAAGATTTCCTCAATCCATGCGTCGCTGTCGAGCGGTACGTCAGTCAGGATCGTTGGTTGCAGATAGTAGCCCTTGTCGAAGCCTTCCGGCCGCGTGCCGCCGCAGGCGACGGTCGCTCCAGCCTTGCGCGCGCCTTCGATAGCGGCGACGACATTCTCGTGCTGCTTCTTCGAGACAAGCGGGCCGAGAAGCACGCCCTCGTCGAGGCCATTGCCGATCTTGATCTTCTTCGTCTCCTCCACCAACCGTGATATGAAGCGGTCGTAGATCGTATCCTGGACCAAAACGCGCGACGTACCAGAGCAGACCTGACCCTGGTTCCAGAAGATGCCGAACATGACCCACTCGACCGCGTCGTCGATGTCTGCATCCTCGAACACGACAAACGGAGACTTGCCGCCGAGCTCGAGGCTGACGCGCTTAATGTCGCGTGCCGCGGCCGCCATGATCTTCGAGCCAACTGGGCCCGAACCCGTGAAGGCCAGCTTGTCGACGCCCTTGTGATCGATGATGGCCTGCCCGGCGACCGAGCCGGAACCCGTCAGCACGTTGAGGACGCCCGGTGGCAGGCCAGCTTCGTCCGCGACGGCGGCAAGTTCAAGCGCGGTGAGCGAGGTCAGCTCGGAAGGTTTAAGAACAATCGTGCAACCTGCCGCAAGCGCCGGGGCCACCTTCCAGGCAGCCATCAGGAGCGGGAAGTTCCACGGTATGATCGCGCCGGCCACGCCGATCGGCTCCTTGACCGCCTTCGAGGTGAAGCGGTCATCCGGGAGCGAGACGATCTCTTCCGGATCGTTGTCCAGCTGTTCGGCCAGACCAGCGTAAAAGTCGAAGCATCCGGCCGCGTCCGCGATATCCCAGTCCGCTTCGGGAAACGGCTTTCCGTTGTCGAGGACTTCGAGCTTGGCGATCTCCGACTGCCGGGCGCGGATACCTTCGGCGATCGCGCGCAGATATTTGGCGCGCTTTGCTCCCGTGAGCTTAGGCCAACCGTCCTTATCGAACGCCCGACGGGCGGCCTTCACCGCGATGTCCACGTCTTCAGCCGTGGCGGAAGCGATCGTCTGTATGACTTCCTCGGTCGCAGGGTTCGTCACGGAGGAAGAGCCGAGCTTAACCGGCTTCACCCACTTGCCATCGATGTAGAGTTCGGTTCGCATTGTCAGTTCCCTTGCCTTCGTTGGTCGCAGCCGGTTCAGAACCGGTCGACGCGATAGGGTTTCATGTCGACGGGCGGCGTCGCGCCCGTAATGAGATCCGTCATCAGACGGGCTGTCGTGGCCCCGTAAGTCAGGCCGAGATGCCCGTGACCCGTGGCGTACCAGACATTGCTTCGCTTGGCCGAGCGGCCCATCACCGGCACCGTGTCGGGCATGGCCGGCCGGTGGCCCATCCATTCCGTGGCGCCTTCCACTTTCAGCTCGGGAAGCGCTTCCCTCGCGCGTTTCACCAAAACCTTCGCGCGGCGGTAGTCGGGCGCGGCGTCGAGCCCCGCCATCTCAACCGTCCCGCCGACACGGATACCGCCTGCGGTCGGCGTCACCATGAAGGCGCGCGCCGGCCAGATGAGAGAGTGTCGCATGGATACGCCGGGCGCCTGGATTTGCGTATGGTAGCCACGCTCGGTCTCGAGCGGGATCGGCTCGCCAAGCATGGCGGAAAGACGCCCGGTGAAGGCACCCGCAGCGAGCACTACCCTGCCCGCCTGGAGCCTTCGTCCATCCGTCAAACGCACGGCGCTGACGCCGCCGCCTTCATGTTCGAAGCCCACGACTTCTCCGGTCTGAACAGAACCGCCGAGCTTCTTGAACTGATCCGCAAGCGCCACGACGAGCTCGTAGGGATTGGCGATGGATCGGTTGTCCGGGAAGAGTACAGCCTTGCCGATCTTTGTCGTGATAGCCGGTTCCAGGTCGCGAATGGCGTTGCCGCCCAAGACTTCGTAGCGGAAGCCGAAACGGTCGAGAATGTCTATATGTTCACGATCGGCCTTGAATTCCGTCTCGTCGGTGTAGACGCTGAGGCATCCCTCCGCGGAGATCATGTGCTGGAGGCCGGTCTCGGCCAGAAGCACGTCCAGGTCTTCATAGACGCGACGGCACAGCACTGCGCCGGCGGCCTCCAGCTCGCGGAGCCTAGAAGGACGGCTGGCGGAAATAAACCGCAGGAACCACGGGATAAGCTTTGGCATGTAGGAGGGCCGGATCCGGACCGGTCCCTCGGGATCCATCATCCATCCCGGCATCTGCGCCCAGATCCCCGGTCGGGACGCGGGCATGAACTCGGTCACGGCGATGCTCGCCATGTTGCCGTAGGAGGCACCCGTCCCTGGCTCGTTGCGATCCAGGAGCACCACGGTCTCACCACGACGCTGTAGCTGGTAGGCGATTGTTGTGCCGATGATCCCGGCGCCGACGACGATGGTTTGAGACACTTCAGCTCCTCGGTCATGGGAGACGGCCGGAGATCTGCTCCGACCGTCCGCATCTCTTACCAGTTCAGGATAGGCTGCATCGCAGCCTTGAACTCGGCCTTCTCGTCAGCCGTCAGCTCTCCGAGCGGAGCGCGGGTGATGCCGACTGGAAGGCCCTGCAGCTCGCAGCCGTACTTCACTTTCTGCACGAACTTGCCGCTCTCAAGGATGTTCATCGCGCGATAGAGGACGATCATCTTGTCGCGCGCTGCCTTTAGGTCGCCCGAGCGGAAGGTGCGGTCGAGGTCGACGCAGGCCTTCGCCATGCAGTTTGCCGGACCGCAGATCCAGGAGTCCGCGCCCCAGAACATGAAATCGAGAGCGATGTCGTCCGAGCCGGACACGAGCGCGATGCGGCCGTTGTAACGAGAATGGATGTCGATCGCACGCTGGAGCGATCCAGAGCTTTCCTTGATCCCGAGGACCCGCGGATCGTCGGCGAGCGCATCCAGAATGTCGAAGCCAATCTCGACGCCGTCCTTGTAGGGATAGCTGTACAGCACAAGGTTGATGTCCGTTTCCTTCAGCACCGTCTGGAAGTGCGCGAGAAGTTCGTCCTGCGTTGGACGGGTGTAGAACGGCGTTGCCAACAACACCGTGTCATAGCCGATTTCCTTGGCCTGCAGAGTATTTTCGATGACCTCGCGGGTCGCGGGGGCGTTGGTGCCGGCGATCAGGATCTCGCCGTCGTTTGCGAAATCCTTGACGAACTTGAGCACCTCCAGGCGCTCGTCGTTGGATAGAGCCGAATATTCTCCTGTCGAGCCCATTGGGACCCAGCCGGTGACGCCAGCGGCTCGGAGCGCGGTCAGATGCCTTTCGTAGGCCTTGAAATCGACCTTGCCGTTCGCGTCGAACGGGGTGATGAGAGCGGGCATGACGCCGGAAAGTTTCATGAAATCTGTCTCCTGTAACGGGCCGCTAGATTGCGAGTTTCTTGAGGATGCGTCCCTCGACGAGCGTGACTGCTCGCGTCAGCGGGAAAGCGATGACGAAGTAGATGAGAGCGACCACGGTCAGGACTTCGACCGGCCGGGCCGTGTTGTTCGATATGTTCTGACCGACGAACATCAGGTCTGCCATGCCGACCGCCGAGACCAGAGCGCTCTCCTTGAAGAGGCTGACGCAGTTCGACAGAAGCGTCGGGATCGCGCGCAGGACGGCTTGGGGAAGAATGACGCTGGTCACCTGGACCCGCGATGGCAGACCGAGGGCGACGCACGCATCCCTCTGCTCAGGACCGATAGACTTAAGGCTTGCTCGAAACGTCTCGCTGGTGATCGCTCCCATGTAGAGCGTCAGGGCGATGACGCCGGAAGCGAAGTTCGACAGTTCGATCCCAAGGATCAGCGGAAGGCAGAAGAAGATCCAGAAAAGCTGGATGAGCACTGGCGTGCCGCGGAAGAACTCCACGTAGGTTCCGGAAACCAGGCGAAGAACCGTGCTGCGCGACGTGCGTGCCAGGCCGACGAGGAAGCCAAGCGTGCATCCCAACAGGATGCAGACCGACGTGAGCTTCAGAGTCGTCATGAGCCCGAGAAGGAGAGCATGGTCGAACCTTGCGAGGACTGAGAAATCAAGCGACATCTGGACCTCCTAGCTTGCGAGCAATTGACGACGGCGTTCCAGAAACCCGACGATCTGGGTGACCGGGAACGACACGGCGAAATAGATGAGAGCGACGACCGTGAAGGTCTCGATCGGGCGATAGGTTTCGGTCGCCAGCGATTTGGCCTCGTACATCAGGTCGGCGATCGCGACGATCGCGACAAGCGCACTCTGCTGAAAGATGACGATGCCGTTCGTCAGAAGCACCGGAATCGAGGCGCGGAACGCGGTTGGAAACACGATGTGAAGGATGCGTTGCCACGGATTAAGTCCCAGAGCGATGCCGGCGTCGATCTGCTCCCTGGGAACCGCCTGGATCGAGGCGCGGTACGCCTCGGCGTTAAACGCGGTCAGGTTCAGGCCGAGCGCCAACACCCCCATGGTGATTGGATCGAGAAAGACGTCGAAGAGCATGGGCACACAGTAGAAGATCCAGACGATCTGGACGATCGCGGGCGTACACCGGAAGAACTCGACGAAGAGCATGAACGGCATGCGCAGGAGCCGGTAAGGGCTCATCAGCAGCAGGGCTAGGCCGAAGCCGGCGATGACGCCGATGATGTTTGCAGCGACCGTCAGTTCGAGCGAGACCACCAGTCCCCGCAGAAGCGGCGCAAAGGTGATGGAGTTGAAGTCGAACGTGTAGTTCATCGCCACCTCCTATTGCTTGATGTGGAAGACGCGGTCGATGAACTCCTTCGTGCGCTCTTCCTTCGGAGAACCCAGCACCTGCTCGGGCGGACCGTCTTCGACGACGACGCCGCCAGCGCAGAAGATCACCCGCGACGCGATGTTCTTGGCAAACCACATGTCATGCGTGACGATCATCATCGGCATGTTCTGCGAGGCGAGCTGCATGATCACCTGCTCGACTTCGCTGACAAGTTCAGGGTCGAGCGCGGACGTCACTTCGTCGAACAGCATCAGCTTCGGATCGAGCATAAGGGCACGCGCGATAGCGACGCGCTGTTTCTGGCCGCCCGATAGCTGGGCCGGGTAAGCTCTTGCTTTCGCGCCCAGCCCGAACCGCTCAAGGAGAGCCTGCGCACGGGCTTGCGCCGACGCCTTGGGTTCGCCTCGGACCTTGCAAGGTGCTAGCATCAAGTTCTGAATAACAGTGAGATGTGGGAACAGCGTGTAGTGCTGGAACACCATGCCGATCGAACGGCGAACGTTGGTGTCGATCAAAGTTTTTTTGGCAGGCGCTTCCGACGAGATGTACGGCTTTCCGTCGAAACTGATCGAACCACTGTCGATCTGTTCGAGACCCATCATGACGCGGAGAAGCGTGCTCTTGCCGCCGCCGCTCGGGCCGATCACGACGACGCGGTCGCCGGGCTTCATTTCGATGTCGATGCCCTTGAGCACCTGAATTGCACCGTCGCCGTAGCTCTTGTGCAAGGCCTGCATTTTTACGAGGGGTAGACTGAAAGACATGGTCATGGCCGATCTCGGTTTACATCGAGTGCGGGACAGCGCCGACTATTGAACGTCGGCGCTGTTGGCGATGTTAGTTCGAGCCCTTGAGGACCTGGTCGACAGCCTTCTTGATCAGCTCGTCGACGTGACCCGTCGCGACCTTCTCTTCGAGGAAGATGTTGACCACTTCTACGTCGGAAGCTGCCATGTTGTGCGGGAGCCCGAAGGACACGCCCTGTTTCGCGAGCGCCGGCGTCGGGCTGAGTGCGACCGCCCAGTCCGGATTTGCCTGCGTCAGAAGTAGATTGGTATCGGATGCGTCGACCAGGATGTCGGCGCGCTTGGACGTCAGCGCCAGGCGTGTCTCGTCGTTGCCGGGAAGGCGCATGATGGTGGCGGTCTTGACCGCGGCAGAAATGGCCTTGTCCTGCGCAGTGCCCGACATGACGGCGAGTGTGACGCCTGCCTTGTCGATGTCAGCGACTGACGCTGCGCCCTGCGGGATCTTAGGGTTGTTTTTGTTGTAAGCGAGAGAGATCTGGTACTCCATCGCCGGGATCGAGAACTGGACGGCCATGGCGCGGGCCGGAGTACGGTTGAGCGCCAGAGAGACGTCCCACTTTCCCGCCTGCAGGCCCGCTACGATGTTGTCCCAGGTCGTATCGACGAACTCAGGCTTGACCTTGAGAGCGTCGGCAAATTCGCGGCAAAGATCCGCGTAGAAGCCAGAGTACTCGCCGGTTGCGGGATCACGCATGATGTATGGCGGTGCGACGGCCGCACCGCATTTCAGAACGCCTGCCTTCTGGACGCCCTGCCAGTATCCTTCGGCAGTCTGGGCGTGTGCAGAAGTGGCGGCCATACCAGCCACCAGGGCGAGCGCAGGCATCGCCCGCAAGGCGGACGTTATCATCTTCGAAAGCATCGGCATACCTCTTTGCTGTGCGCGAAGCGCGTTGTTCCACTCGTCGGCTTGAGCCGATTTTTCTTGTTATTCTTTGTCGGCTTGGTGTCGACTGGACTTTATTTGTCAACAGCGTGTCGACAAAGTCAAGGGAAAAAATTACATTGCGAGCAGCCGGATTTTCTGGCCCAATGCCGCACTTGCGAAGGAAAGGGACCTAAGTGTCTGACGAGACTGAAATGAAGCGGGCGCGCGGAACCGGCTCGCGAAGCGTGTATGAAAGCCTGAGAAATGAGATCCTCTCGCTAGCGCTTCCTCCGGGCCAGCTCCTGGACGAGACGACGCTTGCAGAGCGATTCAACATGTCCCGTGCTCCGGTGCGCGAAGCACTCATCCGTCTCGGCTCGGACGAGCTGGTCGTCACTCTTTCGAACCGCAGCACGATCGTCGCCCCGATCGAAGTCGCGACGTTTCCTAAGTACGTGGAAGCTCTCGATATCGCCCAGCGGATGAATACGCGGCTGGCGGCCGCCCTTCGGACGGACGCCGATCTCAAGGTTATTGCCAAGCGCGACAAGGCGTTCGCTACCGCGGTCAAGACTGGAAACCATCTCGCCATGTCGGAGGCCAACAAAGAATTCCATATGGCGATTGCCTATGCTGGCAAGAACCAGTACCTCGCGTCATTCTACGAGAAGCTCCTTTCCCAGGGACAGCGCATGCTTCATCTGCACTTCGAGTATCTCGAAAGGACTCACGAAGGCTATCTCTTGACCGACGAACACACCAAGATGTTCGAGGCGGTTCGCGATCGGAATATCGAGCTGGCGGATGAGCTGGCCCACGCCCACACGCGACAATTCCAGGACAACTTTATCAATTTCATGCGCGAGAACTACACGACGGACGTCGCGCTCGGTCCGTTGCGAGCCGCAGGGTAGATTATGAGCGTCAACGGTATTGGCTTCGTCTGCACCGGGGCCATCACAGATTTTCGCTGGTACGTGGACTCCGGCGACACCCTCTGTGGAGAATGAAGGCTAGAATTTTCGAAGCGACCATTGGCGAGGCAGAATGGCTGTTTCTGGGAATCTGTGGATATTGCGGACGACAGAGATCACCGCGCGAATTGCCGCTGAACATTCATGGTCGGACAAACGAGCTTTCTCGCCTTGAAGCGATGCGAACCTTTGACGCTCTATAAGAACTCGAATGCTGCTGAAAAAATCCAAGCCTTCACCTTCACAGTATCAATGTGAAGGTGCGCGCGGCCCAGGATGCGAAGAAAACCCGGCAGGGCCTGCTGATGCAGGCAACAAGGTCGACACAGCGGAGACCGCGTTCGGTGAGCGCGGCCTCGTCGAACGGGCAGACGGGGCGCCGGCTTTTAGCCGGTATCTCGTCGGGAATACGCCCCATGGCGCCTGGTATGATGGTCTGCAAAAATAGCTAAGTCTTGGTTCGATCAGATTCGGGCGCCACCCGTGGCGTCGATGATCTGCCCGGTCGTCCATCGGGCATCGTTCGATGCCAGGAAGGCGATCACGTCAGCGATGTCGTCGGCACGGCCAACACGCGAGAAGACCGAGAGTGCCTCTGCGCCGGCGCGGGCATCCGGCGACGCCAGCCATTCGGAATTCATGTCCGTTTCAGTGACGCCCGGCATGACGGCATTGACCGTGATCCCGCGAACCGCAAACTCAGGGGCAATCGCCAGTGTTAAGGTCTCAAGCGCCCCCTTGGAAGCTGCATATGCCGGATGGGTCGGTGCTGCAATCCGCGTGAACCCTGTGGATACGTTGATGATGCGGCCATTGTCGCGAATGTGGCCCGCTACCGCCTGGATCAGGAAGAATGGCGCCTTGTAGTTGATGGTCATCACCTCGTCGAAGACAGCCTCGCTGGTCTGCTTCAACGGGACCGCAGGAGCAATGCCTGCATTGTTGACGAGGATATCGAGGACAGCGTCACCCGTGTGCGCTCGCGACGCGTCGCTGAACTGCGCCCAGAGGCTGTCGGCGGCTTGCTTGCCCTGACGCAGATCGGCCTTGACCGCAACGGCCTTGACGCCCAACGCTTCGATATCCCCCACCGTGGCCTTCGCCGCCTCCAGATTGGCGGTGTAATGTACACCGATCAGCGCGGCGCCCTCATTTGCGAACGCGAGCGCAACCGCCCGTCCGATACCACGTGAGCTTCCGGTGATTAGCGCTGTCTTGTCTGCGAGTTTCTTGGCCATTTTATTACTCCGTTGCCAATTAAAATAGTGATCGCTATATTAAGGACGCACACGCTCCTGTCAATAATTAAATAGGGATCGCTATTTTAATGGAAGAGCCGGTTCGCAAACGAGGAAGGCCGCGCGTGCTCGATCGCGACACCGGCCTCGACATCGCGGCACGCCTGTTTTGGGAGCGCGGCTATGAGGGAACATCGACCGCCGACCTCACCAAGGCCATGGGGATCAACCCGCCGACACTATATTCCAACTTCGGTTCGAAGGAGGAATTGTATCGTCAGGCGCTGAATTTCAGTATCGCGCGCGAAAGCGGCTGCCGGGCGGA
>Ga0247742_10001538_pt1 | contig 15948 bp, 18 predicted proteins | sample UWRJL208509C2_FD_180944 | JGI IMG/M metagenome (GOLD analysis project Ga0247742, IMG submission 180944) | Plant litter microbial communities from Arlington Agricultural Research Station in Wisconsin, United States - UWRJ-L208-509C-2 | ecosystem: Environmental > Terrestrial > Plant litter >...
AGGCTTGCGGCAACCCCCGGGACCGGACCAGAGGGCAAAGGTGGTGGCTATTCCCCGCCTAGTGCTGAGGAACAGGCCCGCTATGACGCCTTCATTGCTTCGTACGTCCCACCAAAGAGGTCGCGGAAGCGGTCACGGTGATGCCGAGTGGTCGGAGCACCAGCCCTTGCGCGTGATTGCGTCCAAAAACTCAGGCTGAAGCAATCGCAATGCGTTCGCATGAAAGCTAGGTCGCCCGCAGGAGTCGTTGGTGAAGAACTAGCCTCTTCCGATTCCCGCGGCCGGTCTACGAAAAACCACTTAGGCCGTTGGTGCGATACCGGCATGCCTCTTCTCACGCATAGCATTGGAACACCGTCTCCAGCCTATCGCTGAGTTGCTCTCGCGGAGATTTCAGCCATGCGCAATGAAATTACTGCAATTGCCTTCGTCTTCCTTAGTAGAGTTGCCGAAGGAGATGCCATACCTTGGGAAATGGTCGATCAGTCGCCTGTGGCGGTTTACTGCAAGCGCGACAACCTTCATTACAACGCGACAACCATAGGATGCACGTGGGATCGCGAGTTTGGCTCCGCGTGCTCGCCTGGAGGCCTACCGAAGACCATTGATAAACGGGACATTGTCGAATTGAACGATGCGTTCAAACAGTGTTCCGATGGCAAATGGGTTGCGCGGGCGCTGACGAAACCCTAGGCCTCACAAGCTGGAAATGTACCGCGTTGCGGAGATTCGCAGCCACCTCCTAAACATCACCTCGGTCGATCTGGTAAGCCCCCGGTATCTGCTAGCCCTCACACCTAGCTGCTTTGCCCTGTCGTCCATCGAGATCGCCGCCCTCCCACAAAGGATTCGCTGTATGGCGTCCGTAAGCGCTTCCGATGCGAACGCATTGCGAACGCATGCCAAGCCGAACCGTTCCACAACTGGCCAGAACCGTTCCACGTCGCCCGTGGCATACAACAGCAGCATAGCCTCCAGGGGTCCGTCCAGCTTCGCCATAGCCAGCGCTCCGAGGGCGTCATAGCCGGGGACGAATGATGGGGTGGCTACGAAGGTATGGGTTCGCCAGCTTCGTAGACCATGCATGGTCAATACGCCGTTCTGGTCGCGGGTCGGTTTCTCGATGTACCTGGCACGCCCGCGGCGCCCTTCCCTCTCGGCCACGGTCAGCGAGCGGTGGTTTTCGAAATCACCCTCCAGGCCATAGCTCTTGCCGTAGACGACACCCGACGCCCACGAACTACCGCACCCGAAGGCGGCTGCCAGGATCTTGGCCGCTCGTTCTACGGTGTCATCCGAATCGGCCCGCCTGCCGATCGTCATTTCTCAGGCTTCCCGGCGTCGAGTCTCTGCGACGCGAAGCTCGTAACGACGCCATGCCCACAGGCGGTATGGGACTGCTAGCAACGTGCAAGCACCCAACTTTACTCGCTGGATGTCGGGCTTGCGGTTGTTCCAGCCTGGCGACCGTTCCGTAACGGCGAGAGCGTTACTGACAGCGTTACAGACCGTTACGTCACGTCCTACATCTGTCCGCAAATTGTCCGCATTCGATGCGGATGAATTCCACGCATCATCGAGGTCCGATGGGTGGTGTCCGTGGAGATAGTGGATGCTCATAGATTGGCAGAGCCCTTGGTAAGATATTAAAGGTGCCCGATGGTCGGGGTGGCTCAGGTGTCAAAAAGGCCGAAATCGACCCGATAGTCGGGCCAGTGATCGCCCAAATCAGGCCGCTTCCTTCTTATCTAGCCCGATAGCCGGGGTACCCTTGCCCGATAGTCGGGGTGGGGACTCTGTTTTCCGGCTTGGTGTTGTCGGCAGCTTCCAGCGACCCGAGGCGACGGATGTAGGGCTAACGTCCAAAGGCACTCGTGTCTCATGAATCGGCATCCAAGTGAACGCGTACAGGTTCGGACCAAGCATTCCGCCCTGTCTCGTCAGTTCGATCATTCCGGAGCCAAGAAGCTCGGCGAGCGCCCGGTGCAGCGTGTCCTTGGAGTTCCAGCCGCGATTGCGCATCCACGACCACGGCGCAGCGAGGTTGCCGTTGTTGTAGCCGTTGAACTTCGCCCCGATGTCGAGAAGAAGCGCCTTTGACTTCGCCGTCAGTGAACAGAAATTCTCGCTTTCGAGCACGGCAGATGGAACCATGAAGAAACTGCCCGACTCTTTCCGGCCGGTGTGCCTACGACGGTCACGAGGCTTAGTCATGCAAGCACCTCGCTGAAAGCTCCGTCCAGGGGGCCATCTACGGGCGACGGAGGCGCTGGGAATGCCGACGCTAGGGATCTCTCCTGCGTTCCCGATAGTGGGGGGTGGAAATTCGCCCTGGCGGCGTCTATGCGTGACCCTGTCTTCGCGGATGCGCGCAGGCGAATGCGGATGTCGCTCCACCGTGCCTCAACCTTAGGCCACTCACGGACGAGGATGGCGAATTGTTCCGGCGTCAGGATGCTGGCAACGCGAGTCTGTCCACCGACCTTGACCACTTCGGTCAGGAGACCACACACGCGCTCGCCCTGGATGTACTGGGCTCGGGGCCACTGGGGATCGAGCGGGAAGATCGACGCGCTGCAAGAATCGAAGCGGGGACAACGCACGGCCCCGTTCAAGCGCCACCTCGGGATGCGGCGATTCGCTCCGCACACCACTGCTGGATCTCAGATTCGACCCACGCGGTAGTGGCTTCCGTTAAGCGGATTCGACGAGGAAACCGGCCCTTGGATTCAAGGCGGTAGATGTGCGTACGACTCAACCCGGTCTGGTGGCAGACTTCGGGGAGTCGGGAGAAGCGGATTGAATCAGGGGACTGCATGGCATCACCTCTTGTTGGGTGATGCCTAACCTATATCCAGAGAGGGTTTTATTCGCCTACGTCTTCCCAGCAGAAGCCCCTCCGAGCGGAGGAGAATTCCCTCTCTGCTACGTAGAGGGGGGACCTGGCCGGGTCCATTCACCGATCCAGCGCTCAGCGGTCTTGTAAGTAACGTGGAACGCGTGCTCGATGGCTCTCGCGGCGTCGGCTTTGAACCTCCACTCGCGCGAAAGGAAAAGTTCGAGCGCATCAGCCTTACGCTTGTTGTCAACGAGGTGTCGGGCGGTCGCCGCGCGTGAGGCCCGGTCCTGGCGTTCTTCACTAGCCAAGAAGTCGATTGCCATGGCGATCTGGTTGATCACATCGACCGAGGCAACGAAAGCCGCCCGGAAATCGTTCTGCTTGGCTCGTTCAATCGCTACGTCTAGCCCGCGCTCACTGCCGGCCAGGAACGCCTGCCCGATAGACATTTCCTGATACAAGTCTTCGAGATCCGATCTCTCCGGAAGACCTTCATCACCACGAAGCTTTCGGACACTCTCCCGGGCCGTATTCAGGCCAGCGATCGCTAGTAAGACCTGCCTCGCTTCTGGTTTCGACATACCCGAAGATTCCGAGTAGCCCGCGACCTTTGCCGCAAACTCCTCGGACATCTTCTTCAAAGTCGCGCTGTAATCGTCGTACTTTTCCTGGTCCATGGCTCCGCCTGCTCATGGCGGGAGAGGCAAGCCCCTCCCGGTTTGATTGATTGATTTAATTCAAAGTGGACAGCGGGAACAGCCTGTGCATAACGTTTTCAAGCTCTCGCTCCCTTCGCAGCTTCGCCATCTGTGCCCGAGCATCCGGCGGCAGGCATTTCCGCATTGGGCGAGGGAACGGGATGATTTCGGCCTGCGAGGCTGTGACTGGAAGGCGAGAATATGCACCATGCCAAGGAAATTCGACGACGTTGGATTTCATAGTCCTGCCCTCGCTATAGCGTCAGCAACGGGCGCGCTGGCGCACATGCTGAATAGCACGTTCACTACCGCCACTTGTTGCTCCCGCGTCATCAGGCGGTAGAGTCGCAGCAACTCAAGCTCCTGGCTGTCATTGGCATTAAGGTTCACGCAGGCGGCGTTCATGCCACGCTCTCCTTATAGGCCTGCTGCGACGCCCGGTGAGAAGCTACTTCAGTAATGCCTGCGACCATCTGGAGAAGGTGGTAGACGCCGTACAAGCGTGCGGAGAGTTCGGGCTCGATTCTCCTGACCTCGGGGCTGTCAGCCACCGCAAGCTCTTTGTGGAACAGCGCAATGGCACTCGCCAAGAAACACCCAGCATCGTTGAGCAGGTCGTCCGCATCGTTATCGCCAGGCACTGAGTAGTGCCCATTGAAGGAGAACAGTTCGGCGGCTTTCGTGGCTAGAGCTTCGTTACCCATGGCACACCTCGATGCTAAAGAGGAATGACCGACACGTAAGGTGGCGGACGTGCAGGGGTAGGAATGCCGGAATACGAGGTAACCGACCAGCCCGAAGGCTGCCCTGCACGCCCACCAGAAAGCAGGCGTGTCGCAACGGACACAAAAAAAAGCGCCTTAGGCGCCGTTGCGCCTCGTAATTTGCGGGTTCCTACGCCCGGTCACCGAATTAGCGGCGACGCGTTTAATATGCGCCGAGCTAGCACGACTTGCAAGAGTCGGAGCCCGGCGCGCTTACCTCTGGGGGATACATGGAACTTGTCTACATCGTTGCGCTATTTGTCTTGGGATTCGGTGCCGGAAGGCTGTTCGACTTCTTTAAGAGTTATTCGCAGCGAAAGGGCGAAAATGTCGCCATGGCTGAAGACCTCAAAAAGCTGACGGCATTGACCGAAGAAGTGAAGGCGTTCTATGCGAGCGAAGCGGCCGCCACCTCCCATGAACGCCAATTACTCATCGAGCGTCTAAAGGCCGAGCAAGATCTGCGAACCCTGGTGGGGAGCGAGCGCTTTTTGGCCCATCAGCGGGCTCACACGATTCTTCTCGAACTGGTCGGATGGAAGTATGGGGATTCGACGAAAGTTCAGGAGGGCTATACGTTCTGGAGAGAAAATGGCCTGTATTTGGACCCTGAGGCCAGGGAGGCATTTCATCATGCGCTGCACTACTGGAGCATTAAGAATCAAACGATCATCAAGGGAAAAATGGGAGAGGACGCGGATCGCGCAATAGCGGAGGCGTCCGCCGCGTTCGATCAAGCGGTCCGAACGGTGCGGGAATCTGTCGGACTACCTCCGCTCGTGGACTCGAAATCGCCCCGCCCTTAAGATCGCCGCGCAAACGCAACGATCTTGCCCCCGGCCCGCAGGCCATCGAGGTAATTTGCCCACGCTTGCATCATGCGCTTGCGCTCGTCGAGGTACTGAGCGGCATGGGTATACGCGTCGCGGACCTTGTTCGACTCGGCATGGGCCAACTGGCGCTCGATGGCGTCCGCGTTCCAGCCCATTTCATTGAGGCGTGTAGCGGCCAGGCTACGGAATCCGTGGCCGGTCATTTCGTCGCCGGCATAACCGAGGCGACGTAACGCAGCGTTGATAGTGTTCTCGCTCATGGGGCGAGCAGCAGAGCGAATGCTGGGGAATACGAGGCGGCCGTGACCCGTGTAGTTCTCAAGCTCACGCAGGATCGCGACAGCCTGTTTCGACAGGGGCACGATGTGCGCGGCCTTCATCTTCATGCGGACGCCTGGGATACGCCAGATCGCATGGTCTAGATCAAACTCGGCCCACTCAGCCTGGCGCAGCTCGCCGGGGCGAACGAAGACCAGGGGAGCGAACCGGAGTGCGCATAGGGTCACGTATTGGCCCGAAAAACCATCAATAGCGCGCAACAGCTCGCCAACCTTGTGTGGGTCCACGATGGCGGCGTGGTGCCTCACCTTTGGTGCCTTCAGAGCGCCCCTGAGGCTGGTTGTGGGATCTACGTCCGCAAAACCCTCGATGATGGCAAAGCGGAACACCTGCCCTACCCTGATTTTCGCCCGGCGGGCTGTCTCTAGAAGGTCTTCGCCCTCGATCTTGCGCAACGTGTCCAACACTTCGCGGCTGGTGATCTCACGAATCGGACGAGGCCCCAGATCCGGATACAGGTAGTTGGTGAACAACCAGCGGGATTTCAGGGCGGTCGCTTCTGCGACATCCTGATGCGACATCCACAGTTCGGCCACAGAACTAAAGGTGTGAGCAGGAGCCAGAGCAAGCGCACGTTCGCGCTTCGCTTCCTGGCGGCTGGCGCTCGGATCAACTCCGTTCGCGAGTGATGCACGGGCGGCGTCACGACGGAGACGCGCCTGAGCTAGCGATACGGAGGGATACGTACCGAGGCTGAGCATCTTCGCTTTGCCATCGAAGCGATAGCGGAAGCGCCAGCGAGGTGCGCCATTCACCGGAACTTCGACGGCCAGACCAGCGGAATCGGTCACGCGGTACAGCGCGTCGCGGTGCTTGAGGGCTCGGAGCTTGGCGTCAGTGAGCATGTGAGTAACCAACATTGACCCTGTGAGTAGGTCCTAGTCTACTCACAAAGTTACTCACATGCTACGAGGGATGCGTCGGGACACGATGGGACGCCAAGGGACGACGGAATGCCCTGTTTCATGGGATAGGAGGGAGGAATTTCTGAACGGGGGGATGGATCGGGACGACCCGAAGATGCTAAATGGTGCCCGGAGTGGGACTCGAACCCACATACCCTTTCGGATGAGGGATTTTAAGTCCCTTGCGTCTACCGGTTTCGCCATCCGGGCGGAAAGAAAAAAGGCGCAGCCGCGGAAACGGTTGCGCCTTCGAAATGCGATGGAGGCCGAGGTCGGAATCGAACCGGCGTACGCGGATTTGCAGTCCGCTGCATGACCACTCTGCCACCCGGCCATCGCTTGCGCAGCGCGAGAGTAACCGCGAAGCGCTTAAAAAACAAAACCTCGGAGGTCCGAGGCTTTGTAGAATTACTTGGAGCGGGAAACGAGACTCGAACTCGCGACCCCGACCTTGGCAAGGTCGTGCTCTACCAACTGAGCTATTCCCGCGTCGTTGTCCGGCCATTTTAGATCAGATCGGAATTGTGTCAACCACTTTGCGCCGACTTTTTTTCACTTTTTTTCACGTCCTCTGAATCTCCGCGCAAACTGGGCCATGCAGCCCTCAAATAGTCCAGTCCGGACCATATGGTGAGGATGCCAGCGAGAACCAGGAGCGCTTCGCCGATGTTGTACGAGGCCAGGGACTCGGTGTCGTGCTGAACCAGCAGCACCACGAGGGCCACCATCTGCGCCAGCGTCTTCAGCTTGCCGAGGAAGGCCACCTTCACCTTGGAACGGGCGCCGATCTGGGCCATCCACTCACGCAACGCGCTGACGCTGATCTCGCGGCCAACGATCACGGAGGCCGTGACGGCCAGAAGCACGCCCTGCCAGCCGCCGGGATGGGACTGCACCAGCAGGAACAACGTGACGGCCACCATGAGCTTGTCGGCCACGGGGTCGAGGAACGCCCCGAAAGCTGAAGTCAGGTTCATGCGGCGGGCCAGGAAGCCATCGAGCCAGTCGGTGAACCCGGCGATCACGAACACCGCGGCGGCCCCGAGATTCGACCAGCGAAACGGCAGATAGAAGACGACGACCATGACCGGGAGCAGGAGCACGCGGAAGAGGGTCAGCCAGGTAGGCAGGTTGATTCGCATAGTTGGTCGCATGCAACTTAGGGGTGAAGCATGGCATAGATGCGTTCGGCGAGGCCGCGATCAATCCCCTTCACACTCATCAATTCTTCCACGCCGGCCGCTTCGACCCCCGCCAGGCCACCGAAAGCCTTCAGCAGCGCAGCCCGGCGACGCGCGCCCACGCCCGCCACGTCTTCGAGTGTGCTCCGTTCACGTGCGGCTTCGCGACGTTTGCGGTGCCCGCTGATCGCGAAACGGTGCGCTTCGTCACGAACCGCGGCGACCAGATGCAATGCAGGCGACGAGGTACCGGGATGCAGCGTCTTCCCGCTCTCCGCAAGAACCAGCGTCTCTTCGCCCGCGCGACGGCCCGGGCCCTTCGCCACACCCACCACACGGATGCCTTCGACGCCCAGCTCGCGCAACACGTCCACGGCCTGCCCCACCTGACCCGAGCCACCGTCGATGAGAAGGATGTCCGGCTTCGCTCCGCCCTCGACGACTTTCTTGAAGCGACGCGTCAGGGCCTGATGCATGGCCGCGTAATCGTCACCCGGCGTGATGCCTGCGATATTGAAGCGGCGGTAGTGCGACTTCTCCGGCCCCTCGGGACCGAAAACAACGCACGACGCGACCGTGGCCTCGCCTCGCGTGTGACTGATATCGAAGCATTCGATCCGTCGCGGCGGTGCCTCGAGCTCGAGCACCTTCTGCAGGTCGTCGAAGCGCGCCAGCAGCGTATGCCGGCTGGCGAGACGCGAGGTGAGCGCCGCGCTGGCGTTTCGCTGGGCCATCTCGAGGAATCGCGCGCGTTCGCCACGTACGCTGGGTTTGAGCGACACGACGTAGCCAGCGTGCTCGGAAAGCACCTGCGCGAGCACGTCGATGTCTTCCACCGTATCGCTCAGCACCAGCTCGCGCGGCACCTGGCGCTCCAGGTAGTACTGCGCAATGAACTGCGCGAGCACGTCACCCACCGATGCATCGATCGGCAGGCGCGGGAAGAAATCGCGCGAACCCAGGCTCACGCCGTTGCGGAAGAACAGCACGCTCACGCAGGCCATACCGCCTTCCAGGCAGCACGCGATCACGTCCATGTCCGCGCTGGCGCCCTGCACGAAGTGCTGCGCCTGCAGTTTGCGCAGCGCCGAAACCTGGTCGCGCAGCGTCGCCGCGCGCTCGAAGTTCAGCGCCATGCTGGCCTGGTCCATCGCCACGGCCAGCTCGTCGATCACCGCGCTACTGCGACCCTCGAGGAACATCTCAGCGTGGCGCACGTCGTTCTGGTAGTCGGGCACATCGATCAGGCGCACGCAGGGCGCACTGCATCGCCCGATCTGGTGTTGCAGACAGGGACGCGAGCGGTTGCGGAAATAGCTGTCCTCGCACTGACGCACCTTGAACAGCTTCTGCATCAGGCCAAGACTTTCGCGCACGGCAAACGTACTCGGATACGGACCGAAGTAGCGCCCTGCCCCGGTCTTCGCACCACGGTGGAAGCCGAGGCGCGGATACTCCTCGCCCGCGGAAAGATAAATGTACGGATAGCTCTTATCGTCGCGCAGCACGATGTTGTAGCGTGGCTTGAGCGACTTGATCAGCTGCGACTCGAGCAGCAACGCTTCGCCGGCGGTACGCGTCAGGGTGACTTCCGCCCGCGCGATCTGCGACACCATGGAGGCGATGCGCGGATCCATCGGTGGCTTGAGGAAGTAGTTGCTGACGCGCTTCTTGAGGTTCGCCGCCTTGCCCACGTACAGCAACTCGTCCTCCGCATCGAAATAGCGGTAGACGCCTGGCGAAGTGGTGAGGTGGCGAACGAAGGCCTTGCCGTCGAACGGATGCGACTCGGAGTGCTCCATGCCCGACATTTTAGCGTGTCGGCGCTGACCAGACGCGAAAAACGCCGACATGGGGTGGACCATGCCGGCGCTGACCTTCCGTGGGCTGTCGCCGTCCTTGGGGGATGACAGTGGCGACAGGGATAGATTAAGGGCTGGCCCTGGCTGACGCCCCCGGCGCAGGCCGGGTCCGTTAGTAGGGCTAGCCCTCGCCGCGCTGTAGGGAAACCCTGACCCTGCTCAGTGGCGGCCCGAGGCGAGCCAACGCTCCGCGCGGACCAGGTCCTCGGCGGTGTCGATACCCGGCGGGAAGGGCTCTGGCGTCAGCCGCACCGAAATGGGGTAGCCATGCTCCAGGGCACGAAGCTGCTCGAGCGATTCGGCGCGCTCCAGGGGCGTTCTCGGCAGGGCCGCCAGCCGCCGCAGGAAGCCCGCTCGGTAGGCATAGATGCCGATATGACGCAGGAACGGCACGTCCGCAGGGAGGCTGTCCCGGCTGACGGCGAAGGGGTCACGCGCCCAGGGCGCCGGCGACCGGGTGAAATACAGCGCGCGGCCATTACTGGCGCGGACCACCTTGACGATGTTCGGATCGAAGAACTCGTCGGCATGCGTGATCGGTGTGGCCAGGGTGGCCATGGGGGCGTCGTCGCCCGCCAGCGTGGCGACCACGGCGCGGATGCCCGCTGCCGGTGCGAAGGGTTCGTCACCCTGCAGATTGACCACGATGGTGTCCTCGGGCCAGCCGAAATTGCTGGCCGTCTCGGCAACGCGGTCGCTGCCGGATGCGTGGTCTTCGCGGGTCATGCAGACCAGGATGTCCTCTCCGCAGCCACGCAACTCGCGTGCGACCCGGTCGTCGTCGGTGGCTACCACCACCTGCGCGGCGCCGGCCTGCCCTGCCCGGGTCGCCACGCGGCGAATCATCGACTCACCGTCGATCTTCAGCAGCGGCTTACCCGGCAAACGGGTCGAACCGTAGCGCGCGGGCACCACGACGACGAACGGTGGGATCTTCTCGGCCATGACGACATCCGTAACAGGAAGGCAAGCGTAGCGCCTTCCCGATGCCGGAGCCATGTATCAGCGTGCGCTTTCCAGCTGGAAACCGACGCCGTTGGCCAGTTCCATGAAGCCCGGGAACGAGGTGGCGACATTCGCGCAGTCACCGATGGTGATCGGCGCCGATGCCACGAGGCCGGCGATGGCGAAGCTCATGGCGATGCGGTGGTCGCCATGGCTGTCGATCGCACCACCGCCGATCGTACCGCCCTGGATCATCGCGCCGTCCGGCAATTCGTCGAACTTCACGCCACAGGCCTGCAGGCCCGCCGCCATGCTGGCGATACGGTCCGATTCCTTCACCCGCAGCTCGGCGGCACCACGAATCGTGGTCAGTCCGTCCGCCACCGCGGCAGCGACGAACAGCGCGGGAAACTCGTCGATCATGTCCGGCACGATGTCCAACGGCAGGGCCACACCGTGCAGACGACGATAACGGACGATGAGATCACCGATGTCTTCGCCGCCGCTGCTCCGCTCGTTCTCCACGGAGATGTCGGCGCCCATCAGCTCCAGTGCGGCCAGCAGGCCGGTGCGCCGTGGATTCAGGCCTACGCCTTTCAGGCGCAGCTCGGAACCGGGCACGATGCAGGCGGCCACGATGAAGAACGCCGCCGACGAAATATCCGCCGGCACGTCCACGTCGACCGCCCGCAGCGTGTGCCCGCCCTCGACAGTGGCCTTGCCCGGTGAATACTCGATCGGCCAGCCAAAGGCCTTGAGCATGCTTTCGGTGTAGTCGCGGGTCGGATGGGGCTCGATGACTTCGGTCTTGCCCTCGGCATACAAACCGGCCAGCAGCAGCGCCGATTTGATCTGCGCACTGGCAACCGGCGGGTGATAGGTGATGCCTTTGAGTCGCGCGCCGCCGTGGATACGCAGCGGCGGGTTGCCGTCGTCCGTATCGATCGAGGCGCCCATGGTCGCGAGCGGATCGGTCACGCGACGCATCGGACGGCGTGACAGCGACTCGTCGCCCACCAGCGTCGAGTCGAAAGCCTGTCCGGCGAGCAGGCCCGCCAGCAAACGCATGCCCGTTCCCGCGTTGCCGCAATCGAGCGGTTCGGCGGTACCGCGTAAACCGTGCAGGCCCACGCCATGCACAAGGCGCTCACCCGCCGCCGGTGTTTCGAAACGCACACCGAGCTTGCCGAGGATCGCCGCCGTGGCGCGCGTGTCCTCACCTTCGAGAAAGCCACGGATATGCGATGTGCCCTCGGCCAACGCGCCGAACATCAGCGCGCGATGGGACACGGACTTGTCGCCGGGCACGACCACGTCGCCACGCAAGGGAACAGCGACGGCGCGACTTAGCCAATCCAGGCGGGTCATGGCAGATTCTCCAGAAGACGTTGCAGCTCGGCGCGGCTACCAATGCTGATCCGCACCGTATGCGGCAGGCGGTAACCGCCCATCGGACGCACGATCACGCCGCGTTCGAACAGGTGCGCTTCGAAGGCGGCGGCATCGCGGCCAAGGTCGACGAGCAGGAAATTGGTTTGCGAGGGCAACACACGCAGGCCGCGAGCGGTGAACTCGTCAGCCAGCCACGCGCGGTCGCGACCGTTGGTCTCGCGGACACGGGCCCGATGTTCGTGGTCGCCGAGGGAGGCCTCCGCTGCCGCCAGCGCGACGCCGTTGACGTTGAACGATTCACGCAGGCGCTCGCACACGGCAGCCACCGACGCATGGCTGAGCATGTAGCCGATACGCAGGCCCGCCAGTGCGTACGCCTTGGAGAACGTGCGCGTGACGATGAGGTTGGGGAAGCGGCCGAGCAGATGCATCGCCGTGCTGAGACCCGGGGCGTCCACGTATTCGTGGTACGCCTCATCCACCACCACGAGCGTCTGCGCAGGTACCTTGCCGAGGAAATCCTCGAGCGCGGCGTCGGTAAACCACGTGCCGGTCGGGTTGTTCGGGTTGGCGAGGTACACCAGCCGCGTCGACGGCGTCACCGCCGCCGCGATCGCATCGAGGTCGTGGCCATACGGCGCCTCCGGATGATCGGAGGACAACGCCGGCACGGCGACGGATGGCGCGCCCGCGGCAGCGGCGGCGATCGGAAACACGGCGAAGCCGTATTGCGAGTGCACCACCGGGTGCTCGGCGTCGGCGAAACACTGCGCCAGCAGCATAAGCAGCTCATGTGAACCGTTACCCAGCGTGATGCCGGAGACGGGCACGCCGAGTTCGCTCGATAGCCGGTGTTTCAGCGAGGCGCCGAGGGGATCGGGATAACGCCAGATATCTTCGAGCACGCGCGTGGCGGCACGCATGGCAAGCGGGCTCGGGCCGAGCGGATTCTCGTTGGAACCGAGTTCGGACAACACGCTGCCGAACTGCCGGCGCAGTGCCGGAAGATCATGACCGGGATCGTATGCACGCAGAGCCGACGTCGCCCGGTTGGCGAGCGTGGCCGCATCGAACGCGGCGGTCATGGCAAAGCGACAGGGTAGGAGCCGAGCACGCGCACATCCGCGGCGGCAGGCTTCATCTCGTCGAGCGCCGCCTGCAGCGCGGCATCGTCGACATGACCGGAAACGTCGATGAAGAACGCGTACTGCCACTTGCCCGTATGCGCCGGACGCGACTCGATGCGGTTCATGCTGATGTCGTGACGCGCGAGCGGGCTGAGCACGTCGTACAACGCACCGGGCTTGTCCTTCACCGACACCAGCAGCGACGTGCGATCGTTACCGGACGGCGGGAAGATGGAACGGCCGATGACGAGGAAGCGCGTGGTGTTGTCCGAACGATCTTCGATCGGCCCGGCGATGGTCTTGAGCCCATAAACGCGACCGGCGGTTTCACCGGCGATGGCGGCCGCTTCCGGCGCGAGGCGGGCCATGCGTGCGGCTTCGGCATTGCTCGACACCGGCACGCGCTCGGCATCCGGCAGGTTCACGCGCAGCCACGCCTGGCACTGCTGCAACGACTGCGGATGCGAATAGACACGCTTGACGTCTTTCAGCTCACCGCTGAGCGAGAGCAGGTTCTGGTGGACGCGCAGCTCCACTTCGCCGCAGATGGTGGCTTTGGAGACCAGGAACATATCCAGGGTCATCTGGATCATTCCCTGCCCCGAGTTCTCCACCGGCACGACGCCGAAATCGGCGTTGCCGGCGGCCACTTCCTGGAACACTTCCTCGATGCTGCCCAGTGGCAGACCATACGCGGCATGGCCGAAATGCTTGCGCACCGCCTGTTCGCTGAAGGTGCCCTCGGGACCGAGGAAGCCGATCTTCAGCGGCTGCTGCTGCGAAAGGCACGACGACATGATCTCGCGGAACAGACGCACCAGCTCGGCATTCGGCAGCGGGCCGTCGTTGCGGTCGATCACGCCGCGCAATACCTGGGCTTCCCGTTCGGGTCGGTAATACTCCACCGCCGCCTTTAACGGGCCTTTGGCCCGGCCGACCTGCTGGGCCCAACGGGCACGCTCACTGATGAGCGACTGCAGTTGCTGGTCGATGCTGTCGATGCGCGTACGCGCTTCGACGAGCGTGGCTTGTTTGTCGGCAGGGGTCTTACTCATGGACGTCCAGGCGGCTAAGTGGTTACAAATGAAACGGTTACCACCGCAACAGCTATGCTGCACTGCGGTGACCCCCGACTTTAACCGTGCTTTGCTGCAAAGTCCCGCATGAAGTTCACAAGCACATCCACGGCCTCCTGCGGAACCGCGTTGTACAACGATGCGCGCATGCCACCGACGGCCTTGTGCCCCTTCAGCGCAAGCAGACTGGCGGCTTCGGCTTCGTCGAGAAAAACCGCATCCAGCGCACTGTCGTGCAAGGTGAATGGCACATTCATCCGCGAACGCGCGTGGACCGCGACCGGGCTGCGATAAAAACCGCCGGAGCCGTCGATCGCGTCGTAGAGCGTCTTCGCCTTGCGCGCGTTACGCTCGCCCATGGCGACCAGGCCGCCCTGCTCTTCCAGCCATTCGAAGGTGAGGCTGGCGAGATACCAGCCCCACGTGTTCGGCGTATTGAGCATGGAATCGTTCGTCGCGTGCTCGGCATAGCGGAAAATTTTCGCCATCGGCCGGCCTTTACGCGCCAGCAGGTCGTCGCGAATGATCATGACCACCAGTCCGGACGGACCGATGTTCTTCTGCGCGCCCGCATAGATCACCCCGAACTTCGCAACGTCCACCGGTTCGCTGAGGATATTCGACGACATATCGGCGATCAGGGGAACATCACCCACGTTGGGCACGTCGTGGAATTCCACGCCGTGGATCGTTTCGTTCGGTGTGTAATGAACGTACGAGGCGCCGGGATCGAGGGTCCAGCTATCGCGCGGCGGCAGGTCGAGGTAGTGCGCCGCCTCTGAGGTACCCGCCACGCGCGCGTGGATGTAAGGCGCCGCTTCGCGCACGGCCTTCTCGCCCCAGTGTCCGGTGACGATGTAATCGGCACTATCGCCTTCGGCGGCGAGATTCATCGGAATCTGGGCGAAATGCTGTGTGGCCCCGCCCTGCAGGAACAACACCTTGTAGCCGGCCGGCACGCCAAGCAGGTTGCGCAGACGCTCTTCCGCGGAGGCGGCCAGTTGCATGAAGGGCTTGCCGCGATGGGACAGCTCCATGACGGAGGCTCCCGTGCCGTTCCAGTCGAGCATCTCGGCCTGTGCGCGCTTCAACACCGCTTCGGGTAGCGCCGCCGGTCCGGCGCTGAAATTCCAGGCTCTGCTCACTTGATCTCGTCCACGGGGAAGGTCCCCGCATTATGCCGCTCAGAAGTGGACGAACAGCACCATGGCGATGCCCAAAGCGAGGATCGCGGCGGTGAGGATCAGCCACCACACCTCGCCACGTGGGCCGGCCGCATCCTCGGGAAGCGGCTCGTCCGGCACCGGCTCGACCATGACCACCGGGGGTTCGGCGGACCAGCCTGGCCCGTCGAGGACAAAGCGATGTGCGGCCAGGCCGATCTGATCGCCAGGCTGCAGCGAAGCACGAACCACTTTCACGCCGTTGACGCGTACGGCGTGGCGGGCGGGAACGCGCGCGCCATCGAGGATCAGCTCGCCCTCATGCCAGGCCAGCACGAGCAGGGCCGCATCGTTGCCGGGCAGCTCCAGCGGCAGTGCGCCGTGGGTGGCGCCAAGCTCGAGGCGATCGCCCACCGGGATGGTGCGGCCGGACAGCGGGCCAGCCACCGGGCGCAGGGCCACGGTGCAGCGGGCATCGGTAGGCTCGGCCACATCGCGCGCTTCGAGGTCGGCATCGTCGCGGATGAGCATGCGGCAGTCGCCCAGCGAAAGGCTGTCGCCGGCACGCAGGAGGGCGCGCTCGCGCACGGGGCGGGCATTGACATAGACACGGCCGGCATCGGGCACGACGTCCAGCACCAGTCCGCGGCGGTCGCGGTGGATACGGACGTGGTTGGCGGCTACCTGGCTCTCGGATACGACGAGGTCGTTATCGTCGGCGCGACCGATCGTGAGGACGGGCCGTGACCAGTGGAAATCACCGCGAGCCGAGCTGACGAATTCGATGCGCATGGAGGAACCGGGACGTTGACGAAGCGACTTTA
>Ga0247742_10001540_pt1 | contig 15944 bp, 9 predicted proteins | sample UWRJL208509C2_FD_180944 | JGI IMG/M metagenome (GOLD analysis project Ga0247742, IMG submission 180944) | Plant litter microbial communities from Arlington Agricultural Research Station in Wisconsin, United States - UWRJ-L208-509C-2 | ecosystem: Environmental > Terrestrial > Plant litter >...
ATGAAGTTTTTTTAATGGCGAGCAGGTTTCCTGAGGCATCAACAATTTTGTTGTCAAGTCTCTATGGCGTCAACACATTAGTTTGTTCCATAGTCCTCGTATGGAGCACTCACCCATTTCTCCAACAACTGAAGTAAAGAATCATGTGTGCACGATACCTGTTCATATACCAGCCCCTTCGTTGAGCAGAGAACCATCAGGAGTGCTTTTCGCAAACCCCGAAGTACCGACTTGGCTCTGCTGTGAAGAATCTCCAGGCCAATAGCCACCTCTTCGTCAGTTGGAAGGTCACTGCGTTGTCTTCGTTTACCAGGTGGATTTGGTGCAGGTGAGGCGGGAGCGCGAGCGTGTAGATTTGGAGGGGGCGGTATTTCGACACCCTGGGTTTGTGCAGCTGTCAAGGCGTTCCCATCTTCGTCAAACCAACCTATATCAATTCGCTTTGAAACTATGAGACGTGTAGAACATAGTAGCAAAGGGGTACTCACATATTGAAGGAGATGCTTAACAACAACCTTTTTCTTCCCGCCATAGGGGATGGAGCCCGTCGAACGTGCCAATTCCCTCAGAACCTTGAGCGGTAGCTCTCGAAGGTGGTCATCTTGACGCGAGCGGAAGATGTGGTCAGCATTCCTCATGATCTTCTCATCGGGTGGCTGGTACTTGTTTCCTAGAGACCGTACCTCACCATCCTCCAAAGTTGCGTTCATTCCCCAGATCTCTCGACAATGGCGCTGAAACAGACCCAATAGGAAAGCATGCATCGAGTCGATGACCAAATATTTGGTGGGATCCCAGTACGGTAGACGAAGAAGTTCGGACCACCTGATTCCCGTTTGCTCGAACAATTGATCCCGTTCCTTTTCGCTAGGCAAGTCACGCCATTGTTCTGCGGCTGCTCGATGTTCTTCTACTGAGACCGAGACCCAGGACTGATAGTCAAATGTGTCGATGTCACCTTGGAGCAAGCAACAATAAGAACAGAAGTTGTTGGATGAATGTCCGGCAAAACTGCCCATTTGGCATGCCGCAGGCAGATCACACACGACTGGGATGACGGCTCCACGAACAAGGCGGCCAGAAGGGTAGTTGGGCGTGGTTATGAGGAAGTAGCCGTGCTCCCAAAGTAAAAGGAGGTCGTCAACTAAAGGAGCCAAAAGAAAGTTGAGCTGCTCCCGAGAAGGTTCGTCTGGGCCAGGAATGATGCCAACCAAAAACATGTACTCAATGAGGTGGCGAATGGCGATAGGAAGAGTGAGGCAGACCATATAGATGGCACCAGTAGAGACCTTCTTCCCACTTTCTTTGTTCCCGAATGGGTTGAACCCATCCGTGTTCAAGCTAAACACTAAACGTCCCTCGTTACCAGGCCTTTTTATAAAGGGCGTTTCTCCATCAGGGCCGATGAACTCTTGCACACCGGGAGAGGCATATATATCCCACACGACCTCTGGTTTCGTCGAAGAATATTCACGATCAAGATGGGCCTCTAGCTCGGGGCGAGAGTACAGCCTGGCAATCCAATCCTCGAGCTCGTGGTGGAGATAGAGTCGAATGGGCTTCTTCACCTTGGAACCGTCTTTTCTGTCCAAAACCTCTCCCAAAACGGCATTGCAAGTAGGGCTGTTCTTCGCACGCCTCTGGGTGCATCGAGTAGGATAAGCAGATGGTTTGGAGGTTTCGATGGGATAGATGGCGTGGCAAGAGGGGCAAGACACATGTGGCTTCGATTTAGGTTCCAAATTCATGTAGGAAAGCAGCGTGTCGATAGTGAGGGGAAGGTCTGTATGAAGATTCTGTTGCAAGGCGTCCGAAGTCGGTGAGGTGCCGAGTTTAAGGATGAGACGGAGTGACGACAGTAGAAAACGGCAATCATTTTGTGAAAGACCGCAGATGAGGTACATGACTACGACCAGTAGGTAGCACGTAAGAATGAGGGGGGGAAGCGATAGGACAGGGTTGGCCACCAAGTTGGCTAGAAGTTCAATTCAGAATGGCTTGGTCGTTACGAAAGCTTACAACACACCGTTATTGACAAGCTTCGTCTTCTCAGATAAAGAAGATATACTCTCGCGTTGCAGTTCCCAGTGCTTCATCTTGACATTGTTCAACGTGCGGAGCTCCTCCGACGCCATGTGTTCAACCAGGTGCAACTCCTCAGTCGCGTCCGTAATGATAAACGTCGCACGCCACTGCGGAATGAGGTCCAAGGCTGACAGCAGCCACAACTCGTAGTTAAGAAACTCGGAATTGTTATGAACAGCTGGGTTGAGAGTTAATTTACTGGTGTCCGGTGCACGCATTGGAGGTGACTCGCGGCAGGGGGGTTCGGAAAACACCAAACCAGCAGAGTTGATGACAAGGCCGCGCGTCCTGGTACCGGAAATCCTTTCCTTGACACCAGATAACTTTTCGAGGAGGGCTGATGGGGGACTCTCTCGTGGACCTTGGGCTGGTGTGCTTGAATTCTGGGAATGGGGCGTCGGTAGCTCAGGGTGAGACGGAGCCAGAGATGTTGAGGAAGTCAGAGATGCAGGTCGAACAGGAGGTGCCACATTCTGTGGACGAAACTTGGCGCTGGAGGAGGCTGAAGAAACAGATTTGAGTTGGGATGGGATACGGCGTTTGGCATTCTGTGATGCGAGCTGCTGACGGCGGTGCGCCTTCCATTCAGTGTCCCCAAGATCCAGCCCATTCTTGGATTCAGAAAGACATATATCGCAACTGCAAAGCATTAGAACCTAGACGGGGTGTGTATGGGGTTAAGGTCCAGGTCCTTATAGCCTTGGATTATCAGCGGGACCAAAAGAAAAGTCGGTTTATGGGGGTCACAATCTGAGGCAACCATCATCGCGGTACTCCATGTACAGCCTCATACTGATTGTAATGCCAAAAAATCACAATGGTTGAGGTGCAGAAAGATGCCGCCCTCATGCTCGTAACCGGCGTAGTGTTTGGGTTTCCTCAGCCTTGGAAAGGAGCGAAAGCAATGCGGTGTATATAGTGAGTGGCTATGTTCGCTTGAAAGATGGCAGCAAACTACTCAATCAGATACAACAGGTAAAGATTTCACGATAGTCACAGGCATGCGACGGAAACGGTCACACCCCGGGCCGGCAAGAGTAAGTAAGTATTCGGAATTGTTCGATAGAATTAGAGTAAGGGGAAAGTAAAGCTTTAAAGGAGAATACTCCTATCGACTGTCCTAAACCCCTTTTCCACGCATTTCAACTCATATACAAACAGATAGACAGACTACAACCGAGGTGTAAGTAACGTAACCTAGTAGTAGTTGTGATGCGGGATATATATAATCACGAGTCCCTCTATGAGGGCACGTATTTACAGAATGTCAAGAAGCTTGCATTCTGCTCAAGAAGTGCCTATAAGTCAACCGGAAAACTTTCGTGAGCTGTGCTTACCGATGATGATAGGCGCATCAGGCGGCACGCTCAGATCAGAGCTTCCAGCCCGGCCAAATGCGAATTCGGGTGGTACGTGAATCATTCGCTCTCCACCCTTCTTCATACCTTCGACGCCAATCTCAAAGCCTGGCACAGATTATCGATATCGGTTTTCAACTCAAAATTCCAATAGAAAACCATTGCTCACCAGCGATAACCTCTCCTGTTCCTACTACGAACTCGAACTAGTCGCAATAATGTGGTGAGAATACTGCCTGAAACCTAATGGCTAAATTCAAAGACCTACTGGTGTTCCTTCCACCCTCTGCTGGACTATCAATCCTTTGTCTGATAACCTCATAATATACCACATTGAGACCTTATGGTTGCGTCGAACGTTGATTTCCCCAGTCCCTATCACACATTCTTCCGTTCTTACTTGCATCCCCAATAAGTCTAGAGCACTACGCTCAGTGCAATCTACCTCCTTGGAACTGCGCGGCATATCCTCCGCCGATGCGAAAGAGGCCTGCAAAAACTTTCCCGACCGGTTGGGTGCAATTGCTGACTCGGAATTAATTCGTTCAAACTGCTGATGGCGTAATGAAGGTGACGGCTGTGGTCGTTCATGGCTGCTGGACCAGTCTTCATCTGTCAGGGCTTTTTTCTTGCTGACGCTACTCAACCCAGTGAGGTATACATCGCTGGACGAGAATCAGTACCGTATAGCCTCGAACTGATCTGCACCTACTTTTCGCCAAGAACCTCCAACTCAAACGATAGGTCTTCCCCTAGAAGAACAATATCTAGGACGGCGTGCTCATTCTAGAGCACAAGTCAATATTATTTGTAAATAATCCCTCCCTCCATGAATCAGCTTACGTGGATGGGCACCAGGTTGCAGAGTACAATATGCTCAGTTTTGGTGGGGCTCTTTACTTGTTCGATCGCCAGCCGAATGCTGGTTCTGCCCAACGCGTTGCTCACCCGATTGGATAGCGATGCATTTTTGACTTTGATTTCTAGACCCTTTTCCAATTTGAAAGGGCTCCCAGGTTTCAAGTGTGCACTCCTAGGATGTATGCATTGACGCGACAAAAATGTTCTGAGAAAGAAATGGGCACGCACCAGAATGTCCTCTTGCGATGCAACATCGCTGTAGTGTCATCGCCTGGACAGGTGATAATATATGTAAGGTAAAGATCACTAACGAAGCAGGTCAAGCACACGTACTTCTCGAAAGGAAAACAGAGAGGATCGAACGAGCAACAAATGCAAGAGCAGCGATCATGAGGCTTTTAACGAGTTTGATGCACATGGCATGCACTAATCCAGATTTCTAGCATATTCTACCCCAGGTGTAAATAAGGGGTTGTCTTTGAGTTTTGAGTAATTTTTTCACTTCAGAATGGACCCTCCTGAATGCGACGCGGTCTTACGTGATACATTTCCCATTCTGAAATGAGGCACAATGACCGCTAATCTTCAATGGATACAATGGGAATCAACGTTATCGCCTTTCTGCCTTTTTCTTTTGAAAGCTTTGGCGCTCTCCTTCGGCACTCTCCTTTGGCGCTCCTTTGAACCCTTTCAGATAATAAATTATGGACAGAATGGGATGACGCCTTTTCACACAAACATCCGAAAGCGCCTTTTCACACAAACGCTTACCTCTCTCCATCCATATGCAATGGCTTGAATAAGAGAGCGGACGCTTTGCCTCTCTAAAAAGCAGTGGTTGCTATAAATTACCCTGCTATGAGGCCCCCATCCCATTTCCTGCACCTACCATGGACAGCGCTAGCTCACTGAAACCCCATCGTCGTGGCAGGTGTAGATCTCCAGGAATTATAGATCCATTTGATGGACCGTCCTCCTCGATCGCGGGGGTTGGCAGAAACCGCAGTTCTTCATCAGCATCCACCGTCCTGCCAACCGTTCGCGACCTTCTTGTTGAATTGAATTTGAAAAGAGGCCGCCAGGTATTTCATACAGCCACTGTGTTTTTGAACTCCCTAACTGTGATTATCGCCATGAAGTTTAAGGAAATCTTGGAAGATATAACTGCCTGCTCCATATGCATTATGCAGTATAGTCAGCCAGTAATGTAAGGAAAACTCATGCTAGCTTGCGGCTGCTGTGTTTGCTTACTGTATTTCAGACTTGCGTGTGGCCATGCATTCTGTGCGGATTGTATCTGGAAATACATCCATCGTCTACTACAGCAGCGCCTGAATGATTTTGCCTCGACAACAGGGAGTAGCAAAGAACTGTCTCGTCCCTCGAGCAACCGTGCAGTTAACACTCTCATTCGTAAATTAAAGGACAACGGACGCAATTCCACACGATTTTTTCAATACCCGTGCCCATGCTGTAGGCGCGCGATCTCAGGACCGCCACTCCCATGCTACAACCTCAAGAGAGCCGCCCTATTGTATAAAGATATCGAGAATATTAAATCTACGCGCACCATTACCAATTCGGCCTATAGCGGAGATTTTTTCGTTGGATGTTTCATCCCAAAATAATTATTCCGTAGCACAATCTTGCCTGTATATCCAAATTACTCGACTACTGATGTAAATTCAAGCTGCTTAGAAATTTAAAATTTAAAGTGCTAATTTAACTCAATATATTGATTCGAGTTACTTGCCATACGCAGTAGAGAGGTCTAGAGAGGTCTGAGTGCCTTGAGTGGCTTCAGGTATGGCATGGCAGATTTCGTCCAGCATCCACGGGCCACGTCTTGTCCGAAATGATGGAACCAGTTTGGATTGGACAGGAAACTCATGATCACTGGCGACGGTCGTATGAGTGCACGTCCTTTATTCTTTGTACATTCCTTTTATTCTTAGAGAGGAAAATACCTGGCTATAGTTATCTGTCATCTATGAACGCATGTCATTTATACTTTGTACATGCCCTTTATCCTTTATGCCCTTTATCCTTTGTGCGTGCCCTTTATCCTATGTGCACCCACAATCATCATGGCCTCATATGTGTAATGACTTATAAGGCCTTTGTGAAGATCCACAATGGTGTCCAATGCTAATGATCAAAGGTCTGCTTTTTCTTTCAAATTGCTGCAATGCCTCATCCACCGGCGACTATAAGTAACGGAAATCGAGTTTGAAACTAACGGACCGTAATCATGAGTTCAACAACTATCAATGGGTTGATATCCTCCATGCGACAAGATAGTCGGTTCATACAAGCGGTGAACAGAGCGTCAAATATGAAGGTCCTATGGGCCTTGAAGGATGAAAGACTTCGCCTTCAAACCCGTCAGGAGCCCATAGTCTACATGCCACGGTGAGCTCAAACCCGTTAAATTTCAGGATGGCTGATTGAATTTGGAGCTTCGATCGCAACAAGAATGGCTGTCGAAGATGACCCTCAATCTGCCAGCATCGTTGCCATGTTTGAGCTGCCTGGTGTACGAAAGCACGAAGTCGTCGTCACAATAACAGATGGCCATTTAATTGTTTCTGGAGAAAGGAAGAAACCGTCCATGTGTTCATGCGACCACCGTGCTTCAGTTTGCATCTCTTCGGAGAACCTTACCGCATCACCCAAAGGCGATCAAGATCCAGCAGCCGTTGTCATCCAAGAGCTCAGGTAGCTTCTCACTAACTACTTACTTTCTTTTTTTTTGTGAAAGCTTACATGATATTGGTTGTGACCCTATATAACCAGGTACGGCTGTTTTCGAAGGCAATGGCCCATTCCTTCCGCTGTGAATGTGAGTTTCTTTATTCGTTGTTTGACTTATAGATATCCATTGATGCTCAGAGGGAAAAAACCACCGCTTGTTTCAATGACGGAATGCTCAAGGTGAGGTTGCCAAGGTCTGTTGCATCAATCACCAGGATTCCCGTGGTAGGCGGTGGAGAAGATGACCAATATCACAAAGAATCGGCAGAGGGAGAACAGCTTTGACGTAAAGGCTGCCCTGAGGTTCCATTTAGGGTTGCACATTTAACCATTGGGATTGGTATAATAAGCTTCTCAAGTATAGGCGTAGGCAGTTGTAAGCCAGTTAGGGAGTTAGCATGATTTAAACCCGGTCCCTTTTCCGTACGGTGCACGAAGCGAATCAGCGGTATCAATAGTATTTTGATATTTCATGGTCAAATTAATATTCTCCAGGGGGAACATATCATGATATCGAGCTGCCAAGAGCCGCCCACATGGGTTTGAGTTGTTTCAAGTAAACAGGTCTTATAAGTACGGCGTAGTGTGCAATAAGGTCCTTACCACTACCTGCCTGTCACCACCATTTGAGTTCGTAGCTCATAAAAATGCCCCAGAATCCCCTTTTGCAAATAGAGCCTTCCCGCGAAGCGCCAAAGTACAGTCAGGAAAACATGCAGCCAACGATACACCGCTATCTTACATGCAATTTTAACTATCAGGTAAAAATAACCCAATTGTCTCTGGCGTAGTAAGACAACTTAGAAAGCGACCAGACGATTGCACTTGGTTTATGTATTGGCGATGTGCCCGCACCCCATCGTCTTTGCGAACGAAGAATGATGACGCAGCCTGAGCGTCAGGAGAGACCAAATTCTAGAAGCTCCCAAGGATTGTAAGACTCGTTCAATATATCACAATGTCGCAATCTGATATAGCAATAACTTACAGAACAGTCCCCGGACATCATGTCGTGGATTTGATTGCAAGATATAGGGCCTATGGAAGACCGTATAAAACAATGGGTTGGATTTTCGAGAGGAGTCATTGAACTCGTTGCTCCCCTGAGAGTCTTTGAACAGAATGCAGTGAGAAGTAGAATTTTTGCTGAATCATTCATGGTCAGTAAATTCAAAGGGAAGTGATTACGTTACACGGTTTCCAACTTGATGTAATTATGGTAAATGCGATGGTTCAGTTCACGAAGTTCGTAGCTTAAAGTTTGAGGTGCGCCGAATCTCGAATCCAGTAGAAATGCTGAAGAATGTCTGATCCAAAATGGCCAAATTTTGGCACTTGTGTACGGCCAATTTTTGGCTATTTCCGTCTCCATTGGGATCTGACCTACCATTTTGGACCCGCGTAGTCGATGGGAGTCATGGGAGAGGATAAGATTCAACTTCCGTCCGGATCAGACCCTCATCTCGATGTGTGAGCGCCGTGCCCTAGCGGTTTGTAGTAGTATACATGAGTGGCAGTAGGTTGGGGGTGAAGAGGCAGACGACGGTGTGAACCGTCCTGTCTTCAGGGCGTAGGGACGATGGGGGTGTTGGCGGATGACCCTAAAGAAAGACCTTCATTGTTCCTACTCTGCCGATTCATGTAATGGTAATTGGAAGTAATGTCGCGTACTCCGCGAGAGATAAAACGAGGTAGAAAAACCACCCTCAAGTCGAGGTGGTGGTCAACTCCTTCCCACGAGCGTACCTGTTGGCTGCGCCTCCGGGTACTTCACTTTTAGGCATAGAGATCGGACATGAGTCGAATTTTGGAGCCATTTCCGTCCGCATACGCATAGGTCCAACGATGTGTTGCAATTGAGTATATTTTACATCAAGCTGAGGACAGCCAGGGTGGCAGCTTAAGCAAGGGAACTTCAAGGCTGGGAACTCCGAGACACGGTCCAGGAGAACTTCGACCTAGGCCTCAACATTACATTGTCATTACAACTACTAAGAATTTCGGATTCAACGTGATGGGATCATAGCGAAAGAGCTAGGTCGACATTCAACATGCATGATATTCGTGTACGCGTCCTTGTTCGCCTACGTGTCCTTCTCAACTGGAGGGCCTTGCTCCTGGTGTTCGATTGATTCAATTTTACAATCTAAGATATTTTCTAGTACCAGTCGATCATCAAATTAGGTCACTCACCAATGACAAGATTGCTTTTCTTCGCAGCGGCTGGGGTCTCTTTCTTCCTGGCGTCATAGCCTAGGGAAGTTGGAATGTATATCCTCCGTGTTCCACCCTTACGCATACCGGTCACACCTTGGGAAAAACCTGAATGTAATGAGCGCCATAACTAGAGGCAGTCAACCAAAATGTGTTACCCAGTGGGATATCCTTACTTCCCACAAGAAACACAAACTACAGTGCTAGGTCAAGCTCTAGGCATCTCTGTGAAAGGGAAGTTTCCTCACCGGTTCGTCTTTGACATTTTGTTCGTAAACTTGACCAGATACTGACCCTACTCTCCCAATATACCTGACAGATACCGTATCTCCAGGGTGGACCGTTCGTCCCTTGCCAATTTTGAAGTCTGTAGTCCAGAGAAACTGGTGGTGTTTTTCGCTCGCGTCGTATCCTAACGTCTCGAGGTCCACCTTTGATTCGACGGACTTTGTCGCGTTGCTGGATCCGGACTTCTTGTATGTATCGTGGTGGGTAGGCCGCCCAGTTTGGGGTAACGGTGTATCAGAGAATGCAACTGGCACATTACTTCAGACGACCAGCATTTTGTCCATAAATGAGTCTCACAGTTTCCGATTAGATGTACGGTGCATCGGCATTAGTGCTATGGTAATGCCACAGATGACGAAAGGTGGTACTTCTCTCAAATACCAATGATCTTGAAACTTAGCCCAGCAGATAACCGGACTGAGAACGTACATTGCTCTGTCTTTAGTAGTTTAACAATGAGCTCAGTTCAAACGATCAGCGTCGACCCATGCAAACCTTCTGTGGGATCAAGGTACAAATTTCGGCACTTTGGTGCTCCCCTTCAGCAGTGATAAATCGAAGGGCAACAGTAGTCCTCCCTTCTGCGCCGTCGACTTTAACGTTATGCCCCAACGCCGCGCCAGTTATTTTGAGATCTTTTGCAGGCTGTAGCACCAATGTCGCCCCTGCCATAAGCAACTCACACCTGTGGAACGTCACGATCATGATGAGGGATATTGCATGATGTGGTGAAAGTTTCTCTACCAAAGGTTCGACATCAGTCTGTGAATTGGTAATTTATGCGCGATAGGCTGGGTGGCATCGCCAAAAACTAAGTAATGCGTTTTATATTAAACCGCATTAGCAAAATCCCACTGCTGTTGATCAACCATTCAAAATCAAACCATTCAAAATCATCCATGATCATGAAGAACGGGTTTTTCAAGGAAGCCATGAACGGCACAAAGAATGAGCTGTGGCGCAAAGGAAAGGGAAAAAGAGGAAAGGAACAAAGAGTAAAGGAACAAAGAGCAAAGGAACAAAGAGCAAAGGAAGGAAGGAGACCACATCATGAATCAAGATGGGCTATTCATTACCCCATGATCACGATCGATAGATCTGGCCTTTTTTGATTTAGCCTTTATTGACCGAGATCGATTGAGAAAGGAATCGGGACAGTAACGACAATCTACAGTGGTAGTAGGTAGCTGTTCCCATTATGTACTTTCCGTGAATCGTTCGATGTACACCTTCAGGCCTCTTTGTAACGTTTCTCTAATCCTTTGGGCTATCCACCTACAGATTCTGGCTGACTAAACTTTCGGCTCCAAGACATACAATCATATAAGAACAGGCAATATTATAACTCGCTATCCGCTTCATGAAGTCGTTTCTTGGGGCAATAGGTGACGACTGCAGACAACCATCTCTGCGGTCGTCGCCACTTGCATCTGTCACAGTTGCTCCTAAAAGCAATGCGAACCTCTCATCCTGCGACGTATTTAGTTCCATCGGTCTGGATTCGAAAGTTTGGCTCCATTTCATAATTACTGATGCGAGAGTTGACTCACGCGTTTTCTGTATCAGACTCCTTGGACTGGTTGTCGTGTGCTTGGGGTGCAGTTTGCAGATATCTCTTTTCGACTGCTGCTGCTGATGGCTCCCTGGCGGCTTTACAGATAAACGATCAGCGCCTCAGCGAAGGCGAACGAGGTATGCCAAACATTGATCCGATGCCCAAGAAAATGGTGAAGATAATATAATACAATGCTTACCAGCTGACTCTACGTCGAAGTCTGGGATATATCCATCACTTGATTTAGAGGTTGATCCGAGTGATCGTTTCTGGGGAGGCTGTGAGGTGAGGTGAATTTATGTTCTATGCTGCAAATTTCACATACTCTATTCTCCTGTCACCAGCCTAAGGCTTGGGAAGGAGCCATTAGCACCATGCCTCACTTTGTCGGTCGCTCGATCAAGGGCTCTGAAAGCCGGCCAGTATCCAATTTTATTACTTTGCAGGCATCTTCAGGCAGCGCTTTTGGTAGGGATGAAGAGGTCAAGTCTTTATTGAAGTCAAACATACAAGGCCATAGTCTGACAGAGTATGCTAGGCACCTTCCCACCATTCGTTCACCCCTTGGATGGAACCACGTAAAGGATCTAATTTTCACTCACCTCCATCAAACCTTCCATGGGGGGGGTGTAGAGTCGCACAGAAGGTGAACTCTTTCTATCCACTTTACCTTCATGATCAGCTTGCTGGATTCTATTTTAGCAATGTCACAGGGCTCACCCTACAATTGACATTTCCTATCCAAACGACAAAAGTGGCCCTGGGAATGCCCAACGCGGGGGGCTCGGGTATAAGCGGCCCGGCTTGCTGGGAAAAGCTAGCATAGTACATACCTTTCACCAGTATTTGTGGTTACCTATGGCTCAGTCCAGCTGCTTTAGCGTTGGTCGGGCATCAATACATCAGATCGTGGGGCCACCTCGTCGGTGGCAAGTGAAATGAAAGCCAAGGTATGTTCTCTCGCCTGAAATCAGTAGTCATGCTAATTTCAAGCATCATTGCCTCTGGACATAAGACTGCAACCACAGATGTAAACCACCCTACGGTAGATCTCATGATTCACAGCTCATAAGATCTCGATACGTAGAACCAGCGATGCGATAAACGCCAGGGGGTTCGTCAGCAACACTGGCAAGTGAGTTCATATCGCGGATTGCACTGCCGTGGACTACTCACTTCATTCAGTTTGGCCTCTCAACCGACGAAACAGGTGCTGACACTGATGGGAAGGGCACGGAATTTATGCAGAATACATCGGCTATGAACGGCCAGAACTACGCCCTGCCCGTGGTCTCCAGTACTCAAAGCCCGAGATATATTAAGAAGCATAGGGCAGCTGCTCTGCTCGATATGCAGGTATGCAGACAAATACCATTCGCTCCGATCAATATCCTGTTAAATCTCGTAGAACAAAGTTAGAATCCACGCGAAAAAAAAATTCAAAATTGGGATAGTTGATCCAACTACTGCTATACCTGTTGAAGTAATCCGTGTTGTAGAAGCTCAGGAAGATGTCGAAAGATACAACCGATCGCGCAACCCGACTCAAGGACCTACTCTAAATAGGTTTCAGATTGACCCCGTATCCTTGGCTTCACCGTGGAACAAGCGCCTTGCCACCATATTTGCCGAAGACTTTATTGCTTCAAACCGGTACGGAGGCCAGATGGCCAACAAGCCCCGAATTGTGAAGACATTCCTTACACATCTCAAGACGCTCCGTACGAGGTTTCTTTTAGATCTTGAAGATGTTGGGGAGCAGGAGCAGCTAGAGAAAATTACAAGTGAAATTGTGAATGCGACGCATCAACGTCGGCGTGCGGTAAGCAATATGAATTTAGTGTCCAAATTTTTGCCTGACACCGCTGCTGGCAGCTTCGCGATCGACGCATAGACACATGCAAAATCTTCTCGCACATACCCTGCATGCAAACCTGTTTGGAATTTCTACAGTGCCTGCCTCTGGAAGCCACAAGCGCTGATGAGGCCTGCGCTAGCGGTGGTAAAAATCGCTATGCGATTTTGAATATACCATGGCGCAATAGTGCGCTCCGCTATCTCTTTCGTGTCCTGGACCGCCTACATCTGTCGACAAGGTTCAACGATGCTGGGCAGCCAAACCGTGGCGCTTTCCCTCACGTTAGGGTACCTTCCGACAGAGTCGATACGGCTAGTCCCATTGCTGCGCTTCCATCAAATGTGTACAATCAGGAGTACCTACGAAACCATATCCTAAGGCTGGATCTCTTCTCAGCTAAACCACCTGTATCTATATATCTCTCACGGGAGATTATGAGGTGTGTAGACTTATCAATTTTTTTTGATGAAACTCGCATCGTTAATCGAATAATAGATTATCGGCGAAGTTCAATAGGGTTAATGGGGCATTGGACAAACCTTTGCCTTCCGATCATCCTTCGATACAAAAATACGAAGATAAGACATATTTTCTAGTATCTGGAGCATAACGCGTGATGTACTGGCCATGATCGCGTCCCGTATAGTTTGCATAGAAGACTTTTATGACGAATCTGCTTTCTCGCCTTTGATACTTGTAACTATATCAGTAACATTTTTCCGCGCCAAGTGTCGATTATAACTGGCAGATGTAGAAGGTCGCTTGCTACTTGTGATATCAAGAAGACCAAGTCTCAACAGATTTCATGATAGTGTTTTATGTATCAGTGCGTCCCAAAGAAGGGTGCTATTAAATACTAGTCCACATGCGCCATCCGCAGACCGTCGAATTTACGGCAGGTCCAATGATGTGAGCACTGGCTTCTTGAATTTAAGCGCCCAGACCTTGCCTGACGTCATCATGCATGATGAGGCTGTCCAGAGCACACCCAGTGGTTCTCTGCATTGAGTATTCCAAGACATAGGCTAGTTCGAATACGGAAGCCTCAGGAAGGTGGGTTTTTTTTTCCTAATCTGAATCTGAGTATTTGTCAATCCGTGAAGGAGGCGTGTTGCCCTCAAACTTCGAGCAGACGAGAAGACCCAACCCATGGAAGAACTTTCTTGTAATCGATGTTTTTGCAGTCGATATTGTGATACTTGGGCCGGGCGCGAAGATAGTCAACAGGACCAGGTTCTCGTTGGCTAGTAGACATGTCTTAGGCAGCTTATGTCGTGATTATGACGGCAATTGATGGCTGTGCTTACAAGGGATAGGTCAGCATCAATGAGGGTTATGAAAACTTAAATGAATATACCTGTTCATTTCGAGCTGTTGGGGAAGCGCTATTAATAATTAAGTTTCGGTGAAAATTGATGCTGTGAGCAGCCCGATATATAACGGGGCGAGTTTAGAAAAGCAAGCTCCTTGTGGCGGGAACAAGTGTGTAAGTAAATGGGCCAGGCATTCCTACAGAGCGTAGACCACGATTGGTGAGGGAAGAGTAGTATGGATTTAGAAATTTGACGTACCTCCTTCGAGCTCAGTTTACCGTTCGATATTTGCGTTTCGAGCTTCGAATTATACTATCACGTGCATAGGGTTTCAAACGACGCAAGGTCGGAGCAATTCTTGCAAATTCAGACAGAGGTATATATTCCAGAATTAACCGAAATGTAGGGCCAGAAAACAAGCCAGGTGCTGAAAACGACCACACTTGGACGAACGGACAACTTTCAAAAAAAAAATAGTCTCATCAATTTGTCACGCGTCAATCTCGCCAGTGTCGTTGGTCTATAGCGGAGGGAGGCACGACCGCAGAGTTTGAGTGCTGTCTTTGCATCAGGAGAGGCAACGTGACATGGCGTATATTGTCTTTCCTCTTTCCCTCGACCTAAGGCCTCAACGCCTATCGAGCGCTCGGGTCAGGGTCAGGTCCATACTCAGCATGCTGCCTCCCAGCACCACTTCGTTTTCACCTACAACTCCCGTTCTATCTCTCCCATGGCATGCAACACCAATTGTGTGGGTCATCGAGTGTCGCGGCTTCTTGTAAGCATACTACTCCCAATAAGCGCCTAAGCTGCAGGGGTCGAGATTCCCACCCGCCTCAGGTGTGTTCCGAATCTTTCCCAAGGTTTCGCTGTCTGTAATAATCGATCCCCAGTCAAAGTCGCTTAAGGCGGTCGAGCGATTTCAAAGCAGGTACCACTTGAGTTACCGGACTGGAGGTGAATTGAAGCTTTAGGCTCGTGACCATCCCGACTGGAATTCTTGACAGTCGTCTATCGACATGCCTTACTTCGAGTCACATTGGATTGATTACTGGTCTAGCTTGACCTAAGCTGTCAGTCAGTTAACTCGATCATTTACTGAAGTTGACTTAAAATGTTATTCCAAGTTATCTTGTTTGCGCCAAGTTCAAGCCTTTCCGAGTCGTGTCGAGGCGCTCAAAATTGTGAGATCGCTCCGAATGTAAGTTCCAACTTTGCAAGAATTCTTTTACTTAGGCAAGATGGCCCAAACTTGGGTCAGTCCATCTTGCTCCCGACTGCCGTCTCGCTCCCGCCCTTTACCATGTCCTTGGTACGACCTCCGTTCCTCCCCTCCAGTCCCTCGCCCGTCTGAGTTCTCGTTGTATGCAACAGTTCATTAGCATCTTGACAAAATACCCTGAGCCATTTTTACGCACGGACGCCGTGACGCCTAACCCACTTCAGTGTACCCATAAATAGTACCATCATGGTAGGTTTAATTTGACATTTTAAACCCACCATGGAGGTGTTTCTATACATATTTATGCTTTTTTAACTATTTTATTATGACTATTTCTGTTGATACATAGTTATGTAGGGGGGTTCCAGAAAGTATAAATAGATGCCAGTTATACATAGTTATGCAGATAAATAGTTCTTTGTTTGTTCGGGGTGTC